>ERZ808277.169-NODE-169-length-28330-cov-4.376481_pt1 | contig 28330 bp, 19 predicted proteins | sample MGYA00521240_ERZ808277 | MGnify/ENA primary metagenome ERZ808277 (study PRJEB31516, sample SAMN03275599) | gut metagenome | biome: mammalia-associated habitat; material: feces | host: Papio cynocephalus | place: Kenya | collected 2012-07-17 ... | reverse complement strand
CATTTTTTGCGCAGATAACACCAACCAGCGGCTGATTCAATTCCTCATCAGTATAACCCGAAGCATAAAAAAGAGAGCGGTGCGGCGCGCGGGCAACACCCTTACAAGCATTATCACTTTTTTTTGATTCAACAGCCATTTTGTACCTCTAAAATAAAAAAATAAATTTCTGGAGCAGCTTTTACTGTCTCCTCCGGCTTTCCGCGGTTCCGCTATTCGCTTCATCGGGCAAAGCCCGACGCTTTCGCGCCGCTACAATCCGGGCTAAAATTTGCGTTTTTATTATATAGATAAACGCGCTTTCTGTTAATATTGACAGGGATAAGTTTCTTTAATTTTAATTAAATTCTTCAGTATTATTAAATTATATACTGCTATAAAAAAATTATTTTTATAACAAGAAAAATCAAAAACAGCCAGATTAAAACTACAGGAACCGCATAATACCATTTTCCGCTCAAAGCCATGTTTTTTGCGTTTTTTCGGCATTCTTCCCAGACTTCGGACGGAATCAGCTTTACAGAAGCGGCAATCAGCGCAGGAACCAAAAACAGGTCATCAAGGCAACCAATCACCGGAATAAAATCAGGTATAAGGTCTACTGGAGAAAGCGCATATAAAACGGCAAGCGCGGCAAAAATTTTTGCCAAAACAGGAGTTTTTCTGTGCTTCAAAGCCAGACAGACGGCAGGAACATCTGTTTTTAATTTTTCAGCGCGCTCTTTAAAATTCATTTTTTATTCCAAAAATAAAACTATCTTCCAGAAAGTGATTTTTTCCAGCGGGCAAGAAGCTCAAGAGCCTGGAGCGGAGTCATATTTTCCGGATCAGCAGAAAGGATTTCGTCCAAAACCATTTCCTCGTCAGAAAAAAGTCCAGGCAAATTCTGGCTAAAATGCGATTTTTCCTTTTCGCCGGAAATTTCGGTTTTTATTTCGGAAGGCAGGACTGGTTTTTCTCCAGCGGATTTTTGCAAATGCGCAAGAATTTCCTCAGCTCTTAAAATTACGCTTTGTGGAACGCCGGCAAGTTTTGCAACGTGCAGACCGTAAGAGTTTTCGCTTGCTCCTTCCTTTATTTTTCTCAAAAAAACTACATCGCCAGAATTTTCAGCAACAGCCATGCACAAAAGTTTTAGCGCAGAGTGGTTCATTCTTGTTAGCTCGTGATAATGAGTAGCAAAAAGAGTTTTGCACTTTATCGTGTTCAGCAAATATTCGCTAATTGCCCAGGCAATCGAAAGTCCATCTTCCGTAGAAGTTCCCCGCCCTACTTCGTCCATAATTACAAGAGATTTTTCCGTTGCAGAACGGAGAATATTTGCCGTTTCTGTCATTTCGACCAAAAAAGTCGATTCTCCGCGGGCAAGGTTGTCGCTTGCTCCAACACGGCAGAAAATTCTATCGACAATTCCAATGCGCGCAGAAGAAGCCGGAACAAAAGAGCCTGTCTGAGCCAAAAGCGCAATCAGCGCATTCTGACGCAAAAATGTTGATTTTCCGGCCATGTTCGGACCTGTAATCAACGAAAAAGAAGTTGAGCATTTTTCAGAAAAATCTTGTGGCGAACAAATCGAAAGGTCATTCGGAACAAATTCGCCGGCAGGAAGATGCATTTCAACGACAGGGTGGCGTCCATTTTCAACTTCAAAAACCGTAGAATTATCGACAGCCGGACGAATCCAGCCATGAAGAACGGCAGAATATGCAAGCGCTGAGCTTACATCTGTGTATGCAATTTCTCTGGAAGTCTGCAAAAGATACGGAACAAGTTTTGCAATCTGGGAGCGTATTTCGATAAATAAATCACGCTCAATCTGAACAATTTTTGTGCCAGCTTCGTTCAATTCGTGTTCAAGTTCTTGAAGCCGTTCAGTCGTATAGCGTTCCGCATTCAAAAGAGAACGGCGCATTATAAAATGCCCAGGAATCTGCTGAAGTTTTCCTTTTGTAACTTCAATGTAATAGCCTGCATTGTTGTTGTTTTTTATCCGCAGGTTAGAAATTCCAGTTTTTGATTTTTCTTCTTCGGCGTATTCTTCAAGAATTTTGTTAAAATTGCACTGAATGTCGCGCCAATGGTCAAGCTCTTTTGACCAGCCAGATTTTATAATCCGGCCTTCCGTAATAGAAGTCGCCGGATCTTCCAAAATCGCCGAATCAATAAGTTCAATTATCTGCTTAGCTTCATCCGCCGGCAAAACAGAAAAATCATAATCTTCAATCAAAACGCGGATTTTAAGCCATACGGAAAGACTCGATTTTAAAGCCTGCAAGTCTTTTGCATGGGCACGCTCCATTGCGACTCTTGCAGCAAGCCTTTCAATATCAAGAACAGAAGAAAAATTCTGCCTAACTGCATCTAAAAGCCTGCGGTTATTTACAAAAAGAGCAATATGCTCCTGTCTGGAAGCAATTTTTTGAGCATCGGTCAAAGGATAGTTAAGCCAGTTTACCAAGAGCCTCTTGCCCATTGCAGTCTGCGTATGGGAAACACATTCCAAAAGTGAATACTGGAAACTTCCGTCCCTTAAATTTTCCGTAATTTCAAGATTTCGGCGGGAAGAATCATCCATTACGACGTATTCACAGTCACGGTAAACTTTTATTCCGCTTACATGAGGAGCATTTGTCGAAGTTGTCCGCATAAGATAGTCAAGCAAAAATCCGGCAGGTCCAACTTCCGCACTTTCTTCGGTCAAATTAAAAGAACGCAGATTCTGTGTTCCAAACTGTTTGTTAAGCCTTTTGTAAGAAAGAGAAGAATCAAAATTCCATTCAGGATAATAAGAAACCGCAATATTTGAATTCTGGGCGATTATTTCTTCAACTGTTTTGTCGCAGCGCAGAGTTTCAGGCAAAAGAAGCTCACGAGGATTGGAACGGCCGAGTTCCTTTGCAAAATTATCCGCCATTTCTTTTTTATTCCAGCTTGTTGCGTAAAAATCGGCAGTAGTAACATCAATATAGGCAAAGCCAACTTCATTTTTTTTTACCGCGCAACATGCAAGATAATTATTTACGCCGCCTTCAAGATATTCACTTTCAATCGCAGTTCCCGGGGTTATGATTTCTATCACTTTTCGCTCGGCAATTGTCTTGCCTTTTCCGATTTCTCCAACCTGCTCGCAGATTGCAATTTTTTTTCCAAGCCTTAAAAGACGTGCAATGTAAATTTTTGCGGCATGATACGGAATTCCGCACATAGGATGCTGTGCACGATGAGTAAGTGTAAGATTTAAAAGACGGCTAATTTCCAAGGCGTCTTCATTGAACATCTCGTAAAAATCGCCTAGACGAAAAAACAGAACTTCGTTGCGATATTCATCTTTTATGCTCTGGTACTGAACCATGAGCGGTGTCAATTCTGCGCTTTCGGAACGTTTCTGAATTTTTCCTGCAACAACCTTGTCTTTTGGCATTTTGTGTTATATTCCTAATTCGGCAATAACTTTTTCAGTAATATCAACCGAAGGGCTATACCACAAAACAGCATTCGCCTGCTGCAAACTCAAAATCATCGAATAACCTTCATTTTCTGCAACTTTTTCCAAAACGCCATAAAGTTTTTTGTAAAAAGAATCTGAATTCTGAAGATTTTTTTTGAGCGATTCAAGCTCAACATTTTTTGCGTTCGTATATTCCGTAAGAGTGTCTGTTTTTCTGGTAATTTCTGCATCAAGACGGCTTACCGCTGCAGAATTATTGTTTTTCTGAAAATCAACTTTTTGATTCTTGAGATTTTGAATTTCTTCTGTCCGTTTGTTAATTTCGGTCTGGAATTCGGCTTTTTTAGACTCGTAATTGCGAACTGGAGCCGAATTTCTAAAATATGCCTGATAAACTCTGGCAGTATCAACAACACCAAAACGCGTAATCTGCTGGGCAGAAAGTCCAAAAACAACGAAAAAAGAAAAAACAAAACCAAAAACAATTTTTTTCATTTTAAAACAACCTCAAAACGCAATTATTTATTCGTAATATTGAATGAAAGTACAAATTTCCAGTTATTTTCCCAAGTTACGTTATAATTCTCATCCATTTTGAATGTATTTGCAAAAAGCAGACGCAATGGGAACTGAGGGATTGAAAAACGCAGTCCAGGACCTGTACTAAAGTAAAAGTCCGAAATTCCTGTATTTGTAAAGAGTTCATAAGGCGAATTCTTTATTACAGCAGCGTCACCAAACCAGTCTACTGCCAAAACTCCAGGAACAATCGGCATACGTAATTCAAGAATATTGCTCCAAAGCGCACGGCCTCTGTGCTTATTATAGATATTTGTCCATCCGCGGGCGTTAAACATACCGTCAATGTAAACTTTGCTTGAATTTCCAATTCCCGAATCAGACGCCGGGAAAAGAAGGCTCAGACCGGAATATGCGGCAAAAACCATTTTCCAGTTCCATGTTTCTGTAACCGGCAAATTGAACAGGGTAAAGTATTTTTCAGCCTTTGTATCCGAACGCAAAAAGAATTCTGTTTCAAAAGGCATAAGCCCGTACCAGGTAAGGCGCTGACTTGCAAACCAGCCTTTTGAAGGATCGTAATTTATATCGCGGTCATCAATAGAAAAAGCAGACCAAATAGAATTCTGCCAACCCCATTTGTTAGAATACTCAGCAATAGTCGAATCAACAGGAATATAAACTTCGTCATAAACATTGTTTATAAGACTTCCGTTGATTCCGGCAGAAAGCGAAAGAATAGCCCAGACTGGAGTCCATCTTCTTCCAAGAGAAAAACCAAGGCTCCAAACCCAGCGTTCATAATCCATGTAATAATCGTCAGAATTTAAACTGTCTTCGTTGTCAGCAAGTTCAAGCATAAGCGCAGTATTCTGCGAATGAGAGAAACTAGTGCTTATTGATGAAGAAATCGGCATTCCAAAAAGCCAGTTTTCTCCAAAACTCAAAGAAACAGACTGCTCGTCAGTTGCAATCGTAGAACTTGCGCTGATAGATTTTCCACTTCCGCGGAAGTTAGAATCCTGCCATTTTACAAAAAGAGCAAACGGAAGGTCGTCCGGATCAGAAACACCAGAAAAAGTAACGCCGAATTCAATAGAAGTAGTAGATTGCTCGTCTACAGAAAAAACAAGGTTTACAAGATTTTCTTCAGAACCAGGCGCAACGTCAGGCACAACTGCGCTAAAATACTGCAAGTTGTACAGATTTCTAAGACCTGTAGTAAGTTTTGCCTTAGAAAAAATGTCGCCGCTTTCAATCGGAATTTCACGGCGAATAATTTCCTCTTTTGTGCGCGTATTTCCTTTTATGGAAATGCTTTCTACATGGCTCCGCACGCTTTCTGTAATATGAAATTCATACGAAATAACTTTATTGTTCGTGTCTTTCATAGGAATTGGCTGAAAACGGTTTGAAGTGTAGCCATTTTCGTAGTATAAATCGGCAATCGCCATAACCGATTCCTGATATTTCTGCTGACTATAAACCGCGCCAGTCTTAAGCTTTACAAAAGAATTAAGCTTTTCGCTCGGAAAAATAATATTTCCCTTAAAAGTCATTCCGCCAAAAGTATACTGCGAGCCTTCAACAATAACAAATGTGATTGTAAGCTCATCTCTGTTTTTCTTTTCGTTTATAGCAGTTTCTTTTGTAACATCGATAACTTCTGCATCTATATAACCCAAATTCTGGTAATAAGCCGTAATCGCCTGCTTGTCTGCCTCGAGCTCAGATTCCTGGAATGCGCCTTTATTGATTAAACCTGCCTCTTTGAGCGTAAGCTTGCTTTTTAAAGTTCTGCTCGATATAACTTTGTTGCCACGAAAATCCAGTTTTGCAATTACAGTCGAACGGCCTTCATCAACTTTGAAATTAACTTCAACGCCTTTTGGGGTCTGCTTTGAGCTTGCAGTTACGCGGGCATTAGTAAAACCTTTTCCAAGATAAACATCGCGCACAGAACGCTCATCGACAAGCATCTTGCCTTCAACAAAAATATCTTTTTCTTTAAGCGAAACTGCCTCTTTTAATTCTGTAGTACGAATCTGGCGGTTTCCGGAAAATGTAATTCTAGTTACAACAGGACGCTCAGTTACAGAAAATACAATCGAAACTGTATTTTTCTTAGCATCGCCCGGAAGAGCCTCAGGATTTATTTCATCAAAAAAATCGAGCGCATAAATTCTGTCCAAAAGATTTCCAAAAACCTCATCGGAAAATTTCCTTCCGATAAAGCCGCTAGTTACGCCTTCAAGCTCTTTTGAATCTACAGATTTTAAATTCTTAAAAGAAATTGATTTTATAAGTTTTCCATAAAACCAGTTTTCATCAGATTCTGTTACTTTGTCATTCTCCTGAGCAGAAACAAAACAAGGTGCAAAAACGCAGATTGCCGCACAAAAAATTAAAGCGAAATTAAAACGCTTGAAAGACATATTAACTCCAATTGCCAAGAAATTTAGTCATATTCAGTTATTATGAACATTTTAAAATGAGTGCTTCCAAGACAATGTAACAGACGTTGAAGGAATCCACAGACTGTTTTTGATTGCTTCCAGATCCGGAGAAACCCCAAACCTTATATTAACGAACGGTGAAGACATTTCAAAACCAAATTCAGGCTGAAGCACAAGTCCACGAACGGAATCTTCGTCCTTTGCCTTTGTTTCGTCATAACTCCAGTGCATTAAAGCATCAACATACATTGCACTACCAAAGTACTTACCTACATAAACAGCCGAATTGTCAAAAAAGTTACTGAAAGATAACTGCTTGCCGGCAGAATTCTTATCAAGACTTTGCTTTACAGCGTTTTGAAGGATATTTGTTCTAACGGAAAATATATCAAAATTCAATAATTCACGCAATGTATTCTCTACAGTACGCATTACCGTTGCCTGCATAAGATAGTCTCCGCCTGCCATTGCAAGAGAAGCAACATTTTCAGAATTTCCAGAAATAACCTGCCCCAAAAGCTCCATAATTTCGTTTTCAGACTTTGCAGGAGTTGCAGTAAAGCGAGGATTAAACTGACTCAAGGCCTGCTGACTTGCCGACAAAGTTATTGTCACCTGATTATTGTTTTCATCGCGCTCCCGGGTTTCTGCGCGAACAGTAATTCGAGGATCAAAAAGTTCATTATATTCGTTGAATACAACTTTTCCCTCCTTCATATAAAAACTTCTGTTGAGCCAGACAATTTCGCCTCCACGAAGGTTTACTTCTCCTTTTGCAGAAAGGTCGCCCGTCGAAGTATCAATATAAAGGTCAAGATAATTGTCAGGCACAATAAGACCGCGCAGCAGAGGATTTAAGAGAATTTGAACTTTATTTTTTACCTGAAGCTTAAGGTCTACAAGAAAGTCAAAAGGCGTTTTTTTTGTATGCTCCATGTTCAAACCGTCACGGATAATTTCAATTTCTGCACGTTCGCCAAAGATTTTTCCTGAAAAACCGACAGTATCCGTCGTCATGTGAACCAAAAATTTTTCAAATGCGGCAAACCCATTGTAATGAACCAAAGGAAGCTTTAAATCAACAGGAATAAACTGACCTCGAGGGCTTTCAACCGGACAGTCAAGAGAGCCGATTTTCCAGCGGTCAAACTCAATGTTCAAGCCAACGCTCACAGAATTTTTTTCTACGGTGAATAAAGTCGGCTTTACGATAAAATGATTTTGAGAAGCAAGCGCAATTACCTTTTCAGACCGGAAAAGTTTTTTTGAAATTATTGGAACATAAAATTCAGGATTTAAAATAACAATGGAACCTGTATATTCCGGGTCAGTTGTAAGACCGCCTATTTTTACTGCTCCAGAAAGTTTTCCGCCTGTAAATCTTACAAAAGGAATGCTGAAAGCCTGGCAAAAAGTCTTCATGTCGGCATTTATATTTTTTATGTTCAAATCAAGCTGATTGTGAATTATAGAACCGTTCAAATTAAAGCTGAGCGGAGAAGCAGGTCCGGATTTTACTGACAAAACCTGTCCTGCAACAAAAGTTCCAGAAATTCCCCTTCCATTTTCAGAAACAAAATCTATAACATCGTCGCTTTTTGTAATTTTTAAGTCGAGTTTTTGTTCAGTCGGGAAAAAAGAACCTGTCATTTTTTCACTTTTGACAGTCGCAACAAAATTTTTGAAAGGAGAATTTCCATGGGCAAAACAATTTATCGAGCTTTTTACTGGAATGTTAAAATCAAGTTCAAGAAAATTTCCTTTTAATACCGCAGTACAATTTCCAGAAAAATTCTTTAAGTTAAAGTTAGCAAAAAAATCCGAAAGCGAAAATTTTCCCCAGCCAGCGTTAAGTTCTGAAACAGAAAGTCCTGTATCGTCATAAACAGCATTTCCTGAAAAAACGCATGGATAACCGGCAAAATTTATAGAAGAACTCTGCAAATTTAGCGAAACAAAAGGATTTGCAGGTGTTCCAGATAGCGAAAACTCTGCATTTATTTTGTTTGTTGAATTTTGGTCAGCAAAAAATCTCGCGGCAGGAAAATCAGAAAGATTTCCTTGAGCACTGACATAAAAATCGTTTTTCAAATTGTCCAAAGTCAAAAGTTTTTTTTCAAGATTGCGGACTTCGGCATTAAGGCTTATTTTTTCCGAATTTAAAATGCTTTTTGCATTCAAATCGACTATAATCGAGTCAAAAATTCCATCGTTAAGGCTCCAAACTACATTCATTCTTCCGTCAAGAGCAGAAGCCGCATCCGAATATGCGAGCTTGTTCATTACAAAACCGTATTTATTTGCAGAACCGGTAAAAGCAAGGTGCGGATGCAAACGAAGAGAACCATAAGGCTCATCAATATCAAAATTATTTATTTCAACTTCAATTCCAGAAACTTCATTCCACGAAAAAGAAGTATTTAAGGAAGTAGAAAAAATATTTTTTCCAAACGAAACAGGCAAAGCCGTAAACTCTACAGAACCAAAAATATTTTTTTCAAATGAAAAAGCCGCATTAAAATTGTAATCGCCCGAAATATTCAAAAAATTCTGAGAAAACGCGCCTCTAAAACTAAAAGGCAGAGAATTGACAACAAGGTCGGTATAAAAATTAAAATCAGAAAGTCCATTTGAAAAATCAATTCCAGCGGTAGCATGCGCAGTTTGTTTTCCATATTGCAAATCGAGAGAACTCAAGGTTATGGTTTCTGAAGAACCATCAATGGCAAAGGTGAGAAGCTGTTTTTCCTTTGCTGTGTTTGCCAAAAGAAAATAAGGCGAATTGAACGAAAAACTTTTAAAATCCGTCGTAAAATAAATTTCGTCGGAAAAAATGTAAGTTCCAGCCGATTTTGAAATATTTGCAAGAAAAGCCTTTTTTTCTTCGGGAACAAAAAATGCAACCGCATCGATTACGCTGTCCAAAAACATATCGCTGATAGAAACCGAAGCCTGCAAAAACTTTTCCGTCTCGTTCAAAAAACTGCCTTCGGCAACAATTTTTGCACTTTTTTCGTATTCGGCATGAGAATAATCATCGCATTCAAAGCTAAAATCCACGGACTTTTCAGACGGCAAAAGCGTAAACTGAATGGCAGTCAAGCTTTTTTCGTCCATAAAAAGCTGCGGAGCAAAGCACATAAAACCGTTTTTGTAAGGCTCTATGTAAAGTTCAGTCTGTAAAATTCCGCCATTTGAAAGCTGAAAACGCGGAATGCTCAAAACAAACGAAGGCTCCAGAGTTTTTAAGCTGAGCTCGCCGTTCAAATCAAAATTTACAGGTTTTCCGTCAGCCTCAAATTTATTGACTTTTAAAACCTGATTTTTACATTCAACATCATAAGAAAGGACGACTTGGCTTCCGGCAATTCTTTCAGAAAAATTACAGTCGCCGTCAATTTTTAAATATCCAGAATTAAAGAAATCTTCTTTTGTCAAAAACGAAGTTTTAGCTTTTATAGTTCCAGAAAATTTTGTTTCGATAAATTTTTTATAAAGAGGAAATGGATTTTTTACTTTTATAAGTTTTAAAGGTTCAAATTTCCTGGACTGAGCGTCAAACGAAAGCTCCTGATTTTTAAAATTCGCCTCAAGCTGCACAGAAAACGGAAAAGCCGAGCGCATCGTTCTGAGCGCAAGCTTTGAATCCGCATAGTTGAGAAGAAAATCAATTTTAGAAATCGTAAAATCGGCGCGGTTTATTTCTGAAAGCTTTAAAAGAAAAGAACTTCCTTCGAGATTTTTAAAAAAGTTTCCTGAAAGCTCAAAACCACAGGCAACAAGTTTTCGATTGCCATCACTTTTTAAAAGTTCAGATTTAAATTCAAGACGTCCGGAAGTTTTTATTTTGAGGCTGTTTTTAGCAAGCGGCGACTGTTCAAAAGTTACGGTTTTTGCAATTGCAAGAAAATCGTTTTTTGAATCGACAAAATGAAGACTGATATTTTTAAATTGAATGTTAAAAGGAATATTGATTTCTTTTCCGTCAATTATAAATTTTTTGGAAGAAGATTTGTGTTTTTTTGATTGATTTTTTTCATCATCGCTTTTTTCGAAAATTCCAGAAAGATTTTTGAGCAAATCCCCGTCTTTTACGGCATCATATTCAATTTTTAAACCGTCCAAAATCAAAAGTTTTACTGCATTCAAAGGCTGCTTAGAAAAAAAATCACGAAAATTATACGAAAGAACAGCGCTGTTAATCTGAACAAGCTGCTTTTGCGTCGCAGAATCCTTTAAATTGATATTTTTTAAACTGATGCCAGAAAGAATCGAAGGAGAAAGAGCTTCGTATGAAATCTCAATTCCCGTTTTTTCTTCAATTTTTTGAGTAATTTTTAAAACACCGACAGAAACAGCGGCATTGATTTTTTTGTATGTTGGAAAAATCAACGCAATAACTGCAATTACGAGCAGGAGAAAAATAATGCTTCCAATGCTGGTTTTTAGAATTCTCGACTTCATCTGACTTGAACAGTCTCTGTTTTAACGGCAAAATGGCTTTCAGAAAGTTTTAATTTTTTTCAATATTCAGAACTTTCCATAGACTAACACTTTACTTTATTTTTGATTTTTTTAGTAGTGGGACAGATCTAAAAACTCATTCAAGCTGATTTTCCTAGAAATGTCTGCAAGTTTTAACTTATTGCAATACAACAAATTAAAACAACCGCTCTAAAAAAAAACTGGAGTTTTTCAGGAATTATGATTTTAAAAAATTTTGTTGTATTTGAAGGAATCGACGGAGCAGGAACTTCAACGCAAATCAATGTCTTAAAAGAAAAAAAAGAAGCCGGGAGATTTTTCTTTACGGCAGAACCGACAGACTCACCTGTAGGAAAATTCTTAAGAACTGTTTTAAAAGGCAATGTTGAACTTGATCCACGGACAAGCGCATACCTTTTTGCGGCAGACCGCGCAGAACATCTTTGGGGAAAAAGCGGCTCAAACTGCGGAATCGAAAAAAAATGTTCCGACGGAAAAATCGTCATAAGCGACCGATACTTTTTTTCGAGTCTGACATACCAAAGCGTAACCTGCGGAGAAGAGCTTCCTCGCCTTCTAAATTCGACTTTCCCGCTTCCGCAAATTCTTTTCTTTTTTAAAATTTCTCCAGAAATCAGCCTTAAAAGAGTCGATGCCCGCGGAGAACGTGAAATTTACGAAAAAATAGACTTTTTAAAGGCGACAGAAGAACGTTACGAAAAGCTTATGGACGAATACGAAGCAAAAAACACAGGAATGAAAATCGTCCGTCTGGATGCATCAAAATCAAAAGAAGAGGTAAGCGCGCAAATCTGGCAGGAACTTTCAAAACTGCTGTAAAAACTCACAAAAAAAATGCCGACAATAAAAACGTGAAAAGATTTTTTGCGCTAGTTTTCTTTGCGGCCAGTTTTTTTATATTCTCACCTCAAAAATCTTCTGCCTACATGGTCAAATACAAAGAAGATTATTACAAACTTTTTCATGTTCATTACCAGCAGTATCCAGACGATGTCATGGAAAACATTTACTGGCTTGAGCAGGCCGTAAAGGCCGATTTTTGCAATCCGCTCTATGCAAATGTAAAAATCGACAACGAAAAAGATTGGGAAAAATACCGCTATCTTTTTATGATGCACATAAACCTAAAACTTATTGAGCAGCATATGAGGCTCGGAAGAATTTACGACAAAAAAAACGTAAAATTTTACGACGCGCCATGGAAAGACATTTACATTGAAAATTTACAGAAAACACTCAGTTGCTATCAGGCAGGACTTTACTACTGGCAGGAAGCAAAGCTTTGGGCAGAAAAAGCAAACGTAAAAAGGTTTCAGTTTTTAACCTTAACAGACATTCAAAACTGGGAAGACGAACGCGAAAGAATTGGAAACGGAAAATTAAATTACGAAAAGATTTTAAACCGGGAAATTGCGCGTGTTCAGAAAAATATTTCCGAATTTGAAAACATGACAGACAAAACGTATTAGAATTTTACTTTAAAACAAAAGCGATTTTCGATAAAATAGAAAATCATGCAGTTTGAAGAAAAAGACATCTCTTCCCCGCCAGTGCATCCAGGCACTGACAGAACTTTTATACGTTTTTACGGCGGAGAGCCGGATTTAAATTCTATTTTTTATTCATCAGAAAAAGAAGACTCTCCTCAACGGATTTTTGTGACAGACACAAATGTAGCTTCGCTAAAACAAATGCAGCCGTTTATAAATTTTTTCCGCGGAGAAAACTACAGCCAGCCAAAAATCGAAAACGGTTTTACCGGCACACGAGGAAAAGACATTCTCTTGATTTTGGGCAGCGGAGAACCATTTAAAACAATCGAAAGCGTTCTCGCAATATGCAAGGCCGCAATCGACTCAAACGCAAAACGTTCCGCAGTTTTTACAGGAATCGGCGGCGGCGTAATTACCGACATGACAGCTTTTGCCGCTTCAATCTTTAAGCGCGGCGCAACATGCGAACTTGTACCGACAACTCTTCTTTCGATGGTCGACGCTGCAATCGGAGGAAAAACAGGCTGCGACTTTGATTCATACAAGAATATGATAGGCTCTTTCTTTCCAGCGCAGAAAATTCACATAATTCCTTCATTCATTCAGTCGCTTCCAGAAAACGAATACCTCAGTGGAATGGCAGAAGTAGTAAAGACCGCCCTTCTCTATTCAAAGGAACTTTTTGGAAAACTCGCTTCAAAACCAGAAATTCTGCAAAACCGCAAAGATCCGCTCGTTGAAGAAATGATAAAAATTTGTGTAAATGCAAAGGCCGCTGTAGTTGAACAGGATTTAACCGAAAAAAATATCCGCATGCAGCTAAACCTCGGACACACTTTTGGACATGCGCTCGAAACCAGAGCAGGACTTGGAAAAGTAAGCCACGGAGATGCAGTTGCCTGGGGAATAGCCCGTGCAGCAGAACTTTCAAAAAAAATAGGACTGTGCACAGAAAATTACGTTCAGACAGTAAAAACAGTTCTCTCTTCTTTCGGATGGGAAACTCAGCCTCTGCATTCTGCCCTCAACGGAAAATTCGCTTCGGAAAAAGAAGCCGCGCTCTCGCTTTTTGAGGCAATGAAAAAAGACAAAAAAAATGCTTCAAGCAAAGTGCGCTTCGTTTTGCAGGAAGATGTCGGAGAAACTGTCATAACAGAAGCCGATGAAAAAGACGTTCTTTCGGTTCTGTAAAAAGTGAGAATAAATAAAAATGGATATTTCAAAATATTTTGACTGGGCGGCAACATCTCCAGCCGACCCTGAAATTTTAACTCAGGCATTGCAAGAATCCCTCGAAGCCGGCGCAAATCCTTCTGCCGTACACTCCGAAGGACAAAAGGCGCGGATTGCATTTGAAAACGCACGCACACTTGCAGCAAAAGTAATCGGTGTAAAACCAGAAGAAGTTTTTTTCACGAGCGGTGGAACAGAAAGCGACCACATTCCTCTGCTTTCGCTTTTAAACCGCGAAGCCGACTCTCAAGGCAAACGGGGAAGCATAATCATAAGCGGAATCGAACACCCTGCACTGAGAGAACAGACCGCCATCTTAAAAAAACATGGATTTGAAATAATCACCGTAAACCCGGACAAAAACGGTTTTATAAGCGCAGATTCAATCGCAGAAAAAATCACTTCCGACATACTTTACGTAACAGTAATGGCGGTAAATAACGAAACTGGCTGCATACAGCCGATTTACGAGATTGCAGACAAAATTACAGAAAAAACAGAAGGAAAAAGACGGCCGCATTTTCACGTTGATTGCGTTCAGGCAGCAGGAAAAATTCCTCTCAGCCTCAACTATCCGGGAATAGACAGCGCTGCCTTAAGCGCACATAAAATCTGCGGTCCGCGAGGAATTGGAATTCTGGTTTTAAAAAAAGACATAAAGCCTTTCTTAACAGGCGGCGGCCAGGAAAAAAACATCCGCTCAGGAACAGAAAATCTCTTCGGCGCAATCGCCTTTGCAAAATGCCTCGAAAAATATTACGTGCCTCTCAACTTTGAAGAACAAAAGACAGCCGTAAAAAACTTCATCGAATCGCTAAAATCGCTCCCAAACTGCACGCTCGTACCAGCCATTCGCGCCGACACATCTGACAGCACGCAAAAACTTTTCAGCCCGTATGTTCTTCAAGCCGCGTTCAAAGGAATTCCAGGAAACGTTATGGTACGCGCACTCGATGCAAAAGGTTTTTGCATTTCGACAGGAAGCGCATGCTCGGCAAAAAAGCAAAACCGCCCGATTCTAGCCGCAATGAACATAAGCCGCGACATTCAGGACACGGCTGTAAGGTTTAGTTTTGGTCCGCTCACAACTCCAGACGCAATCGCAAAACTTTTTGTTGCGGTCGAAGATATCTGCAAAGATTTTCTGTAGATTTTTAGGGCAACATTCACCGCGCCCGATTGGAATGTCGAGTTTTATGATTTCTTGAATTTTCTTGTCATTATCGGGCTTGCCACGATAATCCCTTGCGCTTTTTTAGGCAAGATTGCCGTGTCAAGCACGGCAATGACAGTAAAATCTAAAACTCGAAATTGAACCTAATATTTACATTATTTTTATTCTGAATCAGAAGAGTTGTCTGCAGCAGGCTCTGTCTTTGATTTTATGTGAATTACTTTTCCAGTGCGCTTAATGCCGTCAGGAAGGCGTTTGTCTTCTTCGCCTTTTTTGCGGTAAATGCGTTTTTCAGACTTAGGTCCGTATTTTTCAGCCTTAAGAGCTTTTTTTTCTGCACGGGCCTTTTTGCGTGCTTTCTGTTCTTTGTCGATAAATCTCAAGGCAGAATCAAGTCCACCAAGAACTTTTTGCATGTCTTCCTGAAAAATAGAAATCTGAAGACGGTCAAAATCTGCGCCGTCGCCTTTTTTGCTTTCAACAATCTGAAGGAAGATGTCGCCGCTGCGGTTCTCCTTTACGTTGAAAAAATATGAACGATTGTCTAAAACGACTTCTGTAGTATAAAGTTCCCCGCGGATACCCATAAGTTCCTTCCTTAAAAATGTAATATCAAATAACTATAAAGTTTTTAAACTATAAAATCAACAGACTTTTATTTTATGTTATTTTTATAACTTAGAATTTAAAACTCAATCTTTGAATCGGACTCGGCCCGATTTTTCTGCAAATCTCGCGATGCGCCTTTGTCGGGTAACCTTTGTGCTTGGCATAACCGTATTCAGGATATTTTTTATCGTATTCAAGCATAAGCCTGTCGCGTGCAACCTTTGCAAGAATCGAAGCCGCCATAACTTCGCAGTATTTTCCGTCAGCCTTAGGCTCACACCTTACAACGCACGAAACTTCAGGGCACTTAGTTCCGTCAGCAATTGCATTAATTTCAATTTTTTCTGACAAATTAAAGCCGTTTTCTTCCAGCCATAGAGGCAGTTTTTTAAGCATTTCGTCATAAGCATTTTTCATTGCAAGCATACTTGCCTGTAAAATATTTATTTCATCAATTTTTTTTTCATCAACAAAGGAAACAGCCCAGCACGATTTTTCTTTTATAAGTTTTTCCGCCGCTTCGCGCTTTTTTTCCGTCATTTTTTTTGAATCATTTAAAATTTCAAACGGAAAATTCCTTGGCAAAATTACCGCGCCAGCAGAAACAGGACCTGCCAGAGGTCCGCGGCCGGCTTCGTCTAAACCACAAGTCAAAATCATTTTATTCCAAACCTGCAAAAATAAAAGCGTTGTTAAAATCCGCTCGAAGAATTTTCAATATTCTGTAAAATTTTAGAATCCTTGTCGCTCCAAACAGGAACAATTCCACGTACTTTTTTTTCCAAACTGCCTATGTAGGAATTTTTTGAAAGGCTTGCATTTACCGCGCAAAGCTCGGCAATTCGTCCAAGATGGGCAGTTACACGGCAAGAACAATCTGTCAAGTCAAACTGTCCGCCGTTGAGAGAAAAATTAACCGCAGTCTGAGAAACTGCCGAAATACGGCTATTTTTTACAGCAATTTTTGAATCAAGTCCGCTCAATGCGCAAACATAAGAATCCGACTGCATAGTCAGACCGCAGCCGTCAAATTCAACCACAGAATTTTTACAGTCAAAGCCAATTCCGTTTTCTTCAAAAATGCCGGCAAATTCAGAAGTTTTAAAAAGCGCTGTCGAGTTTTCCAAAACAAAGAATTTTGAATTTGACGCGCAGTTGCTTTCGCGGTTTTTCCTAAAAAGCAGGTTGTCCGCTTCAAAACTTGCGTTGCGCACGACGATATTTGCGTCAGAAGGAACAACTATCTGAGAATTTTTCTGCGCCAAAAACATACAGTTGGAAGAAATTACGGTTTCGCCAGAAGGAAGCTTAAAAGTTCCGTTCACATAAAATTTAGTAAATCTTCTGGAATTTAAAACCTTTAAGGCCTGCTCAAAACTCCTAAAAGGATTTTCGGCAGTTCCGTCACAATCCTCATCAACTGCATTTTCTAAACCGCCGGCAATCTCGGAAGAATCAAGATAATAATTATCTTCGTCAATAACTACACTAAATTCGGAGCAATTGCTCACATTTCCTTTTTTGTCTTTTGCAAATGCGCAAACTTTGTAAAAAACAACAGCGCCGTCAATGCTTCCAAGCATAAACGAATCAGAATACTTTTCGAATTTGTCAGCCTTTACTTCAAGAAATTCAGGAGAATCCACAGAAAGCGCACTTGAAGCGAGAGTCTCAGAAATTTTAAGAGGTTTGCTTACCGCATAAAAAATTTCTGCGCCTTCTTCAGTTTTTATAGAAAGCTCAACAGGGTTCCTGGAATAAAATTTTTTTGTATTCGCATTAAATTCAGGAGAATGAGGAGGCTTTTTATCTATAGAAAATTCTTTTTCTTTTGTTCCCAAAAAAACGCCGTCAGCATAAAAAGCAAAAGCCGCAGTCCCGGAAATGCAGTCGCCTTCAAAAGTGTCAAAGGTTGCAGAAGTAAAAAGACCGTTTATTTTTTCCGGCTGATTTTTTACGCCAGTCGAAACAATTTCCATTCTGTAGCGCAAATCTCCGTCAATCGAAAAATTTACGGCACTGTCAGTCTTTTCGTTTACAACAATCTCAGGCTCTGCAGGAATTACAAAAGACTGGACCGGGTTTCCAGCTTCAAAGGCAACGCTCTGCCATCTTAAAGTATGCTTTGCGCTGCGGTCAATGTTTACAGGAATCTTAGAAGCAGACCAGTCTCCGTTATCAAGCTGCCATATAAGTTTTTCGCCGGTAAAGCAAAAACTGTTCCAGTCTTTAAATTCAAAAGGAATTGAATATTTTGAAAGCGTTCCAATCTGGTTTCCAGAAATAAAAATTACAAAACGCCATTCATTTTTTCCATCAGAAACAAGACACGGCAAATATCTTGAAAGGCAGTTTTCCGTATCAAGAACAAGTTTCTGGCCTTTTAAAAAAATCCTGTCATCATCAAAGCAATAACTAAACGAAGAAGGAATCTCTAGCGGTTTATCGTTTTCATACGAATAAACGCCAGAATTTACACAATTTTTAATAAAAGAAAAGTTTTCTGAAGTTTCTTCAAACGGATTTTGCTCCTGAACATTGTAATTTATTTCAATTTCTTCTTTTAAATCACCACGGATTGCAGTTATTTTTAAATTTATGCGCCCAGAAGCATCAATCAAAACAGGCCCGTCATAAGCAAAGCCAGAAGTAAGAGGATCTGTTCCAGAAAGAGAATAAAAGCACTCCGCGCCGTCGCTGACATCAAGCACAAGCGGCTGTTTGTTGCAAAAATTTCCAGCGACAGGCGAAATAATCCTTTGAGCAAAACAAAAAACTGAAAAACTGAAAATAAAAAATGTAAAAACCAACTTTTTCTTCATAAAAAATCTCTCATTCAGCTAACACAGATTTTTTGGCAAGACCTTTGCAAAAAGCCTTATCTGCTTTAATTAAAGAACGGGCTCAAAATCTCTTTTAATTCCGGATCCTGACTGTAGTAATGCTTTTCAAGTTCTTCCGGCTTTAAGCCTACAAGCTCGTGGCTCATATAATGAATCCAGCGGTCATCGCTTTCGCTGTTAATGTCGAATTTACGGCACCAATAATCAGGCTTAATCGGAAGAGTTTCTTTATATGTAAAATTTTTATAATCGTGAACAACAACCTTTATATCGCCGCGCGGAACACCTTTTTCGAGCAATGCCTCAACCAAAAAGTTGAGCGTGCGGCCAGAATCGTAAATGTCGTCAACAAGCAAGATTTTATCTCCAGGACGAAGATACTCAGGAGAATAAGTCCAGCCGTCAATACGAACACAATCGTGCTCCTTAATATCTGTATAAGAGCGGGCAACAACAGCCGCATACAAAACAGGTTTTTTGCCTTTTAGAGCGAGCTTAAAATACTCACTTATAACGTTCGACATATAAGCTCCGCCACGAAGCGAAGTATAAATAATGTCCGGAACAAAACCATCCTGCAAAATTTTATGGCCAAGTTTTATGGCATCATTTCTAACTTTATCGTAAGGCAAAAATTCCTTAATCATAAAAAACCTCTGTAAAAAAACTGCCGAAAAAACGACATTATAATTTATTTATACCATTTTATCGGTAAAAAATGAATTTTACAATAAACGATTATTTTTGATATATTAAATTATGCACGCTTTCAAAAAAACAAGCTATGTTCTTCTATATATTACGTTTTTTTTAATGCCAATCTGCGCACAAAAAAAAGAAAGCTTTATAAAAATTGAACCATACGCAGGCTTTGCAAACGGCGTTCTCGAAGAAACGCTTTACTATAGCTCTCCTTCCGACAAAAAAATAAGCCTTCTCGAATGGGAACGAAAACTTTTTATTTATGGAGCAGAATTAAAAACCGCGTTTAAGAACTTTAACTTAAATGCAGATTTTGAGACCGCGCCGCAAAATGTAAACTCCGGACAAATGCGGGATTCTGACTGGCTCAACCCAAACGACTATTCGATGAAGACAACTTATTCGCAAGGAACAAATTTTTCAAAGAAATATTACTCGACGGAAGTAAGTTTTTTTTACGACATAAAAGCAGCAAAAGATTTTACAGTTTCGCCAGTTTTAAGCGCAGAATACAGCTGCGATTCCTTTTACAGAAAAAAAGGAGCAGAAGGCTGGTACAGCGAAGACTGCAGGCACTGGTGGCATGACAGTTCTTCAAAACACTATCCGTATTACAATCCAGAAACTGGAAAAACCTCAAAGCTTGCGCAAATCGATTATTTAAGGCACACTTTTTTTTCGTGGACAGGAATTAAATTCAGGCTGAGGCCTGAGCAAAAAATCGAATTTGCGCTTTCGCTATTTGCCTCGCCAGTAAGTTATTTTTATTCAATAGACACACACTACGCCCAGGACAAATCCACAAAGATAATGTATAAGAAGCGCTACAGGCAAAGACAGATTTCGTATTTTAACAGCATAAAAATAAATTTAGACACAGCGCTAAGCCTTTCAAAACGCTTTGACTTAAATCTTGGACTAGAAACGCTTTTTAACATAAAAAACGGACGCGGCGACCTTTATTCAGACTATCATTCAGGCTCATACCAAGGCGAATACATAGACTTAGGGCAGAAGACAAGCTCAACTTTAAAAAGCATAAAAGCAAAAATCGGCTGCACAGTAAAACTTATGGAGTGATTAAAAAAAACTTAGCCCGTGCCGGAACAGCGCGAAAGCGTCCGCCTTATGGCGGATGGAGCAAAAGCGGAACTGTGCAGGGACGGTTAGAAAATAAAATGCGCTCCAATAAATTTTTTCTACACTGCGGCAAATTTCCGTGATATTATTTTTATATGGCACTAATTTCTAAAAAATTGACATCTTACCTTAAAGACCATTTTATTTTTTGCGGAAACAACATAATCCTGCAAAACAACAATCTTCCAGACGAAAATGTTTTAAGAAGATGCTTTGAGCTAAACGTAGCTTCGGACTGGTTTAACGATGAAGAATACGATTTTTCGGCAGTCGAGCTCGAAAAAGACTGTCCTGTTCCTGCCAGCTGCCAGGAAATTGCGCTCCGCTCTTATTTTTGGGAATCAAGGCAAAATCCTTCAATAATAACAAAGGCTTCGCGTGCTAAAGGACTTTTAAATTTTAGAAAAAACAAGAGATTCTGCTCGTACTGCGGATTTCCGCTCAAAGACGACGAGCATTTTGTCGCAAAGTTCTGCCCAAACTGCGACCGGCAATACTTTCCGCAGCTTGAACCAGCCGTAATAATCGTAGTCCAAAAAGAAAAGCAAATTCTTCTTGCAGAACACAAAAACAGAAACGACGGCGTTTTTTCGTGCATTGCAGGATTTGTCGAAACAGGCGAAACAATCGAACAGACAGTTGTCCGCGAAGTAAAAGAAGAAACCGGTCTAAATGTAAAAAATATCCGCTATGCAGGAAGCCAGGCATGGCCTTATCCAGACCAGCTTATGCTCGCTTTTTACTGCGAATGGGAAAGCGGCGAAATAAAAATACAGGAAGAAGAACTCAAGCAGGCAGAATGGTTTGACTTAGACAAGCTCCCCAAAATTCCGCCTCCAGGCTCAGTTGCCTACAATCTTATAAACGGACTGTTTGAACAAAAATCATTTTGATTATAGAATGGAAGCAGCTTTGAAATTCGGGTGGCTTTTTGCTTCGCAAAAACCGGGCTTTTCGGGGTTTCATTCGCAAGCGAACGGCCGCGCCGCCCCTACAATCCCTGCCACATAGTGGCAGGTCGTGCGCAGAGGCGCACAATAAAAAAAAGAGTTTTGCGTAAGCAAAAGTCGCAGCGTGCTTGCACGCAAAAATCCCTGCCACATAGTGGCAGGTCGTGCGCAGGAGCGCACAATAAAAAACCGACATTCAAACTAAAAAAAAACAAATTTAAAAAGGAAAGCAAAAAAATGACGCAATTCAATACAGGCGATGAAATCGAAACAACAGTTGTGCAGATTTCTGGCGACACAGTTTTTATTGACCTCGGACTAAAAAGCGAGGGTTTTGTAGACAAGGCAGATTTTACCGATGAAAACGGAAACTGCACTGTAAAAGAAGGCGACAAGGTAAAAGTCTATTTTGTAGGCTCAAGCCGCGATGAACTCCACTTTACGACAAAAATCAAAGGCGAAAACGCAGGGCTCCAGATTCTCGAAAACGCTTTCAATAACGCGCTTCCAGTCGAAGGACACGTAGAAAAAGAAATCAAAGGCGGTTTTGAAGTAAAACTCGGACAGACACGCGCATTCTGCCCTTACAGCCAAATGGGCTACAAAAACCGTCTGGAGCCTTCAGAATACATTGGAAAAACAATGACATTTTTAATCAGCGAATTCAAAAATGAAGGAAAAAACATCATTGTTTCCAACAGGAAGCTCGAAGAAGAAACAGAAAATGCGAAGGTAAATGCGCTTTCAGGAAAACTAAGCGAAGGAAACATCGTAAGCGGAACAGTAAAATCAATCCAGTCTTACGGAGCATTCGTAGATATTGACGGTTTTCAGGCTCTTCTTCCAATCAGCGAAATCAGCCACCAGCGCGTAAATGACATTTCTGAGTTTTTGAGTGTCGGACAGAAAATCGAAGCAAAAATAATAAAGGCAGACTGGAACACGCAGCATCCAGACCGCTCAAAGGTAAGCTTGAGCCTTAAAGCCCTCGAAAAAGATCCATGGGAAAGCGTAACAGAAAATCTAAAGCCAGGACAGAAAACAAGCGGAAAAATCGCACGCATCACAGGCTTCGGTCTTTTTGTAAACCTTTTGCCAGGAATCGACGGTCTTGTCCATATAAGCGAAATCGAAGACGTAAGCGCAACAACAAACTTGAGCAAAAAGTTTAAAGTTGGAGAAGAATTTGACGTAGTTGTTCAAAAAATCGATGCCGCAAACAAGAGAATATCTCTTTCTCCGGCAACTTCGGCAGAACAGGACAGCGAAGCAGAAACATATCTTGAATCTCAAGATTCTGACGACGGAGATACCTATAATCCGTTTGCAGCCCTCTTAAAAAAATAAAGTTGTTTCCTCCATTTGAACAAGAAAAAGCCGCCGGCGTAGTTTTAGACATCTTGAAAAAACTCGGCGGCGGCTCGATAACTTTGCTCCGCAACTCAAAACCTTCTGACGAACGGAACAGTTCTCTCGTGATGCTCGGTGTGCTCGTCTGCAAAAAAACAGACGCAAAAGAAGGCGAATTTGTAAATCTGATTGCAGTTTCGGGCATAAGCTGCAGTTTAAGAGGCGAGCTTCCGGGAATCTTTGTTGAGCCAGTAGTTTCCAACGAGCAGATTCAAAAGGCCCTGGAAGAAAACGACCTTGAAATTCACGAGCTTACGGACAAAATAAAAAAAGAGGTTTTGCCTCAAAAGCAAGCAGAATTAAAAAAACAGCGCGAAAAACTCTGCGACGCTTCTCTTTTAAAAGTTTTTGACAGATACTCATTCTGCTGCGCAGACAAAAAAGAGCGCAAGCTTTTAGATATTATAGATTACCAAAAGACAAAAAAACTTCCGCCCACAGGAACAGGCGACTGCTGCGCTCCAAAACTTTTAAGCTACGCCTTTAAAAACTCGCTTGTTCCTCTCAGCATGGCAGAAACAAAAATACATTTTGCCCTAAAAGGCAAAACAGCACAGATTGAACATCCCGGCAAAAAAACAGAGCTTTACCCGCCCTGCGACAGCCGCTGCTCCCTTGTTCTTCCAGCAATCTTAGGCCTTGAAATTTTATACCGCGACAGCGACATAATAGTAGTAAACAAACAAAGCGGAATTTTGAGCGTTCCCGGACGAGGCCCGGAAAAACAGGACTGCATAGTAAACAGAGTAAAAAAACTTTTTCCAGACTGCATAGAACAGCCTTCAGTGCACAGACTGGACATGGAAACAAGCGGACTTTTAGTGCTCGCCTTTACAAAAGAAGCGCACAGAGAATTAAACCGCCAGTTTGAAGCAAGGGAAGTTCACAAAAAATATATTGCCCTCATAGACGGAATTCTTGCAAAAAAGGGAATAGAAAAGAGCGGAACTATGGAACTGTTTTTCCGTCTGGATATAGAGAACAGGCCTCATCAAATATGGGACAGAGAAAACGGCAAAAGCGCAGTCACACAGTGGCAGATAGAAAACGTTGAATACTACACCGCTCCGGACAAAAGCCGGCGCCCCGTAACCAGGGTAACCTTTATTCCGCACACAGGACGCACACACCAGCTTAGACTTGCGGCGGCAGACATCCACGGATTCGGGCTTCCAATCATAGGAGATACACTTTACGGCCGCTGCGAAAAAGGCGAAAGACTATTGCTGCACGCCTCGGAACTTTCTTTTACACATCCGCGCACAAAACAAAAGATGGACTTTTTATGTCCGCCGGAGTTTTAACATTATTTTTATCAGACAGCTAGGAACAGAAAGACTAAATACCCTTAATTTCGAATTTTATAATTTAATGTCATTATCTGGCTTGACCCGATAATCTATTGAAACTTTGCAACAGATTACGATGCCAAGCACGGCAAAGTCAACTTTGTTAGCATTGGGCTGAAAATTTTGCAGTTGTTTTATCAAAAGCCGATGAGCCCTTACGATGGCTAAAAACAGTTGCATGCCCCCTGCCATTTACACAGTTTTATGACAGGGGCTTAAAAATCAAACGCTAAACTGGTCAATTTGATCCGCAATTTTTGAAATGGAACCTTTTACCTTTGAAGATATTTCGCCAAGCGCGGCTCCTGTTTCGTTTATCTTCTTTGCGCCGATTTCCATTTCGTCCATGCTTTCCTTCATAACCATTGTGGCATCCTGAAGCCGTTTTACTTCCTCAAGAATCGCCTGGTTTCCGGCAGACATTTCAGAGGATGCGTTGCGCACTTCAGAAGAACTGTCGTTCATAGAATGAAGAGCTTCGTTTATCTGCTTAGAGCCTTCCGCCTGTTCTTCCATTGCCGATTTTATCTGAAGAACAAGCTGGTCTGTGTCCTTGATTTTCTTTGAAACGCTTTCAAATGCGACACTGGATTCCGCAGAAGAAGATACAACTTCGTTTATAGATTCGTGAATGTTGTTCAGCTGCAAACCAATTGTCTTTGACTGCGCAGTAGAAGTTTCAGAAAGCTTGCGGATCTCGTCTGCAACAACGCTGAATCCTTTTCCGGCTTCGCCTGCGTGCGCGGCCTCGATTGCGGCGTTCATGGCAAGAAGATTTGTCTGGCTTGCGATTGAAGAAATTGTTGCGTTCGCTTCTTTTAGCATAGCGGACTGTTTTTCAATCTTTTCTATCTGCTCGTTTACAATCTGCTGTTTTGAAAAACCATTTTGAGTATCCGACTGAAGCTCCTCAAAAGAAGAGACCATCTTGTCAACCGACTTATTTACAGAAGAAATGTTACCAAGCATTTCTTCAACTGCGGCAGATGCCTGTGTTATGCCGGCGGTTTGATTTTCAATCATTTTTTCAAGTGAAGAAATATTTGAAGCGATTTCGTTTACAGCTCCAGCAGTTTCTTCAACGCTTGAACTTTGATTAACAATCTGATTTCTTACGCTTCCAATGTTTGCAATAATTTGCGTAATAGCGCTGGTTGCGTCCTGAGTGCTTTCTTCAAGAACTTCGCCGGCATTGCTCAACTCGCTTTTGGAAGTTTTTACATCGGAAATGATTTCATGCAGCTTGCCAACGAATTTATTGAATCCTTTTACAACAAATCCGATTTCGTTGTTGGAATTTATTTCAATTCTTTGTGTAAGGTCGGCGTTGCCAGAAGCGATTTTTGTTATTGCCCCGTCAAGTTTTTTCAATGGTTTTATTGCGCGGTACATAAGGAAGCCTGCTATGCTTACAAGAAGAATCGCGCTTATAAGAGAAAGCAAAGCCATCTGCCCCATCATTAAAGAAATTGAAGAATATATTTCCTTCTGCTGAATTGAAACTGCCATTGACCATGAAGTGCCTTCTACCGGCGTAAAGCTTACAAATTCAAGGTCGTCATAAATTCCTTTTAGCCAGGCGTGCCCTGTTTCGCCGTCCACCATCCGCTGGGCAAGCTCGCCCATGTCCTCGTGTCCTACAGAATAGCCTGTAAGGAAGTTGCGCTTATTTATCCAGTCCTTGTTCGGATGGGAGATTACAGTTCCGTCATCGGCAAGAACGAATGCGTATCCTGTGTTTCCAACTTTTATATTGCTGATAATCTCGCCCAAATGCTTTGACTGCATTACTCCCGAAAAAAGACCTATGTTTTTTCCGTTGCGCACAATCGCGCGTGTTACGTGAATTACAGACTGCCCCGTTGTTCTTGAAACCACAGGATCATCAATAAAACTCGTCTTTCCGTCCTGCATTATCGCCTTGAAATAAGGACGATCGGCAATATCAATGGTTTTTCCTGTGTCTGTATAGGCGGTTCCGTCCGGGCCTGCAAGCATTATGTAGTCAAACTCGGATATACGCTGATCTTCCTGAGAGACAAGCCATTGGCGCATTTCGTCAAAAGTTCCTTCCAGAGCCATGTCCGAATTCACATAGAAATTCATGGCATAGAAATAGGCTTCTATCTTTTCTGAAATTACCTGCGAATAAGCCGCCGCCACAACTGCGTAGTCGTTCGCAGAATCCTCAAGTGTGGATTTTTTTGTAATTTCTCCTGTTATAACAATCTGCAGAAAATTAAAACACACAATTGAAAGCCCTACAAAAAGAACAAGCCGAATCACAAGGCTCTTGCGTTTTTCGGTATTTAAAACAGTTTTTTCTTTCATGATAAAATATTCTCCTTTGAGTTTGTCTTTATAAGAAAGTCTAAAAGGCTAAGATTGATTATACATCAGGATATGTATTCTGTCTAAAAAAAATTATTTTGATGTGCATTTTAATTTTTACAATTCCATAGCAATGCCAGCAAAACTGTCATTGCCCGGCTTACCTTTTTTCTGTCATTGCACGGTTTACCTTTTTTCTGTCATTGCACGGTTTACCTTTTTTCTGTCATTGCCCGGCTTGACCGGGCAATCTTTAAATAACTGTCATTGCTGTGCTTGACACGGCAATCTGTTTGCAGTGGGATTATCGGGTCAAGCCCGATAATGACAGTAAAATTCGAAATTGAACTTAAGAATATATGCCTAATTTAAAAGACTATCGGAGCAATATTATAGCATAAAATTATTTATTTTTGTAGCTAATGGCTTGAATGCCGAATTTTGACAAGCTGTAACTCGCACACACTTGCGGCTGTAAGAAGAACACTTGAGCGGCTGCAAGAAACATCCCCTGTGTTACTGTAAGAAGCTCAGCCGCGCGACTGCAAGAAGCACACCCTGTGCTATTGCAAGAAGCTCAACTGCGCAACTATAAGAAGCACACACGCGCTTCTTGTAAAAAGCACACCCTGTATTACTGCAAGAAGCATACCCTGTGCTACTGTAAATAGCTCAACTGCGCAACCGCAAGAAGTTCACTTGCACGGCTGCAAGAGACGCACCCACGCGACTGCAAGAAGCTCAACTGCGCGACTGCAAGCAGTTCAGTTGCACGGCTGCAAGCATTATGCTCACGCGTCTGTAAATCGCGCGTCCGAACGTCTTCTTATAACAAAAATGCTTGCCTTGGCTATCTTATTTTGGCAAAAAAAAGAATGTTTTTTCTAAAAAACATTGCGCTTTGCGAGTTTACGGCTGCAAATTCATAAAATTTTAACAAATCTATAACAAAAACTTAAAAATTTTGCATTTTTTACTTGATGATTTCATAGATTTATTATTAACTTTATTGTGGGAATAAACGAGAAAAAATCTTATATTTCCCATACTAAAACTATCGGAGGAACCTAAATTGAAAGAAGAAAAAAAGACCATCTAACTGACTGCCATCAGATAAATGGTCTATAAACAGCGCTGCGGAATATCCACAGTTGTAAGTCTACTGTTACATCATAAGAATATTCTGCAGTTTTTTCAAGTCAATAGAAAAGTAACTGGCGTTGCCAAAACAACTATTGCCAACTTAAAATTCTAACCTTAAAAAAAAAGGAATTATGATTATGATAAACATTGATTCAAAACGCAACACAAATTTTGCAGTCACATTGACTCCTTGCAACTTTAAAGAAAACACATACATTGCGCGTGTTCCAAGAAAAACCATCACAACAGACCAGATTTTAGACCTTATCGCCGCCCATAACCAGGGAATAGACCGCTATCAAGTCGGGCATGCAATGGAGCTTCTAAAAAAAGAAATTCTTGAGCAGGCCAAGCTTGGATTTGCGGTAGACATTATGGAAATCTGCAAGCTCTACATTGCCCCAATCAGTTCAGTGCAGTCTCTTAATCCAGAGGCCGAATCCATAACAGGCTTTGAGGCAAGATTTTCAACAAACGAAGAGCTGCGCGAAACCTTAAAGGAAATTACGGCCGCTGTTTCTACAGTGGTCGATTCTGCTCCTCAGATTACCCAGATAGAAAACCCTGTTTCCGGCTATGCGGAAGGCGTTCTCAAGGCAACGTTCAGCGCAAGGATTAAAGGGAAAAAACTTAAAGTTGGAGGCGAGAACAGCGGCATATTCTTTATACCTCTTCTCGAAGACAACTCTGCAAACAAGGACGAGCAGGAATGGATAAAGGTTCCTGAAGAATTTATTACGACAAACAGTCCAAAAATGCTTGAATTCCATCTTCCGCGCAACCTTGCCGCAGACAAAAAGTATTTTATTGGAATTAGAACTTCTATCCGCGGTACTCAGGAATTAAAAAACGCAGTTACGGGTTTTAGCAAAATTACTGTAACAATAAAAGAATAAAAAAATGCAAAGTCAGCGGACTTTTTTATCCAGGCTGGCTTTGCATTTTTGTTTTTATTTAGCCAAAACTTCGAGTTTTATAATTTAATGTCATGTCGGGCTTGCCATCTTGTCATTATCGGGCTTGA
>ERZ808277.168-NODE-168-length-28590-cov-2.919993_pt1 | contig 28590 bp, 28 predicted proteins | sample MGYA00521240_ERZ808277 | MGnify/ENA primary metagenome ERZ808277 (study PRJEB31516, sample SAMN03275599) | gut metagenome | biome: mammalia-associated habitat; material: feces | host: Papio cynocephalus | place: Kenya | collected 2012-07-17 ... | reverse complement strand
GACTTCCGTGAATAACATCACTTTTTCAAACGCTTTTGCCGTTTGCCAAAAGAAGTCTTATTTTCTACGCCTGAAGCGATTGGTGTAATCTCCGTTTGTAAAGCGACTGTAGGCGTCTGAGTGGTTTTGTTTCGCCGCAGACAAAGAATGGGGCGAGGCTCCTTCTTCCCGTGAATGCGTGAACGCCATCCTGGTTTCACATCAACCTGCCACCCCTCTGAGAAGGCTAGCCGAATGTCGTTGCCATCCGCAAAATGTGTCCTCCACAGGTTCTCTGAAATGCATTCGGGGGCGGCTCCCGGGGCAAGGCAGAAACGAACCTCCACTTGCCCGGCGGCTTCCCCGTACGCTTCATCGGTGATTTCCAAGGTGCCGCCTGTACCCAAACGCAAGGATCGACGGTGGTTCAAGCCAGGATAAGCCGGGGTTTCAACAATAACAATGGTGGCGGCCGGCTGAGCCTCCCAACGAAGCAGTTTGGATCCGGGGGCATTATCCTGGCCATCAAGCGTAAGCGTAGAATGGACTCGAGTGGCACGGAAGGCGGCACGGTCATCGGCAGTGTCAGGCCCGCCATAGAGATAAGACCCTGCATCCGGGAAGAAGTCGCGCCCGGCGTACCAGTACGAAAACGTGCCGTTATCCGGCTGGTTATGCCAAAAGGCCGCGGGGCCGGCTTTAAGCACCACCATTGAGCCGCTTTTCGGAGAACCTTCCCGAAGGACGTAAAAACCGCCATTTGGATAAGCGCGCGAGACAAAGTCTGCGCGATGGAAGGCTTCCGGAAAGTCCACCCGAGCCTGAATGAGGAGGGTTCGGCGCCCTTTCAGTGCATGCGTGTCGGCAAAATAAGGGTGCTCCCCGTCCGGGAAGAAGAGGTCGTCAGCGAAGGCGGCCATCTTTCCAAGTAATGCGCGATCGGCGGGAGAAAACGCTTCCGGAGCCAGACACAATGCTTGACGAAAGAGGGAATAGACGCTGATGTGATAGCCCAGATCCAACTCGTATTGGACGCCGTCAGAATAAACCTGTTTATGCAGCTCTTCACTCAAAACGCGCACGGCGTTGGCGCGCCATTGCGCGGCGCCCTTAAGCTCAGGAAGCGCCTGTGCGGCGCCCAAGAGGCGTGTCATTTCAAAAATCAGATGATTTCCACGGGCGGCGCGCCGTTGCCAAACAAGATCAGCATGCCAGGAGGTTATGCCCAAAAAAACCTTGAGGTCTTTAACCGTGAAGGCCGGGGCATAAACCGCGAGCGCCAATTGCCGGAGCAAGCCGGAGAGGCGGTCGCTAATTTCCAACGCGCGCCAGGCAAACCGGGCGTTTTTACGCTCCGCGGCGGTTCGACCAGGGAAGGGATTTTTTCGAATCCAATCGCCCCACTGTTCGCGCCAGGCCGCAAAATAACGGTCATCCCCGGTTGCAGCATAAACCTTAAGCAGGGGCATAAACCACTTGTGCCGATGCAGCTGGAAACGAAGTTCATCCGCCTTCACCGGCCAGACCGTCCAATCGATATCCTTGCCATAAAAGGCGGAGGGCTGATAAGCCGCGTGTGCATAAAAACGATGCTCCAGCGCATCATCCGCGAGTTTTTGATCGAAAGCGGAAGGTTTTTCCCGGCTTTTAGCCTTGCTCCATGCATCGCGCGAATCCTGCCGACTACGCCAATGCTCTAAAAGAGCATTCCCAGCAGAAGCTTCATCGTTAGCCTGCAATGCTTCAGCCACCGCCTTAAGGTCAGGGTGCGCCAAGTCCAGCAGTTCCCACGAGAAGGCCTGCGCCTGCACGATGCACGCCAGGCCGATGCCAAACCACATGAGTCCCCATTGCATCTTAGCCGCGCCTTTCCCTCAACCGATTACAGTCGATGGCGTCCAAAAGCCGTTGGCAGCGACTCACGGTGTAAAAGCGCATCCAGCGGTGCAATCCCTTGCGTCATTTGTTCCAGGGCAGCACCTGCCCAAGAGACATCCAGCCGAAAACGGGAAAATCCGGCAGTCAACAACTCCGGCAACGCATCCACGATGCGCCAGGGACGCCGATCCAGCGTTGCCCACAAGCGCCCTTGCCGAACCACATGCAGCGTATGCCCCTCCCGATCCTTCAGCGCGCAGCTGTCAGCCAAGGGGCGAGTATAGGAAATGAAGAGCGGCGTCCACTGCGCCAGAAGAACTTCGCGCGGCGGATCGGTGGGAAATGTTTTGAGATTATCCAGATTCTCTTCGGGGCTGGTAACGCCAGCGGTAAGACCGCAAGCACCCTGCATGGCCACGGCTTCAGCATTCACGGCATACCACGTCCAATCCGCTGTAATATCCAGCGCACCGCACGCGGGCTGCAAATCATTCAGTAATTGCCAAGAGCCCAAGTCCGCACACTCAAACTTGCGTGCACCCACATCCATCTGTGAACCCACGCGAGCAGCCATAGCCCCCATCTCTTCTCCGCGCATGGCCACCGGAAGTGCCCAGCGCAGAGAGTCCTCAGGGAGCACGCGCTTCCATTGTTCCAGCGTTTCCTGCGGCGTTTCCGAATCCACCGCCACCACCACCTCTGTCAGCGGAAGTGAAAACCCCGCAAGTGTAACCCGCGGAAGCGGCTGCCCCGGCACAAGGCCGAAATCCTCAGGGCATTGCTGAGCAGAAACTTTGAGCGACAAATGGACCTTGTCGGGGGACACCGGCATGCGCGTTGGGCAGGGGCTCTGAAACCTGACCATCGCTTTCGCTGACGGCGCAGCGTTCGACTCTTGAGCGGCTCGCATGGCTTCCGCCCATGCACGACGCGTGGCATTCAGCAGAGCTGCCGGAAGAAACAGCCCCTCTGGGTTTCGAAGCTCCAAACTCCGCAGGTAAAAGCCCTCCTCACCTAAACGCGACAGCAACTTGCGAGCGGCTTCCTCCGTTCTGGCAGGTTCCTTAGCCGGAGCAAGAATTGCTGGCGTTTCACGCATAACGCCGCCACCGGAAAGAATCATGGCCGTGGGCGTCAACGTCAGTGTCAGATCCACAGGCAGCAGGGTACGCAGCTCCGTTTGCCGCGGAGTTGGAACAGGGAATGCTCGACGTACTGCCTGTGAGGCCGAGCACATAATCGCCGCGCCGCGCGGAAGCTCGCTCACTTCTCGCGGCAGCATCACTTCCACTCGGCTTCCGGCCGGAAGTGTGATGGCTGAACGCTTCGTTCGTGCATCACGCAGCCGATCAACCGCAAAGCCGATGGGGCGGCCGGGAAGATCCACTTGCAGGCCATCATGACGCTCGAGAGCTCGAGCGGTATCAAAGGTCAACCACCGAAGCCCATCCGTGCCGCGCAGAACATTTAGCACCTTCCCAATCGGCACACCACGATGCCCCACACACAACGAATCAATTACAGCTTCAGGCGGAACCTGTTGCGAAACGGTATATAGCTGTGTCCATGGGCGAGAAAAAATCGTGCGCAAATCCGCTTCTTTTTGGGCGAGAGCCTGAGAGGAGAGCCCGCCATCCAGTACGCAGCGATAAAGATCCGTAACAGCTGCTACATAAAGCGGGTTTTTCATTCGCCCTTCGATTTTGAGTGAAGCCAGCGGAAGTGTGCGCAACAAATCACCCTTCTTCGCAAGAGCTAGATCACGCATAGAGAAGGGGTGCCCCGCCGCTGAAGACTGAAACCGCTGACGGCAGCAATAAGCGCATCGCCCACGATTCCCGCTGCGCCCCGTAGCCAGCGAAGAGTAGAGGCATAGCCCGCTAAGGCTATAACAGAGCGCCCCGTGAATAAAGACTTCAATCTCCACTCCAGCCTGCCTACCGATCTCCGCAGCCTCGTACAAACCCAGCTCACGTGCAGTGACGATACGAACAAATCCGAGAGCTTTCAACGCTCGTGCCCCGGCAAGCGATGTACAGGCCAATTGCGTGGAAGCATGCAGCGGGATACGCGGAAAGGCTCGGCGCAGATAGGCCGCAAGACCAAGATCCTGCACAATCACACCATCGATCGCCAGCCGATCCAAAAGCTTTAGCGGCGTTTGCAGCGACTCGAACTCCCGACTTTCCAACAACGTATTGAGCGTCACATAAACCTTACGTGGACGCGGCAGATTTCGCGCATAGGCCACAATCTGCCGCAACGCCTCTTCGGAAAAGTTTGCAGCGTCTGCCCGTGCCGAAAAATGTTCCAAGCCAAGATAAACCGCATCCGCCCCATAGGTGAACGCAGCTACAGCTGCCTCAAACGATCCGGCTGGCGCAAGTAATTCTGGAGTCATATCGTAGCCTTCCCCTTGCGTTCAGACCAAAACCCGGAAAAGCCCGTCATACGCAACATGGACGCTAGGTGGCAAGGCGGCCTCCAGCTCCTGATGCAGGATATCATGTGAAAGATGGGTCAGCAACGTTTCCCGCGCGGCAATGACGGCGGCATAATCCAACGCAGCCTGGCGCGTCAAATGCGTGGGATGTGGCCGATCGCGCAGACAGTTCAAAACCAACACATCCAATCCCTTGAGCAGTGCCAATGTGGATGCCGGAATTTTATGGACATCGGGAATATAGGCCAACGACCGCCCGGCATAATCTATCCGAAGTCCAAATGTTTCCACATTTCCATGCTCCACCGGAAGCGGCGTCAACCACGCCCCCAATGCTTCAAACGGCTTAGACTTCGGTATAAATGCAATCAGCGGCCGATATAACCCCTGTGGATTTGGATTCTCGGAAATATAGGGAAACACACGGTGCATCCCGGAGATCGTCTCCGAGCCGCCAAAACAGGGAATCACCTGATTCCCCTGAAGCGTATTATAGCGGCGGACATCATCAAACCCAAAGATATGATCCGCATGCAAATGCGTGATAAACACCGCATCCACCCGAGGCACCTTCCAGCGTAAGCACTGCTGGCGCAAATCCGGCCCGGCATCCAACAGCAGCCCCAATCCTCCAAGCGACACATAGGCTGCCGCACGCAACCGCGCATCATGCTTGTCGGTGCTCATGCACACAGCACACGAACATCCAATCAACGGCACCCCAACCGATGTTCCTGAACCCAGAATCCGAAGCGTAAACGCCCCCGTATTCACTTTATCCAACAATTTTACGCTCCCATTCCGCAAACCCTTCACGCGTTCCAATGAAGCGTGCACCAACCGGCCTCCCCGCCCGAAACCGTACTTGCCGGAACGTCTTATCCGCTTCATCCAACCGCCGTTCCTCCAATCCCGGCGTCAGCACGTCACCCACCGTATGAAACTCTACTTCACCCACTTTCATCATTTGTTGGAATTGTCTCTCTTGCCAAACCGTCAGTTCCGCCGAACCGGCCAGTTCCCGTACTAGGTTTTCCGCCGCCAACACCCCCATCCCCATCGCCCGACGCACGGAGCAAACCGGACGCGCAACCGTTGCCCGCGCCACATCGCCAACCGCATAAACCCGCGGCGCCACCAACAAATTCGGACGCACCCGCACCCCCTGCTCCACGGACAGCCCGACTGCCGCTATCAACGCCTCGTTGGGGCGAGACCCTGCGGCACACAACACCACATCATCCTCCACCCACGCACCACTTTCCAGCCGGATCCCTCCCGAAAGCACCTCCGCAATTCGCGCCTCAAGAATCACGCGAAGTCCCTGTGCCTCCAGTAACCGCTGTAAATACGCACTCCCCGCGGCTCCCAACGTGCCACCCGCCAACTGCCCAGAAACTTCCAACACCGTCACCTGAACGCAGCCGCCCCTAACCGCCCCGGCCTGTACCGCACGAAGCGCAGCCTCCAGCCCCAATACGCCCCCGCCGATCACCGTCAGCCGCTTCCCCGCAGAAAAGAGCGAACGCAATACGCGTGCATCCTGTAACGACCACAGCGTCCGCACACGATCTGCATATGCGCCAGAAAATGCCGGTTTGAACGGATGCGCCCCCATCGCCAGAATCACGCCGTCATAAACCTCCCCGTTCACACGCCGCGCCGCCACATCAACAGCCGTTACAACCTCGTGCCTCACCCGAATACCTGCCGCCGCATAAGCCCCTTCCGGCTTCATCGCAATCGCCGCCGGCTCTACCTGCCCGAACGCTACGGCGATCACTCGCGGGCGAAAATAGGGCGCATCCGGCTCATCACTCCATATCGTTACGGCATGGCCGGCATGAGCCAAAACAAACGCTGCCTCCACGCCGGCATGGCCGGCTCCTACCACCGCAACCTCAGCCATGCCCCCTCCTCTTCAGCGACCGCGCCAACCGGCAGTCAATCCACTGCGTTTCCGTAACCAAATAATCCATCTGCTCGTCATGTAATTCCTGCGGGAGCGGCTCGCGACGCACCTGACAATCGAACGCCATCCCCACCCGCAGCGAATTCTGCCGAAGCCCGGCAAGCAAACGGTCATAAATCCCAGCGCCATAACCCAACCGCCCGCCACAGATATCAAACGCCACCCCAGGCACCAACACCGCATCCACATACCCTGCCGGGAAGCGTTCAGAAGTCTCTGGCTCCGGAATTCGGTGCGGCCCCTGCCGCATGGGTACACCAGGCGCCAAAGGCGCCCATGCATACCCCCTCTGCACATCTGAAAAACGCGGCACACAAACCGCCGCCTGTGCCTGAAACAATGCCTGCAGCACCGCCTCTGTTGGGAACTCCGCCCCCACACTGAGATACGCGGCAAACGTGTAGAACCGCGGCAACAGATTTAATGCCCGCACATCAAACAAAATGGAGGCGGCCATTTGTGCTGCCCGCGCACGATCCGCCCGAGATATAGCCGCCCGGCGCACCAGATACGCCTTTCGAAGCGCTGCCTTGTCTTCCTTTTCAGCCATGCGGTTTTCTCAGCGGGAACGAATAGCTCCATGGCTCTCAATTAACCACTTGTACGTGGTCAACGCCATAAGCCCCATCGGCCCGCGGGCATGCAGCTTCTGCGTGGAAATGCCTACCTCTGCCCCGAGCCCAAACTCTCCGCCATCGGTGAAAGCCGTAGACGTATTCACATAGACACACGCGGCATCCACCTCGCGCTGGAACCGGGCAGCCACCTCGGGGCTCTGCGTGAGAATCGCCTCACTATGCCCCGAACCAAACCGGGCAATATGCGCAAGTGCCGCATCCAATGAATCGACCACCCGCACGGAAAGATTAGGTGAAAGCCATTCACGCCCCCAGTCTTCCGGCGCGGTGTGAACCTGTGCACCCGCCGCACGGCACGGAGCCAATAGCGCCTCAAGCTGAGGCTCCAACGCCCGATGCACCAGCACACAGTCCAAAGCATTACACACCGAAACCCGGCGCATCTTCGCATTTGCAATGACCCGCGCCGCCAACGCGATCTCTGCATCTTCATGAACGTAAGTATGACAGACCCCCGCACCCGTCTCAATCACCGGGACCCGTGCCTGTTCCCGAACAGCTCGAATAAGCCGAGCACTGCCGCGAGGGATCAATACATCTACAAGCCCCTCGGCCATCATCAATGCCTGCGAAGCCTCATGTGTGGAAGGCAACAGCGTAACCGCCGCCTCTGGAAGCCCTTCCGCCCGCAGCACACCGGTAATAACATCCGCTATAGCCGCATTGCTTCGCGCAGCCTCTTTACCCCCTTTCAGCACTGCCGCATTTCCCGTTCGCAAACAAAGCCCTGCAATATCCGCCGTCACGTTTGGACGCGCCTCATAAATACAAGCCACCACCCCCAACGGCACGCGCACCCGCCGCAACCGGATACCACTGGGCATAGTCCGCGCCTCCAATGTTTCCCAAAGCACATCCGGCAAAGCGGCCACCACTTCAGCCGAAGCAGCAATCGCCTCAATCCGCTCGGGCGTCAGGAACAAGCGATCGCGCCGAGGATCCGCTTCCGGAAGCGCTGCCACATCCCCCGCATTCGCCGCCAACAGCTGCTCAGTGGCACCACGCAGTGCCGATGCCATTTGGCGCAACAACTGCCTGCGGGCTGCATCAGGGAGCAATGCCACCACCTTGGAGGCCGTCTTCGCGGCCTCCAAGGTCTGTTCAATGCCCTCGCTTAGCTCAGCCATTCATGTACTCCTGCTTACACCTGCATCTTACGCGCGATGAAAGACTTCGCCTTCGATCACCTTCCACGGCAAACCATAACGATTCAGATCTTCCATAAACGGATCCGGATCAAACTGTTCCATGTTAAAAACGCCCGCCCCACGCCATTTGCCTGTGAGCATCATTTTAGCGCCAATCATCGCCGGCACACCGGTGGTGTAACTGATCGCCTGCGACTTCACTTCACGATAACACGCCTGATGATCGCAAATATTGTAAACGTAAACCGTTTTAGGCTTACCTTCAAAATCCAACCCGCGCACCTGGCACCCAATACAAGTCTTGCCCTTTGTAACCGGCCCCAAGGTGGCCGGATCTGGCAGCAGCGCCTTCAAAAACTGAATCGGGACAATCTCGCGCCCCTGATACATCACCGGGTCAATCCGCGTCATACCCACGTTCTTCAACACTTCCAGATGCTTCAGATAGTTATCTGAGAAACTCATCCAGAAGCGTGCCCGCTCCAGTCCAGGGATAAACCTAGCCAGCGATTCCAACTCTTCATGATACATCAAATATGTGTTCAATGTTCCCAATCCCTCAGGCATTTCAAAAGCCTGCTTCACTGAGAGCGGATCCGTCTCTACAAAGCCCTTGCCCTGTTCCCAATAACGACCCTTCGCTGACACTTCACGGATATTGATCTCCGGATTAAAGTTCGTCGCAAACGGGTGGCCGTTACTGCCTGCATTGCAGTCAATAATGTCAATCTGGCGGATTTGCGGAATATAATGCTTTTGGATATATGTGCAGAAAACGGAACTTACCCCAGGGTCAAATCCTGAGCCCAAAAGTGCCATTCGCCCGGCAGCCTTAAATCGTTCCTGATACGCCCACTGCCACTTATACTCAAACTTCGCCGTATCCAACGGCTCATAATTCGCCGTATCCAAATAATCGCATCCCGCCTCCAAACAGGCTTCCATAATGTGCAAATCCTGATACGGCAGCGCAATATTCATCACCAGATCCGGTTTAAACGAACGAATCAGCGCGACCAACGCAGGCACATCATCCGCATCCACCTGTGCCGTTCTTACCGGCCGCGTCAACTCCGCCGCAAGCGCATCTACCCGCGCCTTCGTCCGCGAAGCCAGAAGAATATCCGTAAATACTTCCGGTACCTGATCCAGCTTATGAGCCACCACACTGCCCACACCGCCGGCGCCAATCATCAATACGCGCATAAATCGTTCCTTTCAGCAACATGCTCAACAACAGGCTCTAGTATACCACAAACGCCCCGCTCCTCCGCGTGAGACCACCGTCCGCAACAGGGGTATAAACGCCTGCCCCCACTCCGGAAACGGAGTCGCCCAAAACCAATCTTTTGGATCCAGAGATAACAAAAACCGGGGCGATTCCGCGCCCCGGTTTTCACTTGGCAGACCCAGCCAGTATTATCCAACAAACCCATGAAGCGCCAGGAAGTCTGTTCGGTACCCTGCGATATCCGTAGTGGCTTCCACATTCTCTGGCGTGAGCGCCTGCATCAAAGCATCCACCTCAGACTGGATCTCCGGGCGCATTTCCCAATCGTCAATCCGAATGCGCCCAGCCTCATCTACCGGCATCGAGCCGTCAGGCGTGTAGAGCCGCTCACGGAAAAGCCGATCAATCTGATCCAAACAATCCTCATGGAGCCCGTGTGCCTTCATCACCTTGAAAAGGCAGGCGATGTAAGGCGGCATGGCCGGAATCACGGCAGAAGCACGGGTAACAAGCGCCTTATTCACGCTCACCACGCCCAAACCATGAAGCGGAGCCAACAATTCTGAAATCGCTTTGGCAGAAGCTTCCAGGTTTTCCTTGGCACGGCCGAGCGTACCAGAGCGGTAGATATCCTGCGTGCATTTGGGGCCGATATAGGAATAAGCCACCGTTTTACAACCCTGAGCTAATAACCCGTGTGCCTTCAGGAACTCTATCCACAGCACCCAGTCTTCTCCGCCCATAACCTTAACCGTTGCCGCGATCTCGTCTTCCGTAGCTGGTTCAACCGAGACTTCCTTCATCTCGCAGGTCATAATATCCAGCGTTCGCGCTGTGTGGGGCTTACCGATAGGCTTAATCGCACTCTTGTAAAGGATGCCGGTCTTCGGATCGGTACGCATAGGCGATGCGAGCGAATAAACGACCAGATCGAACGGCGCAAAGTTATTATCCTTGGCCAGCTGAGCCACGGTCTCACGCGTTGCATCAGCAAACGCATCGGCGGAAATGGTGACGGCTTTGAGGCCATCCGCCTTCGCCGCTGCATCAAATGCCTCGTTATTATACCATCCCGGAGAACCGGCCTTTCGCTCTGTTGGGGCACGTTCGAATGAAACCCCAAGCGTCTCGGCACGCGAGCCGCCGAAGGCCGCTGCAATGCGCGAAGCCAGGCCATAACCTCCCGAGCACCCAAGCACCAAGACGCTTTTGGGGCCATTTTGAACCGGAGCTTTTGCCTTTTCACGTGCGATATCGCGGGCGACAAACTGCTTGCATCCCTCGCCATCCACATTCAGGCAAAGGCCTCCACGAACTTTCGGTTTTTCGGACATGAGAAATGTTCCTTCCGAGAATTATAAAAACTTTTGAGTCTTTCGACTTATGCCTGCTCTGTCAAGGCCCCCTCCGGCACCACCAGGCAAAACCACTGTGCTTCAACCGCCACAAGCGGATTGCCACGCTTGTCGTTTTTCCCAACCACGTAGCCCTTCCCCTTCTGCTCCAACCGGCGCCCCGTAGCCTTCACCGTTTCAATCTCATAACGCACCGTATCACCGGGGCGCACCTGATTGACAAACCGCACCTCCAACAACTTGGCAAAGAGGAACAGCTTCTTCTCCTCATCGGCGGAGGCCAGGCGATACCCGGCACCTCCACACTGCGCCATGGACTCCACCAGAATGACTCCGGGACACACGGGATATTGAGGGAAGTGCCCCTTGAAAAAGTAACGCTCCGCGCCATAATCGACCTCTGCCACCACACGCTCGGGCGTGGCCTCTAAAATGCGATCGCAGAAAAGGAACGGATCCCGATGGGGGAGAACGGTTTTAATGATTTCCTGGTCGTACATGGTGGAACACTCCGTGATATGGCTCTGGGCGGTGGGGGGTAAGCTTGCGGCCGAAGAGACTCCGGCCGCAAGGCCGCGCAATCCTCAGGCGTAGCGCCGGAGAATGAGGGAAGAGTTGTGCCCGCCGAAGCCAAGCGTATTGGTCATTGCGATATCCAACGGTGCCTCAATCCCCTTGTTCGGAACACAATCCAGATCGCACTCCGGATCTGGGGTGTGGTAGTTGATCGTCGGCGGATAGAAATTATCACGGATTGCCAACAGGCAGGTCATGGCCTCCAATGCTCCGGTTGCCCCGAGCAAATGGCCGGTCATCGACTTGGTAGAGCTCATTTTCAGCTTGTAAGCGTGCTCACCGAAGACCACTTTCGCCGCACGAGTCTCCATCGGGTCGTTCAATCCCGTGGACGTACCATGCGCGTTGATATACTGGATATCGGAAGGTTGAAGCCCGGCATCGGCAAGCGCCATCTTCTCCGCGTGGATAATGCCGGACGCCTCCGGATCTGGAGCGCATACATGATACGCATCACCGCCGGCGCCATACCCAGCCACTTCGCCATAAATTTTGGCGCCGCGCGCCTTTGCGTGCGCTTCACTTTCAAGGATCAGCACCGCCGCACCTTCGGACATGATGAACCCATTACGGTCTTTATCGAACGGGCGGCACGCCGTCATCGGATCAGGATTAGTAGAAAGCGCATGCATGGCCTGGAAACCACCCACACAATATTCCTCAATCGTAGACTCCGCGCCCCCGGCAATGACAACATCCGCGCGACCGGAGCGAATCATGTCCATGGCCACCCCCAGGGCATCTGTTGAGGCCGAACAAGCAGTCGAAACCGTAAGAACGGGGCCTTTGGCCTTGAGGTAAATCGAGACATTACCCGGGCCTTCGTTCGCAATCAGCATAGGAATGGTCATCGGGCTGAGACGGCGGGGGCCCTTTTCGAAAAGGGTCTTATAACTGGGCGCATCTACTTCCTTGCCGCCAATGCCCACACCAAGAATACACCCCACGCGCTCAGGCGCGATCAATGACGAAGGCTGGCTTCCTACACAACGCCAAGGGTTGGGGCAGTCTTCAGTCGCCTCGCCGAGCGTGTCATAACCGGCATCCACCCACGCCTGCTTGGCTGCGGCCACAGCGTACTGCGCAAAGAGCGCCAACCGCTTGGCTTCCTTGGGATCAATATATTGAGAGACGTCAAAATCTTTAACTTCCCCGGCCACTTTCACATTCAAGCGCGAGGTATCGAAGCGCGTGATGGTGTTGATTCCGCAACGACCGGCACGGATGCCCTCCCAGAAGGTCTTCACATCATTGCCCAACGGCGTGATGCACCCGAGGCCTGTGACGACGACTTTCTTCTTCTCCATGGCATAATCCTTTCTAAGCGAGGTTACTTCGTCCACTCAACCACCACACCGCCATACACAAGGCCGGCGCCGAATGCCGCAAAAATCAGGCGATCGCCGCGGTGCAGCATCCCCTTCTTCGCCATCTCATCAAGCGCAATTGGAATCGAGGCGCTGGACGTGTTGGCAAAACGGTCGATGTTTACATAAAACTTTTCAACGGGAACGTTAATGCGCTTGACGGCAGCATCGATAATTCGCGTATTGGCTTGGTGCGGCACAATCCACGCAATATCTTTCTCGGTGTAGTGATAGTGTTCCAAACTTTTGGCAATGATATCGCAGAAACTGCGAACCGCGAAGTTAAATACGGCACGCCCATCCATCTTCAAATCACCAGGCGCCTGCCGAGCCGTCTCTTCCGTCCGCACGCCGCCTTCGCGATGGATAGCCATGGCGCCGGTACCATCCGCTCCGATCAGATGAAAACCCAACCCGCCGGGGACTTCGGAGTTCTTCAGCACCACCGCACCCGCACCGTCCCCAAAAAGACAGCAGGTATTGCGATCCGACCAGTTGATTGTCCGGCTCATAATCTCGGTAGAGATCACAAGAATCGGGCGGTCGTCAATCTGCATGAGTCCTTTGGCCACTGTCAGCCCGTACACGAAGCCAGGACACGCGGCGCTCATGTCAAACGCCGCCGCGTTTTTCGCCCCGAGCATACCCTGAATCACACAGGCCGTAGAAGGATAAATCGCATAATCGGGTGTGGTGGACGTAACGATAATGGTTCCGATTTCTTCCGGTGCCACACCGGCATCGGCTAACGCGCGCCGCGCAGCCTCACACCCGAGCGTGGAAGCATTCTCATCGGGGCCAACCACGTGGCGCTGGCGGATGCCCGTATGGGAGACAATCCACTCATCGCTGGTATCAACCATTTTCGCAAGGTCGTCATTCGTCAGAACGCGTTGCGGCACAGCGGAACCCGTTCCAGCAATATGGGTATACACTTTCTGCTTTCCCTTCGTAAAACAAATCTGGCCATAGTATCCCAAAAAATACGGTAGAGTGCAAACAAGCGCCTCCGTACGCGGTAAAACACCTCCTACTCCCGGGGTGCGTACTATGAACACCTACTCGTCCAAATTCGACCAGCTGTTCGGTTCCCCCGCTTCAATGCACGAAATAAAAAGTCAAAAAAACAATTGACTTGGAGTATGCTCCAGGTCGTATACTTCTTCTCATTCATTCAGGAAAGGAGTCTTTATTATGACACGAAGAGATTTCCTCTTGCACAGTTTCACCTGCGGAGCCGGGATGTTGGTGGCCGGCTGTTCCGAAGCCGCCGAGCCTGCGCCCGCTGCTGCAACACCCCCGGGTGCCCGCAAGACACTGGTCGTCTACTACTCCTGGAGTGGCAACACCCGCGCACTGGCCAAACAATTGGCCGTTCAGCTCGGATGTGAAAGCGTTGAACTCTCCCCGGAGAAGCCCTACCCTGCAGAATACACCGCCTGCACAGAGTATGCCAAGAACGAGATTCGAGCCGGTGTGCGCCCGGCCATGAAGCCCTTCCCAGATCTTTCAAGTTATCACACCCTTTTGGTAGGTTCCCCCAATTGGTGGAGCACCGTAGCGCCGCCTGTCAGTGCTTTCTTGGAATCGCCTGCTCTCACCGGGAAAACGGTTTCCCTCTTCATCACCCATGGCGGCGGTGGAATGAGCCGATGCGAAACGGATGCCCGAAAACAATGCAAGGGGATCTTTAAGGAACCTGCCTTGGCCGTCTCAGGGGTTCGGGCGGCTCGTTATGCCAAAGACGAAGTGCGGAAATGGATCTCCGCGCTGCGGGAAACTAACGTGCTTTAATGATATCTTCCTTGTCTTTTGAAATGGAGTTCAAATGAAACGCAGAACGTTCCTCGTATCACTGGCGGCCTCCGTGGCCGGAAGTGCCCCCGCGGAAGACTTTGCAGGAGCCTGGCGCGCCGATGGCGCCTCCACTGCTCCAACCGGAAAAACATCCGGCTGGGGCGGAGCCCAGGGGGCGTCAGTCTACTTCACGCGAGAGATTTCCTCCAATGCATTATTGAAGATTTATGCCGCGTTGGGCATCAAGCTCCCCGGAAGCGTGGGCGTAAAAGTATCCACTGGCGAACCCGGCGGCCACCATTTCATCAATCCACAAATGGCCAAAGCACTTGTGGCTTCGCTCGATGCCAATATCGTAGAATGCAACACGGCTTATGGCGGGCGCCGCGGCACACTTTCCGAGCACATCCGCGCCGCCCTCGAACACGGCTGGGCAGATATTGCCGCCGTGGATATCATGGACGGCCTGCACACGCTTAACCTCCCGGTGCCCGAAGGCTCCATCCGCCTGAAGCATGATATCGTGGGGTCGCATTTTCGTAATTATGACAGTTTCCTCGTGCTCAGCCACTTCAAAGGGCACGCCATGGGCGGCTTTGGCGGCGCATTGAAGAATCTCTCTATCGGCTTTGCATCCCGCAACGGCAAAATGCTCATTCACACCGGCGGGAAAACCGACCTGACCTGGCGCGGCGGCAAGCAGCTGGAGTTTCTGGAAGCCATGGCCGAAGCCGCAGGCGCCGTGCATCAGGCGCGTCCCAACGCCATGGCCTATATCAATGTAGCCAATAATCTCTCCGTCAGCTGCGACTGTGACAGCCACCCGGCTCCGCCCACCATGAACGATATCGGCATCTTTGCTTCCCTTGATCCCGTAGCCGTAGATCAGGCTTGCGTAGACGCCATCTACGCCGCTCCGGATGGGAAGGATCTCATCGCACGCATGGAGAGCCGTCAGGGCATCCACATCCTTGAACACGCTGCAGCGCTCAATCTGGGTTCACGCGCCTATCGTCTGATTGAGATATAATTGTTCGCATGTTCCGCCGGCGGCGGAGCCCCCGTTTTAACCCGTCCTTATTTAAAGGAGACGTTTGTCATGCATATTCCTGCTGAAATGCTTCATGGGGCTGTTTGCCCCGTTACCGCCACTCTCGCCATCGCCGGCATCGGAACTGCCGCCATCACGCTGGTGCGGCACCCAAAAGCCGCACCGAAAGCTGCCGACATGGCACTCACCGGCGCTACGGTTTTTGGTCTTCAGATGCTCAACTATCCCATCTATAATGGCATCTCCGGGCACCTTATTGGCGGTGTCTTCGCGGCGGCTCTGCTCGGCGTGCCCGGCGGAGTGCTCTGCACGGCACTGGTGCTGTTAGCGCAAACCCTGCTTTTCGCCGATGGCGGGCTAGGTATGCTGGGCGCAAACATCGTCAATATGTCGCTCATTGGAGCAGGGCTTGGCGGCCTGCTGCTTCAAGTTCTGCGCCGCAGGGGCGTGGCCGAACCGCTCGCCGTAGCCGGGGCGGCCTTTGCCTCCACCTTGGCGGCCGTCGTAGCCTTGGGCGGAGAACTACTGGCCTGCCGTGCGGCGCCGCTGGCCGCTATCGGAAGTCTGCTTGCGCTCCATGCGGTGCTGGCCTGCGTGGAAGGCGCCATAACGCCCGTGCTCACCGCAGTTATCAAGCCCACCTCCGTTGGCGTACTTGGTCGGCGCGGACTGACTGTGCTCGGCGGAATTACCCTGGCCGCCCTACTCTGCGCCCCGCTGGCCAGTGCCTTCCCGGATGCGTTTGAGTGGACAATGGCACGGTTTTCCCTTCTGCCTGATGCGCCAAACTTTGCTCATGCTCCCCTTGCGGACTACACGGTTCCTGCGGTTTCCTCAGAGCTCTTCTCTACCTGGGCGGCAGGGCTGGCAGGCATGCTCGCCGTGGCCACCCTCTGCTGGTTCGTGCCGCGAATGCTGACCAAAGCACGCTGACCACCCGACCTAACCGTTCTTTTTCAGAGCACCTGCATCCGCGCCGGTAACGGTGCGGATGCCTTTTTAAACCCTCAAATCTTCTCACATCTTCCCGCCGAGCAGGGACTCCACGCCACCACGCCGAGCACTCTGCAAAGCCGAGGCGGAGTTAAAGCGAACCCGGAGCAACGACACCTCCATGCCGGGGCGGGTTTCCAACATACACGGCATAGCAAACACACCTGTTCCCGTAAACAACGCTACGGGGCACGCCGCCGAAAGTTAAAGCGTGAACGGCGAGGGGAAGAGATCTGCCAGCGTAAGCCGTTTTGAATCCTGGGAATCCAGAGCGCCCAAAACAATCGGCATGGCGGAGGGGCAAAAGGCCGCCAACACCTGAAGACAGGCGCCACAGGGCGGCACCGGGCGCGGGGCTGCGATCGCCAACGCTCGAAAAGCTCGGCACCCGGAAGCTACCGCATGAAAAACTGCGTTGCGTTCGGCACACATCGTCAGGCCATAAGAAGCATTCTCAACGTTACAGCCAGTGTAGATCTGCCCGTCTTCCCCTAACAGTGCTGCGCCTACCGTAAAGTGGGAATACGGCGCGTAAGCTCGCGGAGCCACCGCGCGTGCGGCCGCAAGCAGGGTTTCTTCAGAAACGAACAGCATGGAAGCACATTCCTTATTCATGGCGAAGGGCGTCAATTGGATTCAAACGACTGGCGCGCCAAGCGGGATAGAATCCAAATGCCACGCCGATAAAAGCCGAAACCCCGGCCGAAATCAGAATTGCCCCGGCCGAAACGCTGACCGGCCACTTGAGCACGTGAGCAATCACCAGCGAGGCACACCGCCCCACCCCAATTCCCACAAGACCGCCCAACAGGCAAAGCAACACCGATTCTGTCAGAAACTGCGCCAGAATTCGCGAACCGCGCGCGCCAACCGCCATGCGCAGCCCAATCTCTCGCGTCCGCTCCGTCACGCTCACCAGCATGATGTTCATAATTCCAACACCGCCGACTACGAGTGAAAGCATGGCCACAATCAGCAGCAACGTCGTCATTAACCCACTGGTTGCCGTCATGGTTTTAAGCATTTCCGACATATCCCGAATAGAGAAATCATTCTCTCCATCCTCCGGAATATTATGTCGGCGGCGAAGCACCTGCGTGATTTGCTCCATGGCATCGGCCACCTGCTCCGGCGTTTTGGCTGAAACGGTAATCTGATTCACGTTGTTGAAACGCACTGGCAGAGGGTAATTCTGCGCCTGAACGGAATCGCGCTCAGGGTAGATTGTGGTGGAGCTTTCAGGATAGACATCGCTCGTGGAAGACGTGGTCGAAGAGCTATTTCCGGAAGAACCAGTGGCCGACCCGCCGGAACGCGACAACCGGTTACGCATCGTCTTCCAAGGCACAATCACGGTGTCGTCCTGATCCATCCCCATCATGTTCGCACCCTTGCGCGGCAATACACCAATCACACGAAAAAGAACGCTGTTCAGACGAAGGTCCTGCCCCACCGGCTCCTGCCCCGGGAAAAGCTCTTCTTTCACCGTTTGCCCGATCACGCAGACGCAGGCGGCCACATCCACCTCGCGCTTGGTAAAATAACGCCCTGAAGCCGGCGTTCCCCACGACTGAACCTTAAAGTAATCTTCATTGCCTGAATAGACAACAAATGGTGTCCAATTCCGGTTTCCCGCGATTGCCTGAATGCCGCGCCGGGACAGGGAGGGTGTAACGGCCTGAACCGACCGGCACTCAGCCGCGATAGCCGTACAATCCTCTTCCGTAAGCGTAACCGTGCCGCCGGACCCTGAGCTGATCCCTGCGGTTTTTACCGCCGAGGGCCAAATCATCATCACATTGGTGCCCATATTGGCAATAGAGCTTTTGATGGATTGAGAGGCGCCCGCTCCAATTTCCATCATGGTAATCACCACCGCCACACCGATCACAATCCCCAACATTGTGAGCAGGGAACGAAGGATATTCCGGCGCAGCGAAATAAAAGCTGCCGCAATCTGCCGCAACACCATCATGACAAAGCCCTTTCGTCATAGGCGCCGCCCACCACTAAACCATCTTTGATATGGCACGCCTCTTTGGCAAACGCCCCCACTTCCGGCGAATGCGTAACCAACACGATGGTAATGCCTTCCTGTTCATTCAGCTCCTGAAACATCCGAAGCACCTCCTCTGAGGTTTTGGAATCCAGGTTTCCTGTCGGTTCATCCGCAAAGAGAATTTTCGGCCGGTTCACCAACGCCCGCGCGATTGCCACCCGCTGCTGCTGACCGCCCGACATCTGCGAGGGCTGATGCTCCATACGGTCGGCCAGCCCCACGCGTTCGAGCAGACTTTCCGCCCACGCCCGTTCTTCTTTTGCACTCTTCCGATTCCGCGCATACTCCAGCGGCATCAACACATTTTTGAGCGCTGAGGTGCGGGCAAGCAGATTAAAGTTTTGAAACACGAACCCGATGCGTGCGTTGCGCAAGTCTGCCCGCGCATTAGCCGACAGCGTTGTTACATCCCGCCCGTCAAGCAGATATTGCCCGCCTGTGGGCACGTCCAAAAAGCCCAAAATATTCATCAATGTAGACTTGCCGCCGCCGGAGGGGCCCATGAGCGCCATCAGCGTCCCCTCATGAATCGTCATGGATATTCCCTTCAGTACCGGGACGTCCACATCTCCCAAGCGATAGGTCTTTCGCAAACCGCGCAGTTCAATCAGCGTATTAGGCGTTGCCGGCATATCTACACCTCCCTGATCACGGGCGCGGCGGCGGGTTCCCGCCGGATTTTCCACGTTGTCTGCCCCAGCGCGGCGGTTTCGGCAGGAAGGGGTTTTCCCCAGCAGCCGAAGCCTGCTCCACCTCCATTGCCGTCAACACGCCGGTAATCACCGCATCGCCGGCTGTTAAACCCTCGGCCTCAATGGCCGCGTGAATATCATCACTCACGCCAACCTTGACCGCCACGGGGCTAGGATGCCCCGCCTCATCCTGCACAAAAATCACCTCTTTTCCAACCAACGCCTCAGGCGCCGCCCACCCTTCCGGCCGCCACCGCAGCGCCGCCACCGGCACAAGCAGCGACTCGGCTGGCGACTCCGCCAAGATAAAGCTGACGTTAGCCGTGAGATAAGGCAGCAGGAGGCCGTCCGGATTCTCTGTGGCCACTTCCACCGTGTACGTTACAACGTTCGATGTCATTGAGGCATTTAACCGTACCCGCCCCACTTTGCCCTCAAAGGTCTTTCCTGCGAAAGCATCCACCGTAAACGTGACACGCTGCCCTACCTGGATTGAACCAATATCGGCCTCATTCACCGGCACCCAGATCTCAATTTTACGCAAATCTTTGGCCACAAGAAAGAGCGACGGTGTGCTCATTGAAGCCGTTACCGTCTGCCCAATGTTCACCCGCCGGTCAATAATAATGCCATCCACCGTCGAGAGAATGTCGCAATATGAGAGGTTGCGCTGCGCCTTTTCAAGCTGCGCCTGCGCCTGCGCAATCGAAGCCTGCGCCTGCTTCACCGAAGCCTTTCCAACATCCAGCGCCGCCGCCGCCGTTTCATAGGCGCTCTGGTAGGCATCAAAGTCTTTCTGTGAGAGCGCATCGCCCACCCCAAGTTTCTGCGCACGAACCCAATCCCGCTCGGCCTGCCGCAGCTTAGCCGACAGCTGCACCACATCCGCTTTCGCTCCCGCAAGGTTCGCCTCTGCCGTTGTCAGATTCGCCTGCGCGATGGTTACCTCCGCCTTATACGTTACATCGTCAATTCGCGCCAGAAGCTGCCCCTTCTTCACCTCTGAACAATAATCCACCTCACGCCCCTGCGTATCCACACCGAAGGCCATAATCTGCCCTGTGATCTGCGCACCAATATCAATCAGATCCTCCGGCTCAATCGTCCCCGTCGCGCGAATGGTCTGCTGAACCTGCCCTTGTGCCAGAACATCCGTCTTGTAAGCCACCGGAGCCGTTTCCTGACGAGGGCGCAGCAACCACCAGGCCGCCCCGCCTGCAGCCAGCACCAGAACAACTAGAACAGCAACCACTTTTTTCATGCGCATAACTCCACTTGAAGGCAACGAGGCCTGACAGGGAAACGCCTGCGGCAATCCCTCGCGCGATATTGTAACGCCAGGCCTGTAAAAAACGCAACGGATTCCTTTTTCTCGCCGCCCCCTGCATACACCACTATCCGCTCTTGAACGGGAAACGCCAGAATGGGCACCCCCTTCAAAGATTCAAAGTACGGAGTGAAGTGAACTCCGAACGAGTTATACCCCGCCCCGAGCAGCCGCTCAAATCCCGGCAAACGCACCTCTGAAACACACAGGTGCCACCTCCTCGTAACCCCGTTGCAAGAGTCCATTTCATGAACAGATGCGAAAGCTGCCCAAGAATCGGCCGCTCACGCAGCCACGATCGCATGCCGGATTATTCTGTCTCTGCGGCGTCAATCCGGACTGTAAAAGGTTTGTTCGCAGGAAGCCCCCCCTTCTCCCCTGACTGCGTCAGCGGTACAGAGCGGAACGTATGCGATGCGGAACTATCGCCCAATGTACATTTACTCGCCGCCACATCAAACGTACTTGTTTCACCCGGACGATTACAAACCAAAATCAACTGAGCCCCCGCCCGCATCCGAACCGTATCGGCCGCGGCGGTATTTCGTTTTTTGACTACCTGTGCCGTAACATCAAACCATGGATACCCCTTACTTGAGCGCACATCGGAAATACCGAAGTCATAACTCACCGCAAGCACCGTATCATCCCCGCGGGTATAAAGCCCATCCCCTTCAAAGTCTTCCAGAAGCGTCAATGTGAAGTCTGCCATCTGCTCAATTATGGAAGGCTCCTTGGGGCGACCGGCACCCGTGATCAAGTAAGTGCACATGCCCCATGACAAAAATCCGGGAAAGCGGGTGCTCGGCCGTACAGCCCGCCGTGCCGCAAAGATCGGCCGGCAGAAGCGTGTCGAGCGTCACGGTGATGGCGGTGTCTTCGGTGTCGCCTCCATGAAGCACGACAGCCTCAGGATAATCGCCGTTTTTCCAATCAGTGTTCTCGCGCGACCATTCCCACTTACCCGCCTCGCTCCAAGCGGCGGTTTGACGCAACATGGAGAGAGGCTTGGCCCACTCAAACGAAATAATCAACTCTACAGCTTCCTTCCCTGCGGCATCAACCATTGTTTCCTGCCTAAGCGTAACCCGATAATCACCATGATTGATGCTCGGCGTCACCGCAATGGTCTTTTGTTTTAAAATCGTCTCATCGCGCAGTGTCGAATCGACTGCAAGCCGGAATCGGGCTTCACGTTTAGCCTATTCCTCTGCCGTAAACTGAAGTTTGAAGACGACATCATCGGCCAAATCTCTCAGCATGGGGCGAAGGGTCGTAATATCCAACGTGCCGGAGCCCTCAGTGGAAACAACCGCATTCGTCATATCCATAGCACGAAGCAGAATGGTATTCCCGTTCGGCTTCACCGTGATGGCTCCCTCCACCAACACATTCGCAAGAGATTCTGTCATCAAACGGCACGCTCGGGTCTTCCGTCTCCGCACCAGACGATGTTCCCTCACTGGGCGTTGTAAGCGTGATTTTACCCTTGGAAACAAAATTCAACCGGCTCATCACAACGTTCTCCGATTCGGCATCAAACGGTACCGAGCTTCCGCCCACCCATCGTAACCGTACCCAAAGCCCTACCCACGCTCAGCCTGGCAAAAGCCCGCCCCGTTTCCCTGCCGCATCATAAAAACCGTAACGCGTCTCCGCCGTGGCCGCGGTGTTCACCCGATACGCATCGACATTCGCGACGTCCGAGGCGCCGCCCTCCGTCGTGGCCTGATAGAAATTGACGCCATACGTTTCTTTCTCCGGGGTGATGCAACGGGCGGTAAATCCCTCTCCCTGAACAGTCTCAATAACGGTTTCTGCCTGTCCTGGACAAGTGGGCGAAACAACCGCCACCAGCACAGCCACCCATGCCAACGCGTTCTTCATCATATCCCTAGTATTCCTATTCTGATGCTCAGGCATCAGATCGTTCAAGCTTCTCGGCTCGCTCCTGCGAAAACCTTCTGAGCTTTACGAGTGCGGAAAGCTATCACCCCCCCCTTCAAGCCATTTTTCTCAAAAACAAGAATCTTCCTCAAAAACGCGAGCATCCTCCGCGCCTCTCTTTTCAGATTCGCTCACCCCGTTTCATATCAAAACCCCACGTTACACCAGGCCCCCTACTCGAATGGATTCCCCGGCGCCAATGACCTGCCAAGTAGGTTCAAGCGTGCGGGGCGAAGCAGAAAAATCCGCAAAACCAACCCTGCGGATCCTGCTCCGCCAGTTTCAAAAGAGCGACACGTTGCCATTGAATCTTCAAAGAGAGCGTGCTACACTATGCGGCTTTTCCGCTTTACAAAGAAAGACTTGGCCATGATTCATATCGATTGGAAGCGTATGGGAACCGTTTGTCTCAGCCGGTTCCGCCCAGCGCTTTGGCAATGCCTGCGAGAGGGTTATTCCTGGAAAACTTTTGCCTCCGATGCCGTAGCCGGAGTCATCGTAGCAGCCGTAGCGCTGCCGCTGGCCATTGCCTTTGCCATTGCCGCGGGGCTGCCGCCGCAGGCCGGGCTGATCACAGCCGTAGTGGCCGGGCTGGCCATCTCGGCTTTTGGCGGATGCCGTGTACAAATCGGCGGGCCAACAGGCGCCTTCATCGTCATCATTTACGGGATTTATACTCAGTTCGGCATGAACGGGCTGGCCATGGCCACCCTGATGGCCGGGGTTATGCTGGTCATCCTCGGGCTTTGCGGATTAGGTTCTATCATCAAATACATTCCCTATCCCGTCACCGTCGGCTTCACCTCCGGCATCGCACTCATTATTTTTGCCGGCCAAATCGAAGCCCTGCTGGGTTTGGATTGCTCCGATGCACTCAACGCCCTGCACCTGACCAAAATGCCCGGCGACTTCGTGGGTAAACTCAACGTTTACGCCCACGCTCTCGGCACCATCAATTGGGCTGCATGTCTGATTTCCGCCCTCACCCTGCTCATCTGCATCTACTGGAAAAAGGTTACCCAGCGCGTTCCCGGATCCATTGTCGCCATTTTGATAACCACTCTCGCAGCCATGGCGCTCAACCGGTTTTTCGGCGTAGAAGTGGCCACCATCGGCAGCCGCTTCCCCTCCGTCTCCGCCGGCATGAAGCTCCCGTTCCCCTCGTTCCCCTCCGTTGGCTGGGAAGAGATGCGCCAGCTCTTCTCCCCTGCGCTCTCCATTGCCCTGCTCGCCGGCATTGAGTCCCTCCTCTCCGCAGTTGTGGCCGATGGTATGATCGGGAAACGCCACAATTCCAACACCGAACTCATCGGCCAAGGCATCGCCAATATTCTCTCTCCGCTCTTCGGTGGCATCCCCGCTACCGGCGCCATCGCCCGCACCGCAACCAACATCAAAAACGGAGGCCTCACCCCCATCGCCGGCATTCTCCACGCACTCATTCTGCTGGGCGTGATGCTTTTTCTGGGGCGTTATGCCGCACTCATTCCCATGGCCACGCTCGGCGGCGTGGTGGCGCTTGTCGCCTACAACATGAGCGAGTGGCATCTCGTCAAAGGGCTGTTCAAAAGCACACGCTCGGACGTCCTCGTCATGCTCACCAGTTTTCTGCTCACCGTCCTCATAGATCTCACCGTTGCCATTCAAGCCGGCGTCCTGTTGGCGGCTTTCCTCTTCATCCGCCGCATGAGTGAATCCACTGAAGCGCGCAACATCACCCGTTTACTCGCCGGAGAAGGCGACGCCCCGCGTGCCGATGACTTGGGGCAGCCAGGCATTGTCGTCCCGCCAGGTGTAGAAGTCTTCGAGGTTTACGGCGCCCTCTTCTTCGGCGCGGCCGACAAGTTCAAAGACACACTCCTCTCACACGCCCATCAACTTCCAAAGGTGCTCATTCTGCGCATGCGCCATGTCTTAGTGCTCGATGCCACCGCCCTGCACTCGCTTGAGGAAGTTTATACCCACACCCACGCCCGCGGCGTAACGCTGGTTCTCTCCGGCGTAACCGCTCAGCCACTCCTGCTCATGGCACGTGCTGGATTCCTCGACCGAATCGGGCAGGCCAACGTCCACGGCCATATCTCCGAAGCGCTCGCTCGTGCCCGCGAAATCATTGCCGAAAAAGATGCGCCTGCCGCAAGCTGACGCAGCAGGCGTCAAACACTCGGTACATTTCTAAAATCCGCCCGGCAGCCCGTTGCCCGGGAATCATCTCCGGCAGCGAAGCGCCTGAACGACCATCGGCAGCGCCACCGCCGCCGTATCCGTTCGAAGCGGGCGCTCCCCCAGCGAAACCGCCTGGAAGCCCTGTTGTTCAAAGGCACAAATCTCTGCAGGCGTCCACCCGCCATCCGGCCCAACCGCAATCAATGGAATGCCCCCAGAAACCGGCATCGGTGGCTGTTCCGGCGAAGGGTTGGCAATCAGGCGCAACGTCTGCTCCGGAGGAAGCAGCTCCCACAAAGCCCGCAGCTTCGGCACCACCCGAACGCGTGGCACCGCCGTCGTTCTTCCCTGCATCAACCCTTCAATCAATACCGGGCGATAGACCTCCTCCCGAAGCAGGTGCATGGAAAAATAACTCTTTTCCACCTTTTCAGCCCCCACCAGAAAGATATTCCGCACCCCCATCGCCGCACTCTGGAAGAGAATTCGGCGCAATGAACGCGGCCGCGTCAGCGCCAGCACCAGGTCATACCACGGCGGCAGCGCCGCCTCGCGGCAATCCATCGAAAACGTTACCCCCGCCGAACCACCGCCTCCCCCACAAGCCCATCCAGCACACCCACCCGGAACGTCCGCCCCGGCTCGGCATGAAGAAACGTCCGCACGTGCTCCGCCCGCGCGTCCGAAAGCGTGCACACCCCATCAGCGCCCACCTCTTCCGGAGCCACCAACACCAGATTCATTATTCAATGGCTCCCAAGTCACTGCCCAAATGCGCTAGGTCAATACAGCCCTGATAGACCTCCCGAACCGGCCCGGTCAGCGTCAGCCCCGTGCACCGATTCCCACGCCAATCGGCATCCACCGTCAAAATAAAACCGCCCCCCGTTCGAACAGCCATAGGCAGCGTGCCCGCGTGCGCCTCCACCGCCGCAATAGCCGCCGCCACCGCACCCGTTCCACACGCACCAGACTCCGCCTCCACGCCGCGCTCATACGTGCGCATACTCAGGCGATTCGGCTCCCGCTGCGCTACGAAGTCCACATTCACGCCCTCAGGAGCAAACGCCGGATGCAGGCGGATCGCCCGCCCCAAAGTCTCAATATCCACCGTCTCCGGGCTCTCCGTGCGCACCACGAAATGCGGCACGCCCGTGTTCAGATAATCCCCCACAATCTGCTGCCCCTCCACCGAAACGGCCATGCCATACACCCGCGCCGTGGCTTCCGGCATCCACACCTTCACGTTGCAGGCATCCATCAGCTCGGCATCCAACAGCCCGCACGATGTCTCCATCGTCATGGCGCGCGGCGCAGCACCGATTTTATGCGCAAACCAGGCTGCGCACCGCGCCCCGTTGCCGCACATATCCACCTCCGTGCCGTCTGGATTCAGAAAACGCATCCGAAAGTCCGCCCGGTTCGATTGCTGGATCAGGATAATTCCCTCCGCCCCAACCCCCGTCCGCCGCGCGGCCAACAGGCTCATCAGCACATAATCCTGCCAGGGCACAAGCCCTTCGCGATCGTCAATCATCACGAAATCGTTGGCCGCGCCATGCATTTTGGTGAAGTTCAGTTTCATGCGGAAGTCTCCTAGGCAAAGAGGAATCATAGCAAAACCACACGCGCAGTGCCCATATCAGGCCTCCAGCAAACGCCGCGTCTCATCCGGCCACAACATTGGATTCGGCGTCTCCAGAATCAGCGGCACCCCGGTCATTCGCGGATCCCGGGCAATGGCCTCAAAAACTCCCCAGCCTAAGAACCCCTTCCCCAGGCTCTCATGTCGATCCAGGTGCGACCCAAGCGCCCCCTTCGAATCGTTCAGATGCATCCCCCGCAGCCGCCCAAGCCCAACCGACGCATCCACCCGTTCCAGAAAATCCTCCAGCCCGGCCTGCGTGCGGATATCAAACCCTGCAGCAAACGTATGCGCCGTATCCAGGCAAATCCCAATACGCGTTTTGTCTTCAACCCCAGAAACAATCCGCCCCAATTCTTCCGGTGCCGCTCCCAAATAACTTCCCTGCCCGGCCGTATTCTCAATCACCACCGTCACGCCGCGCGTCTCCGACAACACCCGATTGATGCTTTCGGCCACCCGATCACACGCCGCCTCCACCGAAAGTTTCTTCAAATGAGAACCCGGGTGCAGATTCAACCGATCCAGTCCCAATGCCTCACATCGATGCAGCTCATCCAGCAGCGAAGCCATACTCTTGCCATGCGCCTCCGGATCCGGATTTGCCAAATTGATCAGATAACCCGCGTGCGGAAGCACCTGCGCCGGGGAAAAACCCGCCGCCTCCAGCGCTCGCCTGAACCCAGACACCGCCTCCGTTTCCAACGGCCTGCCAATCCACTGCCGCTGATTTTTCACAAACAGCGCAAACGCTGTAGCACCCACCGCCACCGCATTCGCAACAGCTGCCGCCGGCGCACCCGCAGCAGAAACATGAGGCCCAATCCAACGCATTTATCTTCAACTCCTTCTTTCCCTTAGTATATCAAACGTCGGCCGCTCCAAACGCGAACACACGCGCCGCTTCAGTCCCCTGAGTAAAAAGAAAACGCCCTGCGGCTGAAGCTGCCGCGGGGCGTAAAAATGGAGCCAACTGACGGAATCGGACCGACGACCTGCGCATTACGAATGCGCTGCTCTACCTAGCTGAGCTAAGTTGGCAGATGTGGTGAAAAGTATACCAAAGCCCCCATCTAAACGCAAGCAGAAAAATAGCCGCTCTGGCAGAGCCTCGCTTTTCCCATCCGCCTTTTCCTTCAGCCCCTGCGTGTAGGAAACAACAAAAACCCTTTGATCCGCCCGCCAGCAATCCACTATTCCAACGCTCACACTACACCCACTGGAAAGAACGCCAACTGCCAGCCCGCAGCGTGCGTCTTTCAACAAACCTGAACCAAACAAGCGCCGCTCGGTATATCCGCCCCACAGCCAACTCATTGCGACCAGCCCAAACGCTTGAGGCCATTCGTTGTAACGTAAATAAAAACACCGCCGCCCCAAACACTCCGTAAAGCCGCCCAGAGTCCAAACCGAAGCCGGGGCGGGTTTGCTGTGAACCCGCCCCGGCTTATTCAAATAAGAGACGCCTGTATACTCCCGACGATTCACTCCTTCACTGCACGCACACTGAAGATTCGGGTGGTACGCAGCCCCTCGAAAATCTTTTCCTGTTGTGTGCCTGCATCCAATGCGTCTTTCAGAATCGTAAACCGCAGAATGCCTGGCTGCCCCGTGGCCGCCACATCTGCCGCCGGCACAGTCCACGTCAATCCCGTCAGCGTGTCGGTTACCTCAAAGGCTATCCCCTCAGCGAAGTCCACATTCTCGGCGGTGCCCGCCACCTGCACGGTGAAGGCAAGATCTTTTGCCTCGTCCACCGTGAGCCGTGCCACCCCGAAGTCATAACAGATCGTAACCGTAGCCGTTTGCGTTGATTCATCCACATGCGTTTCCGTATGATTTACGAAGCAATGAAGCAAACCCTCCAACTCTGCAGTCGGCAGCGCACGCGCTGTCACGCCGTCCGCCCCAAAAACCTTGACCGTTACTGTCAGCGCATCGGCCGTTCCTGCCCCGGAAGCCTGAGCCACCATCCATTTCAACTGAGCCTTGGCCGCCTCGGACATCGGCTGTTCAGCCGTATCTTGTACATACGACAGCGTCAGATCCCGTACAAGCAAGAGGCTCAAAGCCTGATCGCCAACCCTCCAGGTATAACCGGCAGGCGCCAGGAAGTTGGCGGTTGAGAGTGCGGTGGCCGAGGACTTCACCGCTTCAATCACTCCCCCCGAAACCCCCGCACCCAGAACAACCTGTGCCATACCGGAAAGGGTTCCGCTCAGTGTCAAAACCCCTGCAGACGGCTCCACCAACAATTTGGACGAGCCATCCGAAGCAAACGTAACCGCCGAGGCTGTCAAAGCTCCCGAACCCGCCAGCGTAAGCC
>ERZ808277.162-NODE-162-length-29491-cov-4.611700_pt1 | contig 29491 bp, 26 predicted proteins | sample MGYA00521240_ERZ808277 | MGnify/ENA primary metagenome ERZ808277 (study PRJEB31516, sample SAMN03275599) | gut metagenome | biome: mammalia-associated habitat; material: feces | host: Papio cynocephalus | place: Kenya | collected 2012-07-17 ... | reverse complement strand
GCAAACTTTTAAAGATAAAAACAGACGCCATTTTCGGCTGTTTTTATCTTGCCTCCTATAAAAAAAAGGCATAACGCCTGCAACAGTCCTTTAGTCACAGCCATCGTGCCCATTTTTGCATAACAAAAAATTTTAGAATAATGATATTGAAATTCTGCTGTTTTATCAATTGAATTTTGTCTTATTTTGTCTTATTTTCTTGATTTTTGCGCAAACTTATTCGCCTTGTGTAACTTTTGCAAGCGAAAAAATGTTTTTTATGTAATTTGATTGTTTACAGTTTTTAAAAATGATATAGTGAGAATGTTATGACTAAAAGAATGAATTGTACAGTCGGCAGTTTTGCCACGATTTTTTTTATTTTGCCATTGTTTTTTTCTTGCGGTTCTGTGCCTAAAGAAATTCCTGAAATGACTTCGCAGGAATTGATTCAAAATGGACAGACGAATTTTGAAAACGGAAATTATAAAGCAGCTCTTGCTTATTACAACACTGCCGTTGAGCGTTTTTCTGATTGGACTAATGTTTATATTGAAGCCCGTTATGAAATCGGACATGTTTTTATGAAGCAGAAAAAATACAATCTTGCAGAACCAATTTTTAACGAGCTTTTGGATATTTATAAAAATTCAACGCCGGGAACTTATCCTGCCGCCTATAAAAAACTTGCAGAAATTGAACTTGCAAAAATTCCGCACAAAAAGGCTGAATAGATTTTTTTTACGAAAAACTTACGCCCGATCGTAGCCATGCGAAGCAGCAGGTGTGATTGTTTTTTATAAATTCGTTTTATAAATAGCTTGAATTTCGAGTTTTGATAAGAACAGTACTTTAAGTGTCATTGCCGTGCTTGACACGGCAATCTTGCAAAAAAAGTGCAATAGATTATCGGGTCAAGCCCGATAATGACATAAAATCATAAAACTCGAAGTTTGGGCTAAATAAAGAAAATTTTTTGCCGTTTAAAAAGAGAGTTAAAAATGACAAAAATTTAACACCTGCCGAGGGCACTGAGTGGCGAAGAGCGGGTTAGACTGTGTAATGCCGTCCAAATCTTTATCTTCCGCGTGCGCTTTTGTCGTCTGGAACGATGATTGCGTCAATTACGATATTTGTTGATTTGGCTGTTTTTGCAACGAGCTGTTTTGTGTATTTGCCGGTTCCGCGTGGGGTTGGATGAGGCTCTGCGTCTCCAATCAAAATGATTTTTCTGTAAGCGTCTTTTCGCCATTTGTAGAATGTCAGGCTTGCAAAGAGCGCTTCGTAAACGGCTTCTGGAATGTCGCCGCCTTCGTTTCCGTAAATTACAAAATTGTTGAGATTTTTTGTAAAGACATTTATGTCTTTTGTAAATTCGTAGCGTTTTACTGGAAGTCCCATGAGCCGGTAAGTGTCGTTGTAGTCGCGGTAAAGTAAAAGTCCGATTCTAAAATCTCCAAATTGTTTTATCTGCTTTGTCAGACGGGGAATCCATTCATCACGGAGTTTTTGAATGTCATCTTTCATGCTGCCTGTTGTGTCGATTGCAAAAACAACGTCAACCTTGTTTTTTTTCGAAATTCTTTCAAGACTTGCAGTTATGTCGTCTACAATTGAATCCGGACCTTTTGAAAAGCACATTTGTCCGCCGTTAAAATTTGCAATGTCGTTAAAACTTGCGGCTGCAGCCGGGTTGTAGTCGTCTGTAAGCACAATCGGCTCTTTGACTGGCGGCGGCAGTTCTTTTGGTTCTGGCAGAGGCTGAGAAGCAGGTTCTTGTTTTTTTGCTGGAAGCTCAGCTTTTTTTTCTGGAATTTTTCCGAGATCGAACATAAAAGGGTTGTCCAAAAATGTTCCTGTGTAGTCGCCGTATTTTTTTGAAAAACTGCGAATATTGATGAATGTTCCGCGGCTGATTTTTAATTTTCCGTGGCGCGACCATTCGTAACCGTACTCGATTTCTGACGGAATATAAATATGAAAGGCTTGCCCAAACTGCTCGTCTGGCTGAGGCGTTGAGTCGATGAGAGAATATTTTGCAAATTCTGATTTTAGAGGTTTGCCGTTTAAATAGCGGAGCTCGTCGCCGTTTATTGAATTGTATTCGAGAGCGCGGTATGCGTAATTGTCCTGTGTTCCTGACGGATCTTTTGTTGTTTCTGTGAGCATTATTGATTCAATTCCAGGCTTTTTTCTTATATAAAGATGGTACCCTTCTGCATTTTCAAAATTTTTATTGTTCTCGTAAACGAGACGAAGGTCGCTTTCGGTTATTAAGAGAAATGAGCTTTGTTCTGCTGGTGTCTGAGCAAAAATTCCGAAAAATCCATAAATTGTTAGAAAAAAAGAAAATGCAAGCTTTTTCATATTTTTTATATCGGAATTTTCATTTGTTGAATTTAGAACAATCTGTGATATACTAAAAAAAATTGGAAAATAATAAAGATATGCAGTCAGACTTTACAGAAAGTGATTTTACTTCAATCGATTTAAGCGAGTTTTTGGATACTCAGGAAATGGGCGAAGAAACAGAAGAAAGCGGAATTGTCGTTCTGACACAAAATCAAAAGGTTCTCTGCGATGAATTAAATTCGCGAATTGCGCTCTATTCTCCGCAGCATAAGGAAATTTTTGACAAGAGAATGGCGGACTTAAAGAGGCTTGCAGTTGCAATTGCAGAATTTCCTTCATTGCTTTCCAGGGTAACTTTGACTTCAGAAACCCGGACTCCACAGGATATTATTGAACTTCTTGTTGACATTGATTCGGATTATGGAAAAACTTTTATCCAGCTTCCAAGCAAGGCAACTTTGGGAAAAGGATTTTTGACGGCAAAACTGCATACTTTTTCTTCGCTTGCAAAACTTGCGCTAAAAGTAAACAACAGCATGGAATTAAAGACAAAACTTGATTCGACTGAAAAGACTGAACCGGAAAAAATTGCAATTTCAAGCAAATTGATTCAGGCATTTAAAGACGAAACAGTTTCTATGATGTTTTTGCTTCTTGCGGAAGACGTTTACTTGAATTTGATAAAAGACGATTCTTTGAATGTGGATTTTAGACGTCAACTTGCGACTTCTCTCCTTCTTTTGTGGGAACACAGGGCGGATCAGAATATTTCGGACATTGCTCCTGTTTTGACAAGCGTATGGAAGGCTAGGCGGACGTTGGCCCCGGCTTTTGGAACGATGATGGGAACAAGCGAATTGATAATGTTCTCGTTCCAAATGGATGAAGTTTGGAGCAAATTTATCCGCACCCAGCTTGAAATTCCGGAAGTAAGCCAGGCGATGGAAGAGTTTTTGTTTGGGATTTCTTACGAACAGATTCAAAAATTAAAACGTCTGCTCAGGGAAAAAGGAATTGGTTCAATCGGACGAGATGAAGTTTCGAAATTCTTAGGCGAAAAAGTAAAGACCGATGTAAGCGGCGATTATAAAGATTTTTACAGTCAATATTCAATCCGGCGCGACAATGCTCAGGCGCGAAAAAGGCTGAACCTTGAAGGACCGCACAGAACTTTGGAAGATCATTTTATTCGCTTTGTAATGGAACAGAATCGGGAGAAACAGAATAATGACACTTTTGCAAAAGCAGACTAATAATTCAGAAAGCCCTCAGGACGGAAAGAAAATTCCATATCACTTTGGAGAAAAAATCCGTACAGTCAGGGAGCGGAGCGGACTTACCTTAAAAGCTGTCGCTCAAAAAGCCGGAGTTTCGGAAAGTCTTGTAAGCCAGATTGAAAGAAATAAAGTGAGTCCTGCGATTGATACTCTTTTGACACTTGCAGATGTTCTTGACATAAACCTTGAATTTTTGTTTGAGGAATATCATAAAACCCGTCCAGTTGAAGTTACCCATAAAAATGAGCGTAGGCAGATTGTTGAAGGTGATATTCTTTACGAAGAAATTGCCGGAACGTCAAAAAATGACGGTCAGCACGCGCTTGAATCTTACGAAATTACAATTCCTGTTGGCGCAAAAACTTATCGTGGCTCTTACGGACATTTAGGAAAAGAAATCGGATATATCCTAGAAGGTAAGTGCCAGCTTCATTACGAAAATTTTGTTTATGAACTTCAGGCAGGCGACAGCGTTTCGTTTTCTGCAAATTCGCCGCATACGCTTGTAAATATCGGCGATACTGTGGTTCGGGCAATCTGGACTGTAACGCCTCCTCAGAGATTTATCCATTCTAAATAAAAAAAATGGCGATTTGACAGAAAATTTGAAACCGCCGTCTTTTTTTCAAAAATGAATCTTAAGTTAATGAATCTTAGAAAGACATATTTTTTTCTTTTTTGCGCAGCCTTTTGTTTTTTTACAGGCTGTAGTTCTCTTTCTTCGTTAAAAAACGAGCCTTTTGTTGAGCTTGATGAATCTTCTTATATTCCTGAAAAAATAGAATGGAAAAAAATAAATTCGTTTTCGGAATATTTTTTGTTTGAAAATAAAAAAGTTCCTCTTCGATATCATCTTGTAAAAGTAGAGCTTAGCTCGCGAAATTTAAAAATTTCCGCTTATCCTTCTAAAAAAAATGAACTCGAAAAAGGAATCTCCGCTGCGAGTTTTGCCAAAAAGTCTGGAAGTTTTGTTTCGATAAATACAGCGCCGTTTAAAGGTCGTTTTTTTTCTAAACGCAAAATTGTTGGAATTTACAAAATTCAAGGGCAGGTATTTTCTGAAAAAAACGGACGATATTCTGCGCTGGGTTTTAAAACTGAAAAAGACGGAAGCTTAAAGGCTTTTATTGCAAATCAAAATGAATTGAACAGCATTGAAGAATTTGATTACATTTTTGGCGGTTTTTTTAAAATTTTAAAGAATAATGAAGAAATCGAATTTCTGTATTCAAGCAGAAACAGCCGAACGGCGGCAGGAATTTCTTCTGATGGAAAGACGCTTTTTTTGCTTGTTGTTGAAGGCGAAAGAATTTTTTTAAGCAAGGGCCTTTCTTACGGAGAATGTGCAAAAATCCTTAAATTCGCAGGTTCTGCGGACGGACTTGAGTTTGACGGCGGAAGTTCATCAAGTCTTTTTGTTAATGGAAAAAATATGCTTTTGTACCGAAATTTTACAAAATGCGCGGCTTTTTTTGGTTTTTTTGACAGTGGCAAATAAAACAGTCTTTTAAGTTGACGGTGATTTTTTTATAAAGTATAGTTTTATCTATGGGTGTTGCAACAACTCAGCAGTTACAGCGGTTTTATGACCAATATCGGGATACAGAAATTACTTTTACGAAAGATATTATTCGTGCGCTTGGTCTTGACCCTCGGCAAATTTATATAAAATGTAATCGCGGACAATGGCCTTGCATCATAAATTCGACATCTTTTTTGCAGGCTAAGATTATTGTCGGCGCAAAAGGCGGCGCTTTTAAAGCTCTTTCTGACCAGTCAACTTCCGGCATAAATTTGCGCTTTTGTTTTCTTGAAACCGAAAATGATGTGATGAGTTTTTTTGTTGCTGGACATGTTACAAATATTGTTCCGTATATGAATTCGTCGGAGCTTGCCGTAATTACGATTGCTTTTAACCAGCGTCCGCCAGATGATTTAATTGAAGCGGTCGGTCGTCTTCTTGAGGCAAATTCAAATGCTATACGTCGTCGTGAAGAAAGAATTTTAATTAACGAAAATTCTAAACGCAAGCTCGGGCTTGTTCGTGAAGAGGCGATTGTTTTAATTCAAAACGTTCCGCGCCACTGTATTGTACGCAATTTATCTTTTTCCGGGGCAAAAATTATACTTTTGGGACTTTCTCAATTTTTGACGAATAAACCTGCTCAGCTTAGGCTTGAATTTGAAGACCCAAACGAAGTTATAACCCTTAACGGTGTGATTGTTTCTTCGGAAGTGATTGAAGGAAGAAAAGATATTGTTGCCTGCAGTATAGCATTTGCGGATAAAACTGTTCCGCTTTCTTATAAATTGCATGTAAATAATTTTCTGACGGCTGTAAGAAAAACTCAGCTTTCTGCAAGCGACCAGATTGCCCAGCAAAAGGCAATGCAGGCAAAAATGGCGGCTCAAAAGCAAAATTCTCCTGCTAATTCTCAGCCAGGACAGACGGCGCAAAATGTTTCTGTACAGACTGAAAAAATGCAGGCAAATCAGCCAGAAACAAATGGAAACGCTTAAAAAAGTTGCTTATGTGGCAGGGATTGCAGGGGCGGCGAATGCCGTTGCGTCTAAGCGCAGCGTAGCAATGGAGCGGTAGCGGAACCCCGAAAAGCCCGTTTTTTTACGAAGTAAAAAAGCCACCCGAATTTAAAAATTAAGTTTTTACAAGGAAATATTTTTATGAAACCGACAGATCCACTTGAATCAGTTTATTTTATTGAATTGCCAGAAGATTTTCATTTTACTCAAAAGGCAATGCCGATCGATCCGACAATTCCTCTTCCTGTGCAAAAAAAAGAAAAGGATGATCCTGGAACTTTTAATATGAAAGAATTGACGGAAGAGCAGATTCTTGCAGGTTTGCTTACTGTTATGGCTTACGACAGCGACAATAAAAATATTTTGTATTACCGTTCGATTCTTGGGAAGGCGCGCCCGAATTTGAAAAAAGAACTGACTGAAGCGGCGATTTTAAAGACAAAAAATCAGGATTACGATCTGGCGGAAGAAATTTACGCTTCTCTTCGTGGCTTTGATCCGGAAGATATTGCGACAATTTTGAATACGGCTCTCTTTTTTGATCAGCGTGCGGATTCGTACAGGACTTCTGGTCTTTATGACGATGCCGATGCTTACGATGCTGACGCGCTTTTTTATTACAGACAGGCGATGGATGCAGAGCCGGCTGTTCCAGACGCTTTTTTTAATGCAGGTTTTTATTATCTTAAAAAGCATAACTTTAAAGAAGCAAAAAGCTGTTTTGAAACTTATTTGGCGCTGACTTGCGAAATGACAGACGATGAAATGGGTGAGAATGGACTTTATAAAAAGAATCGCGCCCAGGAACTGTTAAATGAAATCAGCAACCGCAATATGGAAGATGATCATTTTAAGGCTGCTTACGATTTTATAAATAAGGGCGAAGTTGAAAAAGGCCTTGATGAAATTCGTGTCTTTTTGGAAAAAAATCCTGCGGTTTGGAATGCGTGGTTCATGCTTGGCTGGGGATTAAGACAGCAGAAAAGATACGAAGATGCTAAAAAAGCCTTTGAAAAAGCTCTTGCACTCGAAGGCGGAAAACGGGCCGACACCTACAATGAGCTTGCAATCTGCTTTATGGAAGAGCGGAATCTGCCAAAAGCAAAAGAAGCTTTGCAGACGGCGCTTTCTATCGAACCTGAAAATACAAAAATTATTTCTAATTTGGGATATTTGGCGCTAAAAGAAGGTAAACCTTCGGACGCTGCCGCGTATTTTCAGACTGTGCTTGAATATGATCCAAACGACAAGCTTGCTGCTGCGGAACTGTTGAAAATGGACGTATAGAAATGAAAAAAACAATGCTGTTTTTGGCTGCAAATATTTTTATTTTTTCATTTTTTTCTTGTGCGCAGAAACTGCCTGTTCAAAAATTAACGGTGACAACGCAGAAAAGCGGGCAGGTTTGTGTTCTTGCGGAAGTTGCAAAAACTCAGGCGCAGCGCAGCCGCGGTTTTATGGAGCGCAAAAATATTCCGGCAGGGACAGGAATGATTTTTGTTTTTGAGCGCGACCAGATTTTGAGTTTTTGGATGAAGAATACGCCGCATCCTCTTTCGATTGCATACATCGACAGCGCAGGCACAATCCGCGATATTTTTGATATGACGCCGTTTTCTCTTTCTTCTGTAACAAGCACAGTAAGCGTAAGATATGCGCTCGAAGTTCCAAAGGGCTGGTTTGAAGAAAATGGAATAAAGACGGGCGATAAAGTTTCTCTGCCAGAATAAGGCTTAAAGGCTTTCTAAAAATTCATCTTTCGATTTTTCTTCGATTGTTCTTTGAACATTGCTTTCGCTGAGCATTTTATTGAATTTTGCATTATCGATATATTTTAATGTAAGCGGACGTTCAAGGCTCATAATTACAAAATTATCTTGCCATGCTGAGCGTTTCGGGCTTATCAAAGATGGATTTCCGTATTTTTTAGAAAGGCTTGTAAAAACTGAGGCGTGGTCGATTTTTTTTTCGTTTAAATTGAGCGTAATAGAAAAAAGTTTATCATCAACAAACTGAAACCAGCAGCGCGTAAAAAAAGAATAAGCGTTTTTGGAAGCGTCTGTTTCGATTAAAACCTGCTTTGTTTTTGGAGAAAGGCTTACATCTCTGTCGCCGCGATAGCCAAAGTCGGTGTTCTTTTTTAGCTCGGATTTTACCTCGTCAACGCTCATTCCAAGCTCAATTGAGCCGTACCCTTTCGGAAGTGCTGAACAAAATGCGGTGCAGGTAAAAAAAGCAAAAACGCAGAATGCAAAAAAACTGTTTTTTTTCATAAAAATCAACGTTCCTTGTGCTGTTTTCGGATAAAGGCACTTTGTTTTATAAGTTCAAGACAATCTGGAACAAAAATTTTGTTTTCAGGCGAAAGCTTTATAACCGGCGAAAGTGAAAATTTCGGAACAAAGATGTTTTTTTCGTCCTGGCTAAGCCCGCACATAGTGGCAATATCCAAAGGAGTTAAATCTGTCTGATACGAAGTTTTGTTTTTTTGATCGATTGCAACCCGCGCCTTTTCAATCTGAAGAGCGAGCATATCGGTCATTTTGCTGATTGGGTCGCGAATCTGGCTGTTCAAAAGCTGTCTTTGCGTTTGAAAAAGCCTTTCTGCCAAAGTTGTTGTTAGTTTTGCAATAAGCTGCGGCTGGGTTTGAACCATCTGGTTAAAGTTGGAGCGGTTTACGGTCATGAGTGTGCAATCTTCTTCGGCGATTGCGCAGGCAGAGCGAGGTTTGTTTTCGAGGAGAGCCATTTCTCCAAACATGTCGCCTTTTTTTAGAATTGCAAGCGTAACTTCCGAGCCGTCGACAACTTTTGAAATTTTTACGCGTCCAGACTGAATTATGAACATGTCGGCTCCGCTCTGCTGTTCCGCCATAATCATCGTGTCTTTTGGGTATTTTCTGAGCAAGTCTTGATTAGATTCAAAATAAACAGCCCGGCTTTTAGCTCTTAATGCGTTGAATCTTGTCTTTGCGAGAAGAACATTTATGCCGGCCGGATTTGCCTTTACATATTGATAATAAGCAAAGACCGCAATACTCGGTTTATTCATCTTGTCGTAATACGAAGCAACCCTGTAAATCTGCTCAGGACTTTGAGAAGCTGAATTATTTAAGGTTGCAAGAACGAGAGTGTCGTTCAAAAGCCGCATTCTGTTTGCAAAAGTGCGGATAATTTTCATAGCGACTGGAGTGTTTTTTTCGATAAGCTCAGGATATTGCTCGCGCCGGACAGAAATACAGACAACGTCAGTAAGCGCAAGCACTGTGTCCACCTGCGAATGGTTCGACATGCAGGAAATTACGCCGATAAAGTCTCCTGGGCCGAGTATTTCTTCTTTTTGGCCTGGGATCGAATTTTCCTTGTGAACGCGTACATTTCCGCACTGAATAATATAAAAAATATTATTTTGAGGACGTCCTTCGACTGTGATATACGAACCACGCTTAAAATTTACGAACTGTAATTGAATCACGATATTCCCCGCTTCTTAATCAAAAATTATAATGGAAAAATACGGAATTTGTAAGCCTTGAAAAATCAAAAATGACGAAAGCTGTTTTAATGCTTTTTCGAGCTTCGTCACGATGACGATTGCCGTCCAAACACTTTTTCTTGATTCGTCATGGTGACGATTGCCGTCCAAACGCTTTTTCGAGCTTCGTCACGGTGACGATTGCCGTCCAAACGCTTTTTCGAGCTTCGTCACGGTGACGATTGCTGTTCAAACGCTTTTTCTCGCTTCGTCATGGTGACGATTGCCGTCCAAACGCTTTTTAGAGCTTCGTCACGGTGACGATTGCCGTCCAAACGCTTTTTCTCGCTTCGTCACGATGACGATTGCCGTCCAAACGCTTTTTCGAGCTTCGTCACGGTGACGATTGCTGTTCAAACGCTTTTTCTCGCTTCGTCATGATGACGAACGCCGTCCAAACACTTTTTCGAGCTTCGTCAAAATGACGATTGCCGTCCAAACACTTTGTCTTGATTCGTCATGATGACGAAAGCCGACCAAGCGCTTTTTCTCTATTCGTCATGATGACGAACGCCGTCCAAATGCTTTTTCTTGATTCGTCATGGTGACGATTGCCGTCCAAACGCTTTTTCTTGATTCGTCAAAATGCGCTTTCACGCAAAAATAATTTCAGGCTTTAAAAGAACGCCTTTTTCCTCAAAAACTTTTTTTTGCACCGTCTCAACCAAAGCGCGAATGTCCGCCGCAGCCGCCTTTCCGTCAGGATTTATTATAAAATTCGCGTGCCAAGGAGCAATCTGCGCGCCGCCAGCCGAAAAGCCTTTTAGTCCGCACTCGTCAATCAGCTTTCCGGCGACAATCCCCTTCTCAGGCTCGTTCTTAAAAGCCGAACCCGCGCTCGCCGCCCTAAAATGCCCCATAGACACCCGTTTTTGCCGCACATTTTCCGAAAGTCCGCCGTCAAAACCGTCTTTTACCTTGAATTCAGCCGAGAGAATTATTTTTTTCTCATTTTTATCATGCGGGGGAAAAGTCCCCCTCGCTCCAACCGCTCCGGTCTCGCAAGGCTCAACCTGCGCGTTTTCCGCTACCCCCTTCAACGGGGGCAAATCCCCCGTAACGCCCCCTTCTTGCTTTTCTTTTAAAGGCTGGAAAGGCGATTTTTTATAGTCCCAGTCTTTTTCTTCAGTTTTATAAGTCAAAATCTCGTTTTTTTGAGCGTCAAAATATCTTACGCTTAAAAGCCTGTCCGAAGTTGCAAGTCCAAAGCAGCTTGCGTTCATAAAGACCGCGCCGCCGACTGTTCCGCTCAGCGCTGTAAAAGGCTCGAAGCCGCCGAGATTGTTTTTTTTGCAGAATCCAAGAACGCTGCCCCAGCTTGCGCCAGCCGGGCAAAGAATTCGCTTAGCTCCGCAAGCCTCGCTGTTTTCCAGCAAGCGGACCGGCTCAGCCGACTGAGCCGACTCTGCCGGCTCTTCCAAGCCGATTTTTCTTGTGCAGATTACAAGATTCATTCCTTCGTCCGGAAAAACCGTGTTGCTTCCGCCGCCGAGCAGATAAAAGTCAAGCCCGGCTTTTTCCGCGCTTTTCAATGCGAAAACAAGGCTTTCCGTGTCAAAAGGCTCGATGAAAAGTTTTGCGGGGCCGCCGACGCGCATTGTGCAGTGCTTTGCAAGGCTTTCGTTTTGCTTTGCTTCTCCGCGGAAATTTTTCGTATCATTGAAAAGAAGAGAAAATTGGCTTAAAATCATATGAAAATTATAATGAAATCGAGTTAGGGATTGTAGTGGCGCAGCGCGTTGTTTTGGGGCTGGCAGGGCTTTCAAAAACCGCTTCCCAAAACAATGGAGCGAGAGCGGAACCACGAAAAGCCCGACGGCGCAGCGCGCCGGAACTCCCGAAAAAATCATAAAAATATGGAGAGCAAACTGAAAACTGCCAAAAATAGTGTCAGTTTTCAGTTTTGAAAGTTTGCGTTGCAAACTTCCCCATCAACTGCGCATTCTAATTTCATTTGCGAATGCGCTTTAAAAGTCAAATCGAAAATTGAGATTTTCTCGTTGACTTTTTATAAGGAGAACAATATGGCGCTTAAACTTTTCAACACAATGGGAAAAAAGATTGAAGAATTTGTTCCAGTTGACCCGGATAAAAAATATGTCGGATTTTACGGCTGCGGCCCGACAGTTTACAATTACGCGCACATAGGAAACCTGCGCGCATACGTTTTTCTTGACATTCTCGACAAAACTCTGACCTATCTTGGCTACGACATCAAGCACGTTATGAACATCACCGACGTTGGACATTTGACTGGAGACGCTGACGACGGCGAGGACAAAATGGTTAAGACTGCCGAGGAGCGGCACCAGAGCGTTCTTGACGTTGCGAAATTCTACACTGACGCTTTTATGGCGGACATCGACGCGCTTAATATCCGCCACCCGGACGTTATCTGCAAGGCGACCGAGCATATTTCCGATATGATTGAGCTTATCAAGAAAATCGAGGCGAACGGACACACTTACACAGCGGGTGGAAATCTTTACTATGACATTTCAACTTATCCTGACTATGGAAAGCTCGCGAACTTGAACCTTGACGAGCTTAAAGCCGGAGCCGGAAGAAGAAAGGTTTCAATTATCGACGAGAACAAGCGGAATCCGGGCGACTTTGTGCTTTGGTTCACAAAATCTAAATTTGAAAACCAGGCGATGACTTGGGATTCTCCGTGGGGGAGAGGCTATCCGGGCTGGCATATCGAGTGCTCGGCGATGAGCATGAAATATCTCGGAAAGCACATCGACATTCACACTGGCGGTGTTGACCACATTCCAGTCCACCACACAAACGAGATTGCGCAGTCGGAAGGAAGCTTCACGCCGGAAGAAAGGGCTGAAGGTCCGTGGGTAAAATACTGGCTTCACAATGAATTTCTGGTAATCGAGGGCGGAAACAAGATGTCGAAGTCTTCTGGAAATTTTCTGCGCCTGCAGTCGCTTCTTGACAAAGGCTACGACGCGCTTGACTACAGATTCTTCCTTTTGGGCGGACACTACCGCAAGCAGATTTATTTTTCTTGGGACGCGATGGACGGAGCAAAAAACGGACGCGCGGCATTGAACGCGAGAGTCGCAAAGCTGATTCAAAAAGCGAACAGCGAGGAAAATCTCGGTCTTACAAAAGAAAACTACGCTGAAAAACTTTCATCTATTGCCGAAAAACTGCGCAAAGACGGTGAAAGCGAAAATCTTAAAAAGTTCCGCGAAGGCCTCGAAAACGACCTTTTGACTCCAGTTGCAATGGCCGCAATGCAGAAAGAATCAAACGGAAAAAGCCGCCCTGCAGTTGACTGCCTTGCCGATATTTTTACGATGGACAAAGTTCTCTCGCTCAAAGTGATTGAAAACGCGTTTGCCGAGCTTGAAAAGCAGACGGAAATCTCTTCAAAGGCAGATGACCACGCAGGCGACCCGGAAGCGGCGGAAATCACCGCGCTTGTTGAGGAGCGTACAGCGGCAAAAAAAGCGAAGGATTTCGCAAAAGCCGACCAAATTCGTAATGACCTTGCAGCCCGCGGAATTACGATTATAGACACTGCACAGGGACCAACCTGGAAACGAAATTAAAATAAATTGAAAATAAGATTTTTCTTATTTTTTCTGTAACTTTTTGAGGCAAAGATGATTTCTAATAATGTGGAAGCCAGTGAAAAACCGTTGAATGCTGCAAACTCCGCGGATTTTCGCCGCATTTACAATGAAACTATGATTCTTCTCTTTAAGGTTTCGTGGCGTATTGTAAATGATGAAGATGCAGCGGAAGACATTGTTCACGACTCTTACATAAAGGCCAGCGAAAAAAAAATGTCGTTTCCTACAATGAACGATGCAAAATTCTGGCTTATAAGAGTAGTAAAAAATGCTTCGCTGAATTATGCGCTCCGCAAAAAAAGAGAAAGAACTGCTTATCAAAAGGCACTTTACGAAGACAGACGTCAACAGACTTCCGGCGAAACAGATTTGTTAAGGCAGGAAACTCAAAAAATTGCGCTTGCTGCTTTAGAAAAACTGCCTAAAACATTAAAAGAAGTGATTATTCTTCGTGAATACGGAGATTTAAATTATAAAGAAATCGGAAAAGTTTTGGGAATTACGGAAGGAAATGTAAAAATTCGCATGTTCCGTGCCCGAGAACAACTGGAAAAACTCATTGGAGGCGATGATGTCTACTTGTCCTGAAAAAGATCTTCATTCAATTTATCTCGATGGCGAACTCCCGGAAGAATTTTTAAAGGAATATGAAAACCATGTTGCAGGCTGTGAAAAATGTAAGGCCGAGCTCGAAAAACTCAGAAAGGTTTCTGTTCCTTTTAGAGAAGATGCTCTTTCTGTAAGACTTGACCAGACTTATCTTGAGCAGAGCTTTGAGCGCCTCCAGACAAAGATGCGTTTTAAGAAAACAACTGAGCGCTGCGAAAAATCATACATTGTTCGGCCATACATAAAGTGGGCGAGCGGTTTTGCGGCCGTCGCTGCGGTTTTCGCGGTTATTGTAACTCCTCTCAGTTTAAAATCAAATTCAAAAGAACAGAAAGAGCTTACTGCCATTGCCCGGACTCAGATAAAGCCGATCCAGGAAAGCAGGGTCGTAGTTGATGGAAATTTGGACAGCTTAAAAATTTCTACGGCTCTTAGTTCTGCCAAACAGGTTGAAGAAAAAATAGAAGCAAAAGAAGAAAACTCCGATTCACCGGTTCTCAATCCAAACCAAAAGGTTGTTTCGGCTACTAGCCTTGCTTCTAATTTGAACGACAGTTTTGACGATATTGATGTTTTTCGCCCGGACTTTAACAATTCGTCCGTCTCTGTTAGAATAGAAGTTCCACGTATGTACACTATTCCAATGAGGAAGGCAGAAAAAATTGAAAATCGCTGAAAAGTTTTCAGTTCTTTTTAGAAAATATCCTTTATTCAGAACTTGTTCGATAATTTTTGCAATTTTTTTTGTTCTTGTTTTTGTTTCTGTTGTAACATATCAGGCTAGAAAAATACCGCAAATTGATTCTATAACTCCGTCTGTAGGTTCTCCTGGCGATGTTATGGTAATTGCGGGGCGAAATTTCGGCAGCTTAAAAAAATCTTCTGACTTTGTAGAAGTCGGCGGTTCAAGAATTACGGCTTCTGGTTTTCTTGAATGGACAGACGAGCACATAAAGCTCGTTTTACCGTCAAATGTTCAAGATGGGCTTGTAATTGTTTCAACAAAAGCAGGGCAGTCAAAACCTGGATTTTTTGCAAATGAAGCAGGAATCCCTGTTGAAGTTCCGCCAGATACAAAAACAATAATGCCTGTAATTTCTTCAGTTTCTCCAGAATCCGCTTTTGTAGGGCAGCTGATTGTTTTGAGCGGAACAAATTTTGGAACAGTCCGCAGCAATTCAAAAATTTTCTTTACGGCAAATTTACCGGAAAATTCAACCTCTTCCGATGATATTGCCTTTATCGAAGCTGCTGGCGAAGATTACGATTACGAATATTGGAGCGACAGCGAAATTCACGTAAGAGTTCCAAACGGCGCTGCCAGTGGAAATATTTACGTTCAGACAGAAAAAGGAACTAGCAATTATGCAGGCTTAAATTTAAAATCTACGCTCGGAACCAAAAAATATTCTGACAAAAAAACATACTTAATTCACTTAAACACAGATATAGACGACATAAATTCAAAATCAAATACGACTATTTCTCTGCACGTTCCGCGGCCTGTAAAAAACTCACGGCAGCCTTTTGTTCAGATGACGGAATGTACTCCTGAGCCGGTTTTTGAAAATTATCAGAACACGGTAATTCATCAAACAGAACTTTCTAAGGCATCTTCAAAAAAAATTACTTTTACTCATAGTTTTGTTGTTGAAGATTACGCGGTTCAAACCAAGGTTAACGCAAAAAATGTAAAACCTTTTGCAGCAAAATCTCGCGTTCTTTACACGGCATTTACAAAACCGGATGAAGTTATTGCTTCGGAAGATGAAGATTTTGCCGGCCTTGCAAAAAAAATCGTCAAAAAAGAAACTAATCCGTATTTTCAGGCAAAAATGATTTACGAATATATGCTTGAAAATTTTGCGGTTACAAAAAAACTCAGAAAATCAGGCTCAGATGTAAAAGACTTGCTCGAAGACAAAAAAGGCGATTCTTATGATTTTGCAATTGTCTACACGACGCTTTTGCGCGCCTTGAAAATTCCATGTCTTCCTGTTGCAGGAATTCTTGTTGATTCTGAAATGCAGGCTTTTTCGCACTGGTGGAGCGAATTTTACATAGAAAATTTTGGCTGGGTTCCGGTCGATATTGCTCTTGGTTCTGGGCTTGAATACAAATCGTTCAAAAATGTTGAAGATCCTAAGACTTTCTATTTTGGCAATATCGACAGCCAGCATATTATTTTTTCACGCGGATACAACGAAGTTAAGCCGACACTTTCTGGTGGACACAGTGTAAGCCGCGATAGAACTTTCGCCGTTCAGTCAATTTGGGAAGAATCTTCTGCAGGAACTGTAAATTATAGTTCTCTGTGGAATGAACCGGTAATTGCCGGAGTATATTAAGAGCATCTTTAAAAATCTTTGTTTTTAGAGATTTTATAAAAAATTGTGGAGGACAAAATGTCTGTAAAAGTTTTGTCGGTTGGAGGCTCGATTGTAGCTCCTGAAGGACCTGATGTTGAATTCGTAAAAAAATTTGTTTCGCTCATTAAACAGTATCTTGCGGAACACAAAGAAGATAAGCTTATTTTTGTAGTCGGCGGTGGCGGACCGGCACGAATTTATCAAAATGCATTCCGCGCAGTAACAGAAACTTCTCCTGACAATTCAACAGAAGCGGCTGACTGGATTGGAATTATGGCAACAAGGCTCAATGCGCAGTTTGTAAAGGCAAGCTTTGGCGATTTGTGCCGAGAATCAGTTGTAACCGATCCGACTGTAGCAAAAGAATTTACAGGTTCAGTTTTGCTTGCGGCAGGATGGAAGCCAGGTTTTTCAACCGACAACGATGCGGTTCTTCTTGCAGAAAAATTCGGCGCAAAGACGGTCGTAAATTTAAGCAATATCGAAAAAGTCTACACAGACGACCCGCGCAAAAATCCGGACGCAACTCCAATCGACGAGATTTCATGGGCAGATTTTAGAAAAATTGTCGGCGACGAGTGGACTCCAGGCAAAAACTGTCCGTTTGACCCGATTGCTTCAAAAAAAGCGCAGTCGCTTGGTCTTACAGTAATTTGCGCCGGCGGAAAAAATCTTGAGAACATAAAGGCGATTCTCGAAGATAAAAATTACGTTGGAACAACAATCCGCGGATAAAAATCAAAAAATAGGGGCGACATTTTTCGTAAAAATGCCGCTTTTTTTTGTCTGCGTTCTGCAATTCTTTATAACCGGCCGCTTTGGGTTCGCTAACGCTCATTGCCGGCACAGCCGTCAACTAAAGCCCGCCGTGTCCGGCGCAAGATGCGTTTTTTCGCATTAAAACTGTTCCAGTTTTGCTAAGAGAGCGTCCAGTTTTGTTCCATAGTTTTTGTCAGCTGCCCATGTTCCTGCAAGGTCAAATACCGAATATGCAAGTTTTGTCTTGTGAACCCAGTTGTATCGAGGATCTACAAGCGTTTTTTTTAGTTTTACGTCTTCTGTCGTTGCATAAGCCTGCAAATGCTGAATATGGGCGCGCACTCCTGTTTGCTGGTCTGGAAATTTTTCTCCTGGCTTAGAAGAATTAATTGCTCCTAAACCGCAGTAATTGTGCCAATCACTTTTTACAAGATTCCCAAATTTTAAAAATCCTGTTTCAAGGCACATCTGCACAAAGGCAACGTCGCTGTTAATTCCTTCAGTTTTTGCTTCCTGAATATAATCTTTTGCAAGGCTTTTTACTTTTTGCAGAGAAATATTTGGATTTTCCGAAAGAAAAAATTCAGCAAGCTGATTTTCATTTTTAATTCCGTCTGCAAGCAATTTTCTCGAGCAGGATTTTTCTTCTTTTATGCCTGGAGAAATACATGAAAAAAATACGGCTGAAAAGAAAAAGGATGTGATTCCCAAAAAAAGAAACTTAGAAATTTTACGTTTGAACATATTCAAGTATCGGAAAAAATTAAAAAATTCTGAAAAACTCAAAAAAAATGTGTAAAAGTTAATTTTCAGAGCCATATATATAGTAAAAGCAAAAATTTGGAGGAAAAATGAATTTAAAGCACTTTTTTAGAATGGTTTTGACAGTTTTATTTCTTAGTTCATTGACTGTTTTTGTTGCCTGTTTTCCGCTGTCGTGCCGTGTTACAGAAGAAGGAATAGAAATAATCTCGGCAGAAATGTCAGTTCCAAAAATTCTTTCTTTTTTTGTAGAAGACAGTTCGAGTCTTGTCATGGTTTGTTCAGAAAAAGTTTCGGTTCAAAATGTTCAGATAAAATCGGATGCTGGAGAATATATTGAAGAAAACTCTGATACTCAGTATTTTGATGACGGAAAAAGAATAAATTTCTTGCTAAAAGAGCCGACTGAGGTCGGAATGAATTATATTTTTAGCGGTTCAATAAAGGACAGTGCCGGAAACGAGCTAACATTCAGCTTGCCTTTTACAGGATTTAACGAAAAACCGGCAAGACTTGTTCTGTCAGAAATCCGTTCAAAACACAGTACGAGCAAAGGAATGTTAAAAAAATGCGAATTTGTCGAAGTTTATGTTCTAAAAGATGGAAGTACGGCCGGGCTTGAAATTGTTACAGGAAGCGACGGCGAAAGTAAAAAATATGTTTTTCCTGACATCAACGTAAAAAAAGGTGAATATATTGTAGTTCATTTTAGGACGTTAGACGAGGGCGAGTGCATCGACGAGCTGGTAGAAAATCTTTCTTTGAGCACAGGAACTGACAGTTCAAATTCGCGCGATTTATGGGTTGAAGGAAAAGAAAGCCGTATAAGCGACAGCGATGTAATTGTAATTCGTGACAGTTGCCGTAATATACTGCAAGATGCAGTTTTATTCAGTGCCACAGGAAAACAATCGTGGTACTATGCCGGACAAAAATCTTTGGCGCTCGAAGCCTACGAAAGCGGAATTTGGAAAGACGGATATGAACCAAAAAATTCCGTAATAGCCGATGGAATCAGTCTTACAAGGACAATGTGCAGAATGAATATTGAAAAACTGACAGAAGAATATTCGCCTGAAAATGACATTGGCTCTCAAACAGTAATAGAAACCGGAACTGATGACTGGTCTCTAGTGGAAGGCGCAACTCCCGGAGCAAAAAACAGCGAAAAAAAATATGAAAAAACTAAGTGAACGAAATAACAAAAACGAAGATGAATTTTTTTTAGCAGAATAAAATTCTTTACAAAAATTCTCTTCTCGTGACAAAAAATTAAAAATTGTGTTACTATTGCGGTATGTCAGAATTATTAGCTCCAGCAGGAAATATTGAAGCTCTTGACGCCGCAATTGGTGAAGGGGCAGATGCTGTATATCTTGGGCTTAAGAGTTTTAATGCCCGTCTTCGTTCTTCAAATTTTGCGTGGAACCAGTTTGAAGCAACTGTAAATTCTCTTCATCGTCAAGGCAAAAAAATTTACGTGACTGTAAATACTGTCAGTCAGGAAGAAGAAACAGAAAGACTTTACCGTTTTTTAAGTTATCTCAACAAAATTGGTCCAGATGGTCTTATAGTTCAGGATTATGGTGTTTTAAGAATGTGCCAGGAGTTCTTCCCAAATCTCGAGCTGCATGGTTCAACTCAAATCAACGTTGAAAGCGCAGACGGTGTAAATTTGCTGCAAAAAGCCGGGCTTTCTCGCGTCGTTGTTGCACGCGAACTTGGTCTCGAAGAAGTCCGCCAAATTAAACAGAATACAACTTGCGAAATCGAGATGTTTGTTCACGGTGCTTTGTGCGTAAGTGAAAGCGGACTCTGTCTCTTTTCAAGTTTTCTCGGTGGAAAATCTGCAAACCGCGGAATGTGCACTCAAGCCTGCCGTCGTTTTTACACTGCCGAGACAGCTTCTGGTCAAAAACAGGGATATTATTTTTCTCCTGGCGACCTTCAGTTAATTGAAAAAATTCCAGATCTTATGGATATAGGCATTGAGTCTTTCAAAATTGAAGGGCGAATGAAAAGCGCTGAATATGTTGGCGCTGTAACCGCCGCATATCGTTATCTTATGGATCATTATCAGGAAGATAGAAAAGGTGCTGTTGCCGCTGCAAAACGAATGTTGAGCACAGACTTTGCCCGTTCAAAAACAACTTACTGGTACAACTTTAAAACTAACGAAGAAGGTGTTGAAAAAGCCGGCAACGCAATCTTGAATCCAAACCAGGCCGGAGGAACAGGAATTTATCTTGGACGTATTTCGAAAATTCGTGCTGCAAGTGACGAAGCAAAGGAAAAGGCGCGTCTTGCCGCAGGTCCAAATGCCGATTTTGAAGACTGGCAGATTGTTATGGCTCAGCTTGCCGGTGGAAGTTACGATCCGGATCCGGGCGATTCAATTCGGCTCCACAAAAAGGACGATTCTGGGCGTGTAAGCCACAAGATTCGCTCAGTTGAATTTGACAGTGACGGTTCACGTTGGATTGATATTCCAAGAGGATTTAGCCGAGAAGATGAAGTTTATCTTTTGCAGACAAAATCTATGTCAAAGCATTATCCTCGCGTTCTTCCTCAAGACATAAGCCGTTTCCGCAGTCAGCCGGGAGATGAAATCCTTCCTGTTTTGGATTTAACGCCTGTTGCAAAGAACGAACTTTCTTACTTTCCAGAAGGTACTTACGTTCAAGTCAGCACAATTTCTGATATGTTCCAGATTCAGAGCATGTCTCCAGTTCGTGTAATTCTTGAACTCAATTTTGAGACTCAGATAGACCTTTTGGCTCACAAGACAGTACTTCCATTCTCTAAAAAGCAGATTATAATTTCGCTTAATCCGTATGTTCCTCAAGCTTCGGCTCAGGATCTCTCGGAAACTCTTGCTCAGCTCGTTGCAGACGGATTTAAAACTTTTATAGTAAATAACCTTGCCGAAATTCAAATGCTTAAAGGAAAGGGCGTAAATCTTATTGCAGGTCCTTATCTTTATACATTTAACCGGTGGGCTGTAAGCTGGCTTGAAAATCAAGATATTGGCGCTTTTATAACGCCTATTGAAAATAATCGCGAGAATATTCTCAACACTTTTGAACGCAATGTTCGTGACCGCCTTATGGTTACGGTGTATGCTTATCCGGCACTTTTCCGCATACGCTTTAGGCTTCCTGAAAGTTACGATTTTATGTACTTTTGGGACAAAAAAGAGATGCCGTTCAAAGTTCTTTCAAATCAGGACGGAACTGTCGTAATGCCAGAAAATCCGTTCAGTATTGCCGACAAGACGGCTCAGCTTCAAAAAGACGGATTCCGTCACATTTTGATTGACTTTAGCCGCACAAAAGTAACACGTGCCGAATGCAAAATGGTCGTAAACAGCATTATAAAATCTCAGCCGATTCCAGAAACAGGAAGATTCAACTGGAAAGACGGTTTTTATAATCCTGAAAAAATGGAAGCCTACAAAGCAGCCGCCGAAAGACAGAGCGCTGAAAAAGCAGAAATGGCTTCGTCAGGACGTTCTAACGGCTATGGCAAGGGCAACAGAAAAAACAGCAATTTTAATTCTTCATCGGTTTATGGAAAAAATGGCGGCGACAGAAGAAAAAAATCAAATTCTTTTTCTAAATATTCTTCTCGCGGACACGGAAAAAGATAATTTTTTTTCTAAAAGGGCGAATGTCGAGTTTTGAAAAAAACAGCTTGCAAACCTAACAAAGGTTTGCATTGCTGTGCTTGACACCGCGATGTTTGCATATAAAACTCGGGGTTGGCAATCTACTGGAATTTTTCAACGGATTATCGGGGCAAGCCCGATAATGAGTAAAAGTTAGAACTTGAAATTGAATCTAAAAACAATTTGCCTAAAAAAAATGAACGGAACTGTTCTAAAAGTTTTATAGCTTTTTTGAACAGTTCCGTTCCGTATAAATTTTCAACCTTTATTCTAAGAATTGGTCAAAAATCCATACTTTACACTTTACGGCGCGGCGCTTTTGTTAAAAAACACTTTCTTCTTGAGCAAGTCCTTGCGCTGCAATTTCTAGATTTCGTTTTTCATCATCGGCATTTTCGTCTGATTTTACATTGCTTTTTTTCATCGGCTTAAAATCAACGTGTTCCGCCACAATAAAAACTTTCGAGTGGTTTTTGCCGTTTTCATCTTTCCACCGGTCTTGCTTCAAGCGCCCGACAATCCGCACTCCGCGCCCTTGCAAAGCGTATTTTGCCATAAGCGCGCTGAATTTTTCGCCCCAGGTTTCTACTTCGTAAAAACCGACCTCATCGACATCTTTGCCAGAACTGTCTTTGTAAAAATGATTTACGGCAATCGGAACGCTTGTTACTTTTGTTCCTCTCGGTGTTTCTTTGTGAGTTGGCGCACGAACAATGTTGCCTTCAATAATAATCTGATTCATTGCATTCATAAGAATCTCCTGTAAAAAAGTGTTTCCGGCCGGCATGGGCAAAACCCAAAACTGTGTACACTTATATATTTGCAATGAATGTCAACATTTACACATTTTTTTGAGAAAATTATAATTTTTTTTAGTTTTTTTATTGGGCGGCTTTTTACTCCGCTTTGCTGTGTAAAAATCGGGCTGTCCGTGGCTGCCGGTGCTTTGCACACGCTTTGCGTCCACTACCATCCCTGCCGCAAATTCCGGCTTTAAAATTTCAATAAACTTAAAAACTATGCCGGAAGATTTTTTACGAGCTTAACAATATAAAGCTGAATATACATAAGCATTGCATCGGTTTCGCCAATTTTCTGCAAAGCCGGTGTTTTTGCCAATGTGTCTGCAAGATTTTCAATCCGCTCTCTGTTAAATCCTTCGGAGCTTATATGCCTCAAAACTTTTCGCAGATAATCTCTAATCAAAGAATTTACGTCTTCGGTCAGATTATTGTGGGTTGCTTTTCCAATAAGTTTGTTCCACGTGCGCTCATAAGAATGAAGTTCTCTGTCTAATGTTGAGCTTGACGGAACTAGTTCTTCTTCCAGTTTACGGGCAGATTCTCTGAGAGCAACTTTTCTCGAAACCATTGATTTTTTTGAAAGAGCCATTTCCATTTTATCATGTTTGCTATTTTCTGCTTCCTGTTCTCGATAAAGCTGCGCAGAAGTTTTTTCTGTTTTTTGTTTTTTTGATTTTGGCGGACGCATTATCAGTCTCATAATCCACGAAACAACAGGAATTGTGTACCAGACAGGAAGGAGAATTTTTGTGTCGGTTAAAAGTTCCTGTCTGTTCATCAATAAAATTTCAGAATAAGGAATAAGCCTTCCGTTTTCAAAAAGCGAAATTCTTCCGCCTTCAAGTCCGGATTCGTCCTGCTGCATGTTTACTTCGTAATTTATAAGCGGCAAAAATGAAGATGTTAAGAGCGCGTACAAAACAGGCGACTGCACGGAAACTTCTTTTTCGAGCCGTTTTTCAAATGCTTTCTGGTCTTTCATTTCAGGTAAATCATCAAAATCCTTAAGGACTTTAAACCAGTTTTTGCGGATTGTTTCTCTGATTGTTGCGCGCGCGTCTGTGCAAAGTCTCATAATCAACGGCATAACTTTATTTTTGTAGATAAAATACGGCTGTTTATCGAGCTCAGTTTTAAATACAAGAATTTCAGGCAAATCATTTGCCAGGCTTTCCGTCGTTTTTGTGTGAAGAAAATTTTTGAGCTCCTCTTCGCTGTATTGTCCCAAAAGCGGAACTCCGCTCGAACTCGTAAATTTTGCAATTGTTCCGAGCGTAAAATAATATGGAGGTTTTGAAAGTTGCTGCTCAAGATTTTTGAATGCAGTTTCCTTTTTTGAATTTTCCTGAGCGCGTGTTTTGTAGTAGTTTGCTATGATTTCGAGAATATAAACTGCATGCAGAATTCCAACATCTTCTGCCGTGTAATCCTTTACTTTTTCGTAATCCTGGCGGATAAAAAACAGAAGCTGCGTCAAAAAATAGAAAGAATCTTCTGGTTCCTTGAACATTGTCAAGGCATCTATACTTTGAACGAATTTGTTAAATATATTTTTGGCGGTCATTTCTTTTCCTGGATTAGAAACCGTCAATTTTTTTATAAAATAATCGTGATGTTCTTCTTTTGCAAGCATTGTGCGCAATTTTTGAACAGCACATTCTGCAAGAGTGTGAACAGAAACCAGCGAAGGAAGAAGAATTGACGGCATATCGTGAGGCATTGTAAGTCCGTACAGATATTTGTCAGAAAGTGTTTCTTTTGTCAAAAGTTCGTTTAGAAGTTCTGCTCCGGTTCTGCGCGTGATAATTTCCGACGGAATTTTTTTTGGAATGTCAGATTCCTGAGGAAATGGCGTCATTGGCTGAGCTAAAATTTCTTTGTAGCGCTGTGAAAATTTTTCGATAAAAAAAGCGATTACGATGATGATTTTTTTTTCGGCAGTAGGAGATAAAATTAAAACCTGATGGTTTGCAGACAGTTTTTCGAGCTCTTTTAAAAGAACGTTTGCAGTGTCTGTCATGTAATTTACAAGGGAAGGCTGCTCTTCAAGGTGATGCTCTGAGTAGCGTTTTAAATATTCTGTAAACTCCCCGAAGTCTATAGAGGCATTGTTCTGCCGGCCTGCAAAAAATTTTAGCAGGACAATAATTGAAGTAGTAGTAGCCATAGAAATATTCTATCAATTAATTTTGGTTTTGTCATTGCGGGCAAGGGGCCGTTAGCCGCGTAAGCGGTTCGGACGCGCGCAAGCGCGGCTGAACGGAAAAATTGCAGGGCAATTTTATAACGCAAGGACCCGGTCGTGCTTTGCACGATGCCCCCAGTTTTTTACATTTTTTGATTTTTAATTGAAACAAAAGTTTTTTGAGCATAAAATAAAAGTCAACTTTTAAATCTGACGATTTTGTGGAGATTAAAATGATTGCTGAAAGAATGAAAAATCTGCATCCTTATGTTCCTGGTGAACAGCCAAAGGACAGAAATTACATAAAACTCAATGCAAACGAAAATCCTTATCCGCCAAGTCCGCTTGTTGCAAAGGCTGTTGAAAAGGCGGCGAAAAAATATGCGAAAAAAATGGCGCTTTATCCGGATCCGGATTCCAACGAATTAAAAATGGCGATTGCTTCGATGCTCAACGATTGCGGCGGAGTTTTGGCCCATGCAAAGGTTTGTGGCGGCAAGAAAAATGGAAGCGGTGCGAAAGTTGAACCTTGTCCGGCTGATAAAATTCCTTTTACTGTTACGCCTGATATGATTTATGCAGGAAACGGTTCTGACGAAGTCTTGAGCTTTGTTTTTTATGCTTTTTTTGACAGCGACCGCAAGCTTGTTTTGCCGGAGCACACTTATTCTTTTTATCCGGTTTATGGCGGCTTTTACAATATTCCGCTTAAAAAAATCCCGCTCAACGGCGACTGGACTTTGAGTAAAGAAAAAATGCTCGAAGCTGCAAACGAAAATGATTCTTCGATTATTTTTGCAAATCCGAACGCTCCAACTTCTCTTGGACTTTCTCGCAGTGAAGTTCGTGAAATGATAAAATCTGCTCCAAAAGACAGAATTTTTGTCGTTGACGAGGCGTATGTGGATTTTGGCGGTGAAAGCTGCATTCCTCTTCTTGCTGAATTTGACAATCTTGTAATCGTACGGACTTTTTCAAAATCGCTTTGCGGCGCCGGTTTGAGGCTTGGCTATGTTGTCTCAAGCCCAGAACTTGTAAATTATATTACGACTGTAAAAAATTCGCTCAATCATTTTCCTGTTGATTTTATGGCTCAGCAGGCTGGAATTGCTGCTTGCCGCGACACTGGCTATTATGCTGAATGTGCAAAAAGTGTTGCTTTTGAGAGAGATGAATTTATCGACTTTTTGAGAGCGCTCGGCTGGTTTGTCCTCGACAGCCAGACGAATTTTGTTTTTTGTAAAAAAGACGGCATTTCGGGCGAAGATGCGTACAAAAAAATCAAACAGGAAGGAATTTTAGTCCGGCATTTTAACACGCCGGGAATTGAAGATTTTTTGAGAATTACAATCGGAACTCACGAGCAGATGAAGACTCTTTGCGCCGTAATGGAAAATATTTAAGGAGGCATGATAAAATTACATCCTTGTAATTTTATCATTACAGTTTGCTCAAGCGTTGCTTTCGCAAACTGTGATTCTCGCCATCCGTGGCTCGCCGCTAACGCAGAGTTTTATTTATAAGAAGATAAGATAAAAATTACTTCCGTGTAATTTTTTAAAGGAGATAAAAATGAAGATTTTAATAATTTCTGATGTACATGGAAATGTCGAAAATATTGAAAAACTTTCTGAACAGGCAAAAAATGCAGATCTTGTTTTTTTTGGCGGCGATTTTGCAAAATTTAACTGTCCAGAAACTGGAAAACCTGCGCTCGAAGCGCTTTTAAAAAACAGCGGCTCGATTTTTGCAGTTCTCGGCAACTGCGACGAGCCGGATTTTATTTCTGAAATTGAAGACGCGGATATTTGTGTTCAAAAAAGCATGGTTTTTAAGGACGGACTTGTAATAGCCGGTAGCGGCGGAGGTTCAAAATTTAGCGGTGATACTCCGTTTGAACGCACAGAAGATGAACTTGTTCAGGATTTTGATGTAATAAAAAATTCTCTTTCTCAAATTGCTGATGACGACGGAAAATGCAGCAGCCTTGTTTTGATTATGCATAATCCGCCTAAAGACACAAAAACGGACGTTATTCCGGGAGGTATTCACGTAGGAAGCCAAAAACTGCGCGAGTTTATCGAAAACGTGCAGCCTGTTCTTGTTGTGACAGGGCATATTCACGAAAGCGCAGGAATTGACAAGATAGGAGAGTCTACCGTCATAAATCCCGGCGCACTTATGGAAGGAAAGTATGCGCTTGCCGAACTTAAGAAAACAGCCGGAAAATGGGTTGTAAAGTCGGCAGAATTGTGCAGCCTTTAGAAAGTGTTATTTTTTGATTGTGCAAGACGGAAGCCGAAGTAATCGTAAACTTCGTTCGGGTCAAAACTGTAACGGTCGCCGGCGCAATTAAACGGGGTGTAAAGCGACCAGCTTCCGCCTCTGCTTACTCTTTGGCTTCCTGCATCCGGACCTGTCGCCCTTGTGCCTGCCTCAACCGATTTGTAATTTCCAAACCAATCCCAGACAAATTCTAGAACATTTCCGCTCATATCAAAAATTCCTGCTCCATTTGGATTTCCGCTTCCAGGTTTTGGTTTTGCTCTTGTTTCAAACGGAGTTCCTGCTGTTCCGACTGTATGTGTAAACGAAGCGTTGTTTGCTGTCCAGGCGACTTCGTCTTCTAAAACAGAAAGGTCGGTTTTACCGTTTTCATCGATTTGTCCGCTCAAAATGTCGCCTCCCTGAAAACCTGCTTTTGTTTTTCTTGCGGCATATTCCCATTCTTCTTCTGCGGGAAGCCTAAAACCGTCAGCGTTCCAGTTGCATTCACACAAATCTAATTTTGTCGTATCTGTTGCATCGCGTAAGATTTTGCCTTCAAACGAGTAGCATGGCGTCAAGCCGTAGATTTCTGAAAAAGCGTTGCACCAGATTGCTGCGTCATACCAGCTTATCATAGTGACAGGTTCGTATTTTCCCCAGAGTGTTGGCTGCGCGCCGCGTTTTCCACGGCTTCCTTCCTGTCCTGGATTTAAAAATTTATAGCCTTTTTCTTCTGCTGTTGTCCTGACCGAATACCAAAGGCTGTAAGTTGTTTCCGTTCGGTTTATAAAAAAGGGCGTGATCCATCTTTTTTCTGTAAAAGACTGGCTTCCGTCGCCAATCACGTAGACGTCATACATTTCGCCGTCTTTTGGACCTAGTTCAACCATGTCGAGATCTGCAAACGAAAATTCTTCTTCGTCCAAATTTTTCTCCGGTTCTTCATTTTCGGAAAGAGCAGTCTCTTTTGTTTTTAACGCTTCATTTTCCGCATAATCGGCTTCTTCGCAAAATCCAAGTCCTGTAAAAAAAGCCAGCAAAAAAACAGCAAAAATATTTTTTACACAAATTGATTTTTTCATATTTTTTCTCTCAATTTTTATTTTCGGCCTATTCTGTCTGTTTTTTGAGAAATATTGCAGTTTTTTGATGGTGGTGGTGGGATTTTTCCCCTGCCACAACGTTTTTTTTCAGCAAAAGTCATTTAAGCCGAAACTATTTATTTTTCCAATGCCGTATTTTCTTTTTTATTTTTGACATAAAATTTATCAGAATAAAAGAACTCGTTGCTATTACAAAACAGCTTATGCATAGTACAATAAAACCTGTCCAGCTGTCGCTTTTGCTCCACGGAAGCCTTATATTCATTCCCCAAAAGCTTGTAATAAACGAAATCAGCATAAGTGCAATCGAAAAAACCGTCAGCTGCTTCATCGCCGCATTCATATTGTTTGAAATTACAGACGCAAAAGCATCCATTGTTCCAGTGATTGTCTGCGAATAAGTGTTTGCCATTTCCATCGCCTGCCTGTTGTCAATTTCAACGTCATCAAGCCAATCCTGATCTTCTTCATCAAATTTTATAATTTTAGTTTTTCGTATTTTTTCAAGCAAAAGCTGATTGCTTTTTAGCGAACTCGTAAAGTACATGAGTGATTTTTCGAGGTTGAAAAGCTGAATAAGCTCATTGTTTTCGATTGATTCCTGCAATTCCTGCTGGATCGAATTTGTGCTTCTGTTAATTTCTTTCAAATATCGCAAAAACATCGTATCCGCGCGGCTCAAAATTCTCGTAATAAACGCTGGAAAATCAGCAATGTTCAGGTCTTTAATCCTGTTTGCGCTCAAATCCTTCAAAACTTCGCAGTCAGTCCAGCAGAGAGTTATAATCGTGTTCTGAAAAATAATTGCGCCCATCGGAGCGGTATGGTAACGGACTTCAGAATTCGGCAAGTAAACTGGCAGCCTCATAATTGTAAGCACATAGCCTTCGCCTTGCTCAATACGCGGCAATTCGTCCGGGTCGAGAGAGTCAATAACATGGTCATGGTCGAGATTGTAAGTTTTTTCAAGAATCGAAATTTCTTTTGAATTTACGTTTCTTGCGTCAACCCAAACCCTTTCATCTTGATTTAATTCGTTTCTGTCTTTTTTTACAAAAATTCCGTTTTCTTGCTGCCAATAACTAATCATTTTCTTAAAACCAAATCAAACGATTTTAGCACGAATCTTAACAATCGGGCAACTTTCGCATTTTTTTAAGCAGATAATTTACAGAAAACTAATTTTTAGCGGGGCCATTTTTGCTTCGCAAAAACCGGGTGCTTCATGGTTCCATTGCAAAACTTCGTTTTGCAACGTGCTTTGCACGCCATTACGCCCCCTTGTCCATTTTTTTTGTTTTTCTTCAAAAAAAAATTGTCGTTTTTTAATGTTTAGAGACAATTAAATATGAGAAGGCATGATAAAAGCCACAGTTTGTCCAAGCGTTGCTTGCGAAAACTGTAATTCTCGCCATCCGTGGCTCGCCGCTAACGCGGAGTTTAATAAGGAGAGTGTAATAAAAACTTTGTCCGAGATAGCGTCAAAGCTTTTATTCACAAGTTTGCGTTGCAAACTTTCTTATCATCTTTTGTTTCTCGCTTTCGTTGCGAAACAGCTTAAAAAGTCAATTCTAAAACTGAAGTTTTAATCTTGACTTTTTATGGGAGTGTAAGATAAAAACAGCCGAAAATGACGTCTGTTTTTATCTTTAAAAGTTTGCGTTGCAAACTTTCTTATCATCTGTTGTT
>ERZ808277.159-NODE-159-length-30414-cov-5.445832_pt1 | contig 30414 bp, 40 predicted proteins | sample MGYA00521240_ERZ808277 | MGnify/ENA primary metagenome ERZ808277 (study PRJEB31516, sample SAMN03275599) | gut metagenome | biome: mammalia-associated habitat; material: feces | host: Papio cynocephalus | place: Kenya | collected 2012-07-17 ... | reverse complement strand
ATTAAGGCTAAAATAATCTTTATAAGACATTCTAGTTAACATAATGTTAATTATCAGGACTTCCCTATATGTTAACAGAAAAATGAAAGTTGTCTGCGGGGGCGAACCAGGCCAGCGGTAAACCCCGGCGATAGAGACAACCCTTGCTATACTGACCGAACGCCCCAAAAGAATTTGGCATAGGGCACAAGCAGGGCACCCGTGTCAAAGGTATAGCAACAACCGAGTGAAAACCGACAAAACCACCGCTGGCACGCAAGGGTTTGTAGGCAGACACTCGGTTTTATTTTAAACATTTTAGTCAAGGTGTGTCAATGGTGTGCAAGAGGAGAAAACCCATGAACAAAGACCCCTTAAGCAGTTTTGACTGTTTGCCGGATTGGCTGGAAACGCCCAAAGACACCCTGTCCCCGCTGCAACGGATTATCCGGCAGAGGGCCAGAGCCAAAAGAAAGCGCATGCGGGAGAAATGGAAAGCCCTGCAAACACACAAAAGACTACAGGAGAGGTATCCGCATTTATGGCAGAAATAAACAAGCAGAACGCAGACTATTTGGTGTTGCGCGCAGAGTGGTTTACACAGGTGGGCAGCCGCCCGCTGATAGGCCGGATCACCATTTTTGACGGAGATTTGGTCAAAGCGTATGTGGGCACCGGACACGGAAAAAACCGGGCCGACGACATCCGCGAAATTGTGCAGTGCGGCGCCAAGGCGTTTGAATGCGACGCCGAACAATGGCGGCGCATGGGCGGGTGCTGGCCCTTCAAAAAATAGAGGAGCGAGGTATGGAAAAAACGAAAATAGGTATTCAAGAGGCCGCTAAAATATTGCTCTTGTCCCCGTGCAGGGTGGGGGAACTGGCGCGGGCCGGGATTATCAAAAGTTACAAGGCCTACCCGGGTGCGCACAAGCGTTTTTTTTACAAAGAGGAGCTGGAAAGCTACCGCGTGTCGGGGGCGGACTGATGATTTTTATCTTTGATATTGACGGCGTACTGACCGACGACACCACCACCCGGCACTTAGATTGCACCGACCCGCGGCAACGGGCGGAATTTACGCGGCGGGTGCCCACCTTGCGCCCGCTCAAGCAAAATATTGCGCTGGTGCAAAAGCTGGCTTCCGCCGGCAGCGTGCGTTTGTTTACGGCGCGCAGCGCGGCTATCCGGGTACTGACGCAAAACTGGCTCTATGACCGGCAGGTCCCGCATGATGATTTATACATGCGCCCCTTTGGAAATATGGACCGTCCGGAAGTGCTGAAACACCGCATGCTGCAAGAGCTGGTGCTAAACACCGGGGTGCGCCCGGCAGAGGTGTTGGCCTGCGACGATGACCCCGCCGTACAGGAAATGTATTTAAACTGGGGCGCCAGCGTGTTAAAGCTGGGCGAAAACAGAGGGTAAAAAGGATGATTGAAATCGGAGACAATTTGATGTGTTTGATTTTGATGCTTGGCCTGTTTGCCGTATTTGGGCTGGGAATTTGGAGGGCTTAAATGAAAAGGATTTTATGTTTGGAAGTGAGTGGCGAGTGCCTGGATTTGCGTGTCGGCAGGGACCCATTTAACGAAACAGAATACCTTTGCTGCGCGGCAGATATTGCCAAGGATTGGAAAGATATTTCCAAAGATACTTGTAAAAACTGCAAAAAAGCGCGGTACCGAGGCATTACCCGCGAGCAGGCTATTGAGTCTATCGGTAGAGCGTTGTGCCGAAAAGGTATATGCTCGCGCAGCTCGGATTGCCCAAAAAGTTGTGATATGTGGAAAACAGAAGTTGGCGATTGGGCCGAAGCGGCATTAAATGCACTGCTGGAGAACAAAGAATGAAAGAGAAAATATGTCATGACGAAAATGTGTGCACGGGTATGTGCATAAGGCCCAAATCTAACTGTCTCCTTAAAGATGAAAGCCGCGCGGGGAACAATGAATAAATGTCCACGGTGTGCCCTGTATAAAGACGGGCATTGCACCTTGCCCTGGCCGGCGGAGCCGGGTTGTCCCTGGTGTGATATTCCCTTGGAACTAATTTAGGAAAGCAAACATGAAAAACATAAAAGAAAGTTTGGTGCTGTTGGCAGCGGCCGCGCTGTTGTGGGCGGCCTGCTGGGCCTTGGATGGGGGGTATTATGCCCCCTGCCGGGAACATTGTCCCTTTGCGCACAGGAAGTGAGAGAGCCGACTATGTGGACGAGCAAAAAAGAATTGCAAACGGCCTTAAAATTGGCCGTACAAGCTAAGGCGGAAGCCTATCCGGCCTTTGTGGAGTTGGGGCCCAGCGCGCCGCCCAAGGCAGAAAATGCGCCTCACGGCCCGCATTGGGAAGGGAACGCCGTGCTGCGCAGCTGCTGCGGGCGGTGGGAAACAAAATTCTATTTTTCAGCGCCCTTAGAGCAAACTATCCGGGTGCCGTTTGAACTGTTTAAAAACGCCGTCGGCACGCTGGACAACCGGGAATGCGAACTGGTGGTGCAGGGGGGAATGTTGACCCTGTGGCAGGGGAAAGATTATTTGCAAATTGGGGAGTTGGCCTTTGGGGAAGGAGTCAAAAACGATTTGCCGCAATTTAACTTGCCGCCCGACGGCGAAGTGCAAAGCTGGCTCAACACGCGGGAGACGGCAGCGGTGGCGGATATTTTAAAGCAAATTTTGCACTTTACCAACGAGGAAGGGCCCGGCTCGGAAGTGTATTTGGAAAACCGCACCGGGGCGTATGCGGGACTAGAGCAGCTTCTTATGTTTTGTAGCGACGGATATATTGCCGCCGCCGGGCGGGTGCGCGTGGAACGCTTGGGCGGGCTGGGGCTGTTTTTGGTGCCGGTGGGCGCGGTCAAAAAGCTAGCCCGGGCCCTGAAACGGCTGCCGCCGGCCGGGTTGATGTTAACGCTGAGTGGGCCTTATCTGCGCTTTACGGCGGGACGGTTTGAAGTAACGGCGCGGCTGCTGGAAAAGCAATTTTTGTCCCCGGATATCGTGCAACCCCGGGGAATAGAAGCGGCCTTGGAGTTGGACCGGGGCGAACTGATGAGCTTTGCCAAAAAGGCAAGTTGGGCCGAGGTGGACATCCGTTTTAAATACCAAGACGGCCACTTGCACGCCAGCGGCGGGGGAAAAACCTTTAGTTGGGACGGCCGCTTGAGCAGTGGCCAAGAGCAGCCGCCTCAGCAGCTGCAGTTTGAATTTCGCGTCAATGCCCAGCGGCTGTTGCGCGCGCTCAAGGGGGTAGAAGCCGCGCAAGTGTGGCTGTACTACCAGCCGGGCGGCAAGCTGGTATATTTCAAGGCGGGAAATATTGACATGGTTTTGGTGGCCGAAAAACCCAAGCAAGAGGAGCAAAAAAATGCCTGAGCAAGAAAAGAAGCGGCATACGCCGTTTGTGCCCTTGTACCGCGACATTATTTTGGCGGCAGCGGCCCGCTGCGGGGCACAAGCCTTGGGCTGTCTGTGCTTGCTGGCCTATCAAACGGGCCAGCACAAAGGTTGGGGCTTGGACACCAGCCTGCGCGAGTTGGCCGGCTCCTGCGGAGTGAGTTTAAACACGCTGCGCAGCCTGTTGGCGCGGCTGGAACAAGCGGAACTGATAGAAACCCAAACGGCCCCACGTTGCCAAACCCGCGTGATTTTAAAGGCGTTTTTGGCGGTGGAAAGCGGGCAAACTGTATCAAAAATTGATACAGAGGAAAAATTTTTTGCGAAAAAAAATAAAGCTGTATCAAAAATTGATACAGACAAAGCGGGATTTGCGGCCTTGTTCCCGCAGTTTGTGCTGCCGGCGGGAGCCAAAACGGGGCAAACTGTATCAAATTTTGACACAGACACGGCAGAAACGGAAAAATCTGTATCAAAAACAGATACAGCGCAAACTGTATCAAATTTTGATACAGCGCACCCCCTTCACACTACCCCCTATAGTGTGAGTTTTATAAATATTAATAATAAAAATAACCAAACGGCCCAAGCCAAAAAACAAAATGTCCCTGTATCACTGGAAGAAGTGAAGGCGTATTTTTTGGAAAAGAACTACGTCACCAGTGCCGAGGATTTCTACTACAAAAACGAAGCGCGCGGGTGGATGTGGACCGACGCGCGCGGCAAGAGCCACAAAATCAAGAACTGGAAAGGCTGCGCGTACGAGTTTGAGAAAAAAAGCAAAGCCCGCGCCGCCGTGAACTGGGCACATCCGCAAAAGACAGAGGAGCAGCTGTTCGCCTGGTACTACCAAATGACGGCCCCGGAAGCCTTTGCCAATGAAACGGCCCGGGACGGCCGCTGGGCGCGGGAAAAAGGCGATTTTGCGTTTATTGCCAGCGTGGCGGGCGATTTGGAGCGCAGCAAGCAAATCATCATCCGCGGGGCCGAAAGCCTGGAAAAGGCCGGATTTGCGGCCACGGTGCGTGCGGTGGCCAACAATGCTATGCGGCTCAACGAAGAATTAAACAGCCTGCAAAACAAGGGGAACTAAATTATGAGCATTAGCGAAAAACTCAAGGGCAAAAAAAATACGGCGGCCTTGCCGGAGCAACCGGCAGCAGCCCCCAATGCCTGCCAAAAGAAAGAATGCACCGGGGCGTACATCCCCGTGCCGGTGGGGCTCAAACATGCCAACGGCGTGTTGTGGGGCATTGTGTGCTATAAGCTGGTGTGCTGCAAGTGCGGGCACATCCGCCAGCGCGTGCGCAACGGAGTGCGCGAGGATGACCTGTACTTTTGGAACGGGGAAGGGGCCGTGCGCCGCAACCCGTTGAACTTTTGGACCCCGCGGGAAGTGGTGGAGAAGCCCGTGTTTGACCGCGCCGGCGTGCCGGTGCTGGACGCGGGAGGAAAGCAAATTTGCCAATATGATGAGGAGCTGAAGCGGCAATTTGTGCAAAAGCTGGTCTCGCTGGCGGACCGCAAAAGCCGCTGCGCGCAATTTTTTACGCTGTCTGAGGTGATGAATGCCAAAGCGCCTCCGGCGGCGTAAAAACCCCAAAACCTCCTCCTAAGACACCCCCGGGCTGACCGACTTAGCCCGGGGGATTTTTATGTTTTCCCGCGGCCAAGGAATTTGAAAAAATAAAAATAAAAATATACCCCAGCACCGCCAGACGTCCTTTTTTTCTACTGAGCTGCACTTTGTTTTTTGAAAATAAGTTTGGTAAAGTCTTGACAAAGTGTTGTTTTTAAACTACACTATAAAAGAAGATGCTATGAAAAAAGAACTTGTATTTTACACCAACCGAAACGGCAAAAGTCCGTTTTTGCAGTGGCAAGCCAAGCTAAAGGACCCCGTTACGCAGGCGCGCATAGACAAACGCTTGCGTGAGCTGTCCGCCGGATATTATGGGGATTATAAAGCGCTGGGAGAGGAGCTGCTGGAACTGCGGTTGAATTTTGGCAAGGGGTACCGCATTTATTTTGCAGAATGTGTAAATTGCATTGTGGTGATTTTACACGGCGGAACAAAAAACACCGCCGGCGGACAAAGCCGAGACGTTGCCAAAGCAAGGATGTATTTACAAGATTTTTTAGAGCGGGAGGCAAAAGATGATTAAATTGAACCCACGCCAAAAAAAACTATTGGCACAATTTCCTAAATTTGATGAGGTGCAGCTGGCACGCTTAAAAAAAGACCCGGTCTACTTGAGAGCGTACGTTGGCGTCTGCTTAGAGGATTATGCCAAAAACAAAGATGTGGCACAGCTCAAAAACGCCTTGGGTGTGGTGGTCCGTGCTTTGGGGGCAACCCAAGTGGCGCGTCATACCCAACGGGATCGGACCAGTTTATACCGTTCCTTTTCCGCGAGGGGAAACCCGAGTATGGCTTCTTTTTTGGGCGTGCTGGATTGCGCCGGCATTGACTTGATGCCCGCAGTGCCCAGAAAATACCAATAAAAGGGGTTGACATTTGCAAAAAAATTTACAAGAATAAAGTATCGCTATACCTTGACGACGGATAAAAAGCCGGCGCGGTGTAGCGTTTTTGTTTAAAGCACCCGACTTTTTAACAGCCCGGTCCTTGTGCCACAAGGAGCGGGCTTTTTTATGGCTGAAAAGGACAATTTGCAAGCGGTGCTGGCGCAAAACGAAAAAGAGGCTTTGCAAGCGCTCTGCCGCCCCTATGGCCAAAGCTCGGTCCAGCTGCAACTATTTGAGGAATGGGCCGAACAAACGGCCCAAGCCAAAACCCAACCGAAAAACACCTACGGCCTGACCTTGGCCGAAGAAACCTACTGCCGCTTGCGCGCCAGCGGCTACAACCGCACCGACGCCTGGCGTAAAGCCCATCCGAAAAGCAATGCTTCCGAAAAGACCGTTTGGCCCAAGGCCTCTCGTTTGGATAAAAAAGACAAGGTGCAGGCAAGGATTGCGCATTGGAAAGAGAAGCTGCTCGGGGAAGCGCTGATGTCTCCGACGGAGCTGTTTGCCCGTCTGACGGAAATGGCGCGCGCGGGGGGCAAGGACGCCAAAGGGGCGCTGGAGCTGATTGGTAAAATCCACGGGGTGTTTAAGGCAGAAAAAGATTTGCCGGGCAGCGCGGGCAACCCGCTGCGGGTGGAGTGTATGGACTTCGCCGTCCGGCGGACGGAACCCGGGGGCGCAACAGAGGGGGATAGCAAGTGAACTCCGTCATTATCCCAAACGACTGGGAACCGCGCCCCTATCAATTGCCGGTACTGCGTTACTTTGCCGAGGGGGGCAAACGGGCGGTACTGCAGTGGAGCCGCCGCCTAGGTAAGGATGATGTCAGCCTGCACAAAACCGCGCTGTCTGCCATGTTGGACGTGGGCAACTATTGGCATATGCTGCCGCAGTATGCCCAAGCGCGCAAGGCCGTGTGGGACGCGGTGGACAGCCACACGGGCAAGCGGCGTATAGACTGGGTGTTCCCTAAGTGTCTGCGGGCGCGGACGAATGACTCGGAAATGAAAATCACTTTCAAAAACGGGTCCACTTGGCAGCTGTGCGGGTCGGACTCTTATGACCAGCTGGTGGGCAGCGGCGTCAAGGGCGTGGTGTTTAGCGAATACGCCCTGTGCCGGCCGGAGGCGTGGGGGTACATTTCCCCCATGTTGGAAGAGAATAATGGTTGGGCCATTTTTAACTATACGGTGCGCGGAGAAAATCACGCCACCCAGTTGGGCCGCTACGCCCAGCAAACGCCGTCTTGGTTTTTTTCTAACGTCACCGCCGCGCAAAGCGGGGTCTTTAGCCAAGAGCAGCTGCAACGCATTGAGCAGGAACTCATTGCCTCTTACGGCGTGGACCAAGGCCAAGCGCTGTTTAAGCAGGAGTATGAAAATGACAGCGGCGCCGCCGTGCCGGGCAGCATTTACTGGCGGGAATTGCAAGAGGTCAAGGACGAGGACCGCGTCCGCCGCGTGCCGCACCACCCCGGCTACCCCGTGTATACCTTTTGGGATTTGGGGGTGGACGACAGCACGGCCATTATCTTTGCCCAGTGCTACGAGGGCAAAATTTGGCTGGTGGACTATGTGGAGGACCGCAACGAGGGAATGCCGCACTATTTGCGCGTGCTGGACAACAAGGCCAGCTCCCACGGCTACCGCTACGCAGAGCTGATTATCCCGCACGACGGCGAGAACCGCGACTGGAGCACCGGACGCACCCGGCGCGAAATGCTGGAAAACGCCGGATACAAAGTGCGCGTCTTGCCCGCCGAGCGCGTGGCCGACGGCATTAACGCGGCCCGGCTGGTGTTTGGGCGGTGCGTGTTTGACCAGGATAAAACCCAACGCTTGCTGCAAGCCCTGGCCCACTACCAACGCAAATGGGACGAGGATAAAAAGACCTACTCCAGAGAGCCCCTGCACGACTGGGCCAGCCACGGGTGCGACGCTTTCCGTTATTTGGCCATGGGGTACTCCACGCGAATGGAGCAGCCGTTGGCTACGGCGCAGCCGGAACGCAAGGGCTTAACCTTTGCCGATTTGATGAAACGCCGGGGAAGCCGGCGCATAGAGGACTATTAGGATGAATGTTTACAACGAAAAAGAAGTCAAAAAGCAATTAAGCAAAGATTTAATGGCCCTGGGGGCGGCGGCCCCGGCGTATCACGGCGCAGAAAGCCTGCGCGAGCTGCTGGCCTATTTGCAGCGTTACTGCGCGCCCTATTTGCGGGGGCTGGTGCAACAGGGGGCTATCCGCTCGTTTCGCTTTGGGATCAGCCCGATGTTCTTTTTCAACCCCAAGGTGCGGGTGATCTGCAAAAACGGCCACAGCGTGGATTTGGCCTTGGCGGGGCTGTATAAAATACAAAGACATTTCCTCGGAGGGAAGCAATGAAAGAACTTTCTTTTTACCAAGAGTTGGTCCGCACAGCCTGGTCCCGCGCGGAAAAATGGCGCAAAGAGGCCAAGGAAATTTGGAGAGCCTACGTCAGCGAGCGGCGCTTTAACGTGCTTTACTCCAACACGGACCTGCTGCTTTCCGCCCTCAGCACCAACAACCCCCGGCCGGTCATCCGCGTGCGCTTTGGCAAAGAGCAAACCACCCAGCCGCAGCTGCGCAATTTGGCCCGTACGGCGGCCGAAGTGGCGGAGCGGGCCGTGGTGTATAACTCAGACCAATTTGATTTAAAAAACGTACTGGAAGCCGCCAGCCGCGAAGCACTGCTGTCGGGGCGGGGGGTATTGCGCGCCAGCTATGAGGTGCAAATCCTTTCCACCCCGACGGAACCGGCCTTGGGACCGCTGGGCATACAGGCCCCTGTGCAAGAGCGTATCGGAGCGCAAAAGGTGGTACTCAAAAATGTGCCGTATGACGAGTTTTTATGCACCGACGCCAAGGACTGGTCCGGCGTGTGGTGGGTGGCCTTCCGGCACTTAATGGACAAGACGGAACTGCGGGAAAAATTTGGCGACGAAGCAGCCGAGCAGGTGCCCTTGTCTTACCGGGAGGACGCCGACCCACAGGATAAAAAACGCGTGCGGGAATTGGCCGAAGTGTGGGAACTGTGGGATAAGCGCGAAAAGACGGTGCTGTTTTTTACCACCGAATACAGCAAAGAGCTTTCCCGCGAAGAGGACCCCTACGGTTTGGAAGGGTTTTTCCCGTGTGGACGGCCATTGCAGTTTGTGCGTGGGCGGGACCTGACGCCCGTGCCGGAATACCGCCTTTACCGCAAGACCGCCAATGAACTCAGCGAAGTGGTCAAACGCATTGACGCGCTGGTAAAGAACATCCGCGCCAAGGCCTTGTATTCGGCTGATTTTAAGGACGAACTGGCCGATTTAAAAAACGCCGATGACAACACCGACGTGCCCGTCAACACCAGTTTCAATATGCTTAGCCAAAACGGGGGCATAGCGGGCATTATTGCCGAGTACCCCAACGCGGGCAAGAGCCAAGTGCTCGGCGTGCTGGAGCAGCGCAAACAAAGCGCGTTGGCCGAGATTTATGAGATCACCGGCATTGCCGATATTATGCGTGGCACCTCTGACGCGCGCGAAACCGCCACCGCACAGGAAATCAAGGGGCAGTTTGGCTCGGTGCGGCTCAAGGCCCGGCAGAGTGCGCTGCAATACTTTATCCGCGACAGCTTTAAAATCTGTGCCGAGCTGGTGTGCGAGCATTTCACGGCCGAGAACCTGCAGGCCATTTGCGGCGTGGGTTTGCCGACCGCGCAGCAAAAGGAGCAAGCCCGGTTGGCCGTAGCCGAGGCACAGGCCCAAGGAACCCCGGAACCACCGCAACTGGCGGAACTTTTACAAAAACCCTCTTGGCAGGAGCTGCTGGATACCTTGCGCACGGACCGGCTGCGCAACTGCACCTTGGACACAGAAAGCACCGCCACCGCCTTTGACCAAACCCAGCAGGATAAGACCGCGCGCTTGGAACTGTTTGAAACCACCCACCGCCTCTTGGGCGCGGCCTTGCCCCTCATGCAAGCCAACCCGGAATTTATAGACGCACTCAAAGCGCATGTACTCTTTGCCGTGGACGCCTTTGCGCAAAGCCGGGTGGTCAAAGAGGCGTACGAGACAGCCTTTGCCGCGTGGGAAGCCCGCGTCAAAGCGCCACAGCAACCGGCCGGCCCGACCCCGGAACAGATAATTGCCCAAGCCGAACAAACCAAGGCACAGGCCGACCTTATCAGCGCACAAGCCCGCGCCGCCGAAGCGCAAGCAAAAATGGCCGCTGCCGCGCAGGAAGTGGATTTGGATAAAGCAAAGCTGCTCCAAAATGCTTTAAAGGACAACCAAGAGTTGGAGTTAAAACGCCAAAAGACGGCTTTGGACGCATGGAAAGGAGAACGCATATGATAGAGCAGCTGATAAAGTACGGGCGGCCATTTTGGGCCAGTATTGGCGAGGACAACGCTGCCAACGTGGCTGGAGCCACACAAACGCTGGTGGACCGGCTCTTTGGGCCCAAACAAGACGCACAAACCTCTTTTGAGCAAGGCCGCCGGGACTTTAAGCGGGGCTTGCATGCCACGCGCTACGAAAGCCCCTACGGCGCCGCCACTGCCGAAACGCTGGGCACTGCGGCCTTTGGCTGGCTGGGCGGTCTGGGGGCCAGCCGGGCAGCCAAAGCGTTTGATTTTATGCGATTTTTGCAAAAACTCAAAGAGCCCTATTACGCTCAACCTATCCAGCGAAGCCGGGCGCAATGGCAAAATGATTTACAGTATGGGCGAAAACAGTTTAATGCCTTGCGGGCTCGGAGTCCTTTAAAACGGGAAGGAGAGGTGGATGTACATGTTTCCCATAAATCATGGGACAAAATACGTTGGGGAAATAAACGCGAAAATTATGACATGCTACCGGATGTACCAGATATTTATGCAACGGGAGAGTATTATGGACCTACACCGCTCAGCAAAGCTAGAACAGACGATTTTAAACAATTCCACTGGTATCAGAAGGGAAACCAAGGCATTCAAGTGGGAGAAAATAGACACGGACGAATGCTGTACAACATCAATCCGAATGTAAAGCACTACTTACTTACTCATCCAAATGAGGCGGCGAGATTGGGGATAGACCTAACAAAATTATAAAGAGAAGAGGCACGGAGACTCCAGAGTTCAAGCTGGAGGCGTGCCCTACACATAGTGTAGACGAAAAGTACTTACTTGTCAATAGAAAAAGAGGAGTACACATGCGAAATTAAGCCGCACTTGTACTCCAACAAAAAAAGAGAGAGGCCTTTTCATCAGGATAATATCTGACGGTGTACCTCTCTTATATAGTGTATACGAAAAACACTTGTTTGTCAATTTTAAATTACCGAAATCGGAAACGATAAAACGGAGGAAAACATGGATAACGAACACAATGGAAGTCAGCCCACGGCGCAAGACCTGACCCCGGCTGATCAAGCCACCCCGGCGCCACAGGGCGTGCCGGAAGCAAAGACCCCGGCGGACTTTATTGCCCGTGCGGAGCAGGAGCTGGCCCAGCGGGCCCAAGGGAGCACGGACCCCTCGGCGGCGGCCCCGCAACCGCAAACCCCGGAGCAAAAAGCCCGGCGTGAAAAGATGGAAAAGATGATCTCCGGCTGGCCGGAAGAGGACAAAAAGCTGTTTGCTTCCGCCCCGGACAACCTGCGGGACTTACTCGGCAAGTATTATCACCACTTTCAAAGCGACTACACCAAAAAAACGCAACAGGCAGCCGCCCTGCGTGCAGCGGTGGAGCGCGAATTGAGCGAGCTGAGCCCCGTAGTCTCGGGCAGATTCCGCGATATGCGGCAATTTGTCTCCTATGTTTCTGACATGCAAAACTTTGAACGCGAATTCCAACGCGACCCGGTCCGTGCGCTGAACATGCTTATGCAGACCGCCGGCGTCAGGGTGGAGGATTTGGCCGACTATCAGCCCAATGCGGCGGCTGAGGCGGTCCGCCCGCTGCAGGCCCAACTGGCCCAGCTGCAAAAACAGCTGCAAAGCCAAGCACAGCCCCAGCAGCCCTTCCCCGCCAACCCGCCGGAGGAGGGGGAAGAAACAGACCCTTGGGCGGACTTTGCCGACGCGGTGGATGAGAACGGCCAAAAGACGCACCCGTATTTTGCGCAGCTGGCGCCATTGATGGGCTACATCATGCGGCGCGACGGCCACGAGGATATGGAAAGAGCGTACCAAGAGGCCCTCTACAGCCTGCCTCAAGCGCGCGAAGGGCTCCTGCAAAAAGAGCGCCAAAACGCCGCCCAAAAGCAGGCCGAGGTGGACCGGGCCAAACGGGCCGCCGCGTTGCAAGCGCGGGCCGCAAGCGGCACCACGGTCGCTGTCGGAAACCGAAAGAAAAAAATAGACGACTTGATTGCCCAAGCCGAAGAAGAGTTGGCCGGGTAACAAGCAAACAGGAGAACAACAATGAGTAACTTTATGGACTTAGTGGTAACCACCCTGCGCAACTGGGGGCCCACCTTGGCCGACAACGTCACGGCGCACAGCCCGGTGTTGTCGCGCTTGCAAGAACAGGACGCCATCGTTAAAGAGGACGGCGGCGTAGCCTTGGAAGAGGACATCATGTACGCCGAGAACGGCACCTTCAAATGGTACAGCGGCTATGAACTGCTCGACATTTCCGCCTCGGACGTGCTCAAGGCCGCGGTGTTTGACTGGAAACAGGCCAACGCCAACATTGTTATGTCCGGGTTGGAAATGCGCAACAACAGCGGCACCCAAACCAAAAAGCACAACCTGCTCAAGGCCAAAATGCTCAACGGCGAAATCACCTTGAAAAACAAGGTGGCCAAAAGCATTTTCTCTGACGGCACCGGCGCAGGCGGTAAGGAATTGACGGGCTTACAAGCTTTGGTCAGCGATTCCCCGGCCACCAGCACGGTGGGTGGCATCAGCGCCGCCGACAATGCCTTTTGGCGCAACCAAGCCTACAGTTTTGCCTCTGAGGCGTCTGTCAGCGACGGGCTGCCCACGGCTGCGCAAATGCTGGCCGCCATGGAAGAGATGATGCTGCGCGTCACGCGCAACAGCGACCAGCCGGATTTGATTGTGGCGTCTGCCGATTATTACCGCCTCTACAAACAATCGGCCACCACCATCAAACGCATTACCGAAGGGCACACCAAAATTGGCGATGCGTCCTTCCGCGCGGTGGAGTTTGAGGGTGTGCCCGTGGTGTACGACAGTTTCTGCCCGGCCCAGCACATGTACTTCTTAAACACGCGCTATTTGAAACTGCGCGTGCATAAAGACGCGTACTTTGCGCTGGACGAGGAACGCCTGCCCGTCAACCAAGACGCCAAGGTCTTCCCCATGATTTTTCAGGGCAACCTGACGGTGTCCAACCGCAACCTGCAGGGCGTGATTACGGCCTAAAGTTTGCCCGGCGGGGGCCCTAGGCTCCCGCCCTTAAAAACAGGAGAACGCACCATGTTGAAATTTACCACCGCGGCCTTAAGCGGGGCCGCACAGGCAGAGGATACGCCCTCTCAAGAGTTGGGCGCCAAAGCCATTACCACAGACGGCCAAGTGGCCATTTATACGCAAGCCAGCGTGGCTATTGCCGCTAACACGGCCTGCAAAATTACGGCCGACGGCAAGGCCGCTTTGACGGGCAACGGCGTAGCTTGCAAAAGCGACTACGCCTTGGCCCAAGGCCAGTACGGCTGGGTGATTTACCCGTTGCCGATTACGGCCGCGGCCTAAGATACGATCTCCCCGCCGCCAAAGAGGCGGCGGGGAAACCAAACACACGGAGAGGAAAAGAATATGGAAACAGTGAAAGAAATATATGGCACGGGCTGGATGCCCAGCACCGGCACCTTGTCGGTCTTAAACCCGCTCACGGGCAGCTTTGAAACTGTGCGGGAAACGGGCGTGGTGGGCCGTTTTGTCCGCGTCAAACAATTAAACGGCTTTAAGAGCCACCAAAAAGGGGAACCTGTATTTGACGAGTGTGTGTTGTGCCAAATCCGCGTGACGGGCTCGGTCAACAAAGATACGGTCTCTCACAAAGTGGCCGGCACTACCGGGGAAGAATGCAAAAAACGCTTTGCCGCTGCGTGGGCAGAATTTGAAAAAATGCAAACGGCGCACGCGCTGGCCGACAAGGCGGACAAAAATTCCACGGCCGATAAACCCAAAAAATAGGAGCCCGTATGACCGCCCTGAAAATACTACAAGAAATGGCCCGCCTTTTGGGGCTGGACCTGCCCCAAACCCTGACCAACACCGCCGACCAAAGCAGCCAGCGTTTGCTGGGGCTGCTCAACCGCGCGCTGGACAGCGCCGTCAAAGCCTATGCGTGGCAGAATTTGCAGCAGCAAGTCATTTTCAGGGCGGACACGCAGTCCGACGCGTACAACCCCAAAACCGGGGGCTTGCGCCTGGCAGCCTTAGCGCCGGATTTTTCTTTGGCCGTTACGCCGCAGCTCTATGAGCTGGGCTCCAGCCTGGGGGTGTTTTATTTGCCCCCGGCCCAGTTTACGCAGCTGCTGGTGCAAGGCAGCGGCGCGGCCGACAAATACTTTAGCGTGCTGGGCGGGGAGCTGCTGTTTTTGCCCAAACTGACCGCAGACGGCTGGAAATGCCTGATGCGCTACGCCAGTAACTGCGCCGTCCGCGGGGACAATGCCACAGCCAAACGCTACTTTGACCAAGACAGCGACACCACGCTGCTTGATGAGGAGCTGCTGATTTTGGGCGGTGTATATAAATTTAAACAAGAAATGGGCTACGACTACGCCGACGCACAGGCCGATTATGAAAATTGCCTGTCTGCCTTACGCGCTCGCGACGGCTATGCCCCGGTGCTGCGCGGCATGGACCCGGACCTGCCGGGCCCGCGCTTGAACCTGCCCGAAACGGGCGCGGGGGGTGCCCAATGAAACGCGCCGCACTGCGTCCCACCACCAAAGACCTGCGCCGGATGAACGCCAGCTTCTCGGCCCCGGTGCTGGGGTGGAATACGCGCGACAGCCTGGTCAGTATGGACCCGCGCTTTGCCCGCGTGCTGGATAATATGGTGGTAGACGGCGGCCGCGTTGGCACGCGCAAGGGCTTTGCGCAAGTGGCCGCGTCGGCGGTATTGCCCGAGAGTGTGGCCGCCTACGATTACAACGGCACAAAAAAGCTCTTTGCCTGTGTGGACAATAAAATTTGCACGCTCAACACTGCCCAGCACACGCTGGAGCCCGTGGGCAGCGGGTATTTGAACAACCGCTGGCGCACCGTGTTTTACAAGGGCAATTTGTACTTTTTAAACGGCCAGGACCCCGTGCAGGTCTACAACGGGCAAACCCTGGCGGCGGCGCAGTTTACCCACTCCGGGGAAACGGAGCAGGAACCCTTAGACACCGCGCGGTTTACCGGGGGCTGTTTGTACCGCAACCGTTTGTTTTTTATAGAGCGCGACAGCCTGAAGTTTTGGTACACCCAAGACGCCGGGGCGGTGCAAGGACCGCTGCTGAGCTTTGATTTGGCCCAGCTTTCGCGCCTGGGGGGACGGCTGGTGTGCGTGGCTGCGTGGACGCACAGCGGCTTAGGCGCGCAGGAAAGCCAACTGGTGTTTATTACCAGCGAGGGGGAAGCCTTTGTCTACGCCGGAGACAACCCCAGCGAAATGGACGCTTGGGCCTTGCGCGGCACGTATAAAATCCCGCGGCCATTGGGGCAAAAATGCGTCTGCGCCGTTGGGGGGGATTTGGCCTACTTGGCCGAAGACGGCTATTACATGCTCTCACAGCTGCTTTCGGCCCCGTCTGCGCAAAAGGCCGCGGCCTTTTCCGACGCTATCAATCCCACCTTGGCCGAGCTGAAAAATTCGTTTGCCAACTACGGCTGGCAGGTGCTGGCCTATCAGCCCGACGGGTTGCTCATCGTCAATGTGCCACAAACCGGGGCGGATATCGTGCAACACGTGATGAACCTGCAAACGGGCGCGTGGAGCCGCTTTACAGGTCTGTCTGCACTGGATTGGGCCGAGCTAGACGGCAAATTGTACTTTTGCGGGACGGGGGGAATATACCAAGCCCAAACCGGGCAGAGCGACAACGGCCAAAGCATACGCGCGCGGTTTATGGGGGCCTATGGCAATTTGGGCTCTCCGTACGCCAAGATTTTAAAGGAAGTGCAGCTGTACTACCAAGGCCCCAACGAAATGCGTTTTGACGTCAATGTCAGCGTGGATTTTAAGCGGGAGCTGACGGCCTACCAATCCAACCCGCCCGCCCCCAAAAGCGCGTGGGACGTTTCCCCGTGGGACAAGACCCCGTGGGGGGCCGAGGCGACGGCCGTCAAAAAGCGCATGATCGTCAAAATGAGCCAAGGCACCTATTTCAGCTTTGGCATCAGCTGCACCCTGCTGGATATGAATGTAAAGATTTTAGGGTATGACGTATTTTTTGAACGCAGTAAAAACTTAGCATAAGGAGAAAAAGTATGGGGTTTTTTAAGAACCTGTTCGGCGGTGGCGGCGGAAATATGCCCACCTACGACGTCAACCAAGCCAAAGAGATGTACGATTGGACGCTTAACAAGGGCCGCTACAATGTAAATAACGGCCTAGCCGGCCTGCAGTGGGACCCGGCCAGCAACACGCTCAAAACCACGTACGGACAACAAATGCAGGGCGTGCTGGGCAATTTGTTCGGCGGGTCCAATGCGGACAAGCAGGCCTCTGATAGTGTGTTCAAGGCGTTTTCAGACCGCTACCAGCCTATCTTTGAGCGACAGAGCAACCACCTGCAGGACCGCTTGGTTAATCAAGGCATTCCCGTGGGCAGTGAGGCTTATAGCCGCGCCATGAGCGATATGTCCCAAACGCAAAACGACGCGCTGCAGCAGGCGGCGTACCAAAGCGTGCAAGCGGGGCAACAGGCGCGCAACAACGAAATTACCAACAACTTAAGCATCTTCAGTGCGTTTAATCCGTTAAACAATTATACCGGCAGCACCGCCCAAGGCAATACTTCTATGTATGACAACGCCTATAACAGCCAGCTGGCGCAGTTTCAAGCGCAGCAACAAGCCAAGCAGAATATGGCCAACGGCTGGCTGAACTTGGGCACGCAGGCGGGGTTGGGTGTGCTGGGCATGTTGCCGTCCAGTTGGCTCAGCTCCGACGCGCGCATTAAAGAAAATCTGCGCCCGGTGGGGCAGCTGTTCAACGGGTTGACCGTATACGCGTTTAACTTTCCCGGAGAACAAACCACGCGCATTGGCTTGGTGGCGCAAGAAGTGCAGCAACTCATCCCCGAAGCCGTTACCGAAACGGACGAGGGCTTGCTGGCCGTGGATTATGACTTGGCCAGCCGATACAACGACGAAAACACGGAGGAAGCATAATATGTCTATAGCCGATTATTTGATACAAATGGGTCCGAAAACGCCCAACCCCACCGCCGACGCGCTGGAGCGCTGGGCGGCCACGCAGGCCCCCCAACTCACGCCCAATTATGCCCGCTCCGCCCAGCAGGCCAGTTTGCAAACGGGCGGTCCCTTTGCGGGGCTGGTCAGCGGGATTTTGGGGTTTAAAGCAGCGTCCACCGACGCGAAAAACGCCCAAGCGCTGCAGCAACAGAGCGAACAGCAGGACTTGGCCACCCGACTGATCAACTGGGGGCGCGAGGATGAAGTGGCGCAACGCAACCGCAATTGGTCCAAGGCCGACCAGCTGGAAGCGTGGAGCCGCCAACACCAAAAGGACTTGTGGGAGCGGGAAAACAAGACCGCCGACAAACTGGAAGCTTGGGCGCGTGAAAACGAAGCGGCGCAACGCAACCGCAACTGGGCGCTGGCCGACCGCAAAGCAGCGTGGGAAAGAGAGGATAATGTGGCGCAGCGCAACCGCGACTGGGCTTTGACCGATAAACAGCTGCAACAACGGCGCGAGGATGCCAAAGATTATTTGGACAAAATGGCTCCCATTGCGGCCAAAAATTTGACGGCGCAAGATTACCAGTCCTTTTTAATCAATCCCGAACGTAGCGTTAACGGAGCCGGTTGGTTGGGCCGCAAATTGGGCAACCGCGGCAACTTAGGCGACGTTTGGAAACCGAGCGCCCAAAAGCCCATGCTGCAGGAGCCATCCGCCGCTGAAGCCACAGCCGGACAAGAAGAAATATCCCAAACTTCTTCTCCTTGGACTTTATTTAATCCGTTTGCGGCCGTGAAACAACTGCAGCAGCTACGGAGACTGAGTAAGCAAGTTGCGCCCAATACCCCCGCAACGGGTTCATATGGAAAAATGAGTGACGACGAATTAATTGGGGGCATTTAATGATTGACTACGATAAAATTGCGCGCTATCAAGAGATAGAACGCCGGGGGCTGCTCTACCGCCTGCCGGCAGACAAACAGGCCCGCTGGGCTGAAGTCAAACGCCGGGGCTTGGACAAAATACCCGATAACTACGACGCAGCCGATAAACTCAAATACACCTTGCGTGCGGCCGGGGAAGGGATGACCTTTGGGCTGGGGGATGTGGTGGCCGGAGCCAGCAACACCCTGATAGCCCCTTTGGCCAAAACCATTGCGGCCTTGACCGAGGGAACGGCCTTGCACGCGTCGGACTTTAATCCCCTAAAGAACTTCAAAGAGGGGCGGGGGGATTTTGTGCGCGAGCAACAAGCCTTTGCCAAAGAGCACCCCGGCTTAAATATGGCGGGAGAAATTGGTGGCGGGCTGGCCACTGCCTTGTTGGGTGGAGCGGCGGCAAGTGCTGCCAAGGCAGCCACCAAAGGAGCGGGCGTGGGAACACGCTTGTTCAAAACAGCCGCTGTAGGGGCAAAAGAGGGCGCCAAGTGGGGTGGATTATACGGCGGTGGCACGGGGCTGACTCACGACGCCGATCAATTAAACTTAACGGATGGCTTTCGGGGTGCCGTAGCCGGTGCTGCCCCCGGAGCCATGCTGGGCAGCGCTTTTGGCGTGGGGGGCTTTGCCACGCGGGGTGCTGGAAAATTAATTCGCAAAGGGGTGAATGCGTACAAAAACAGGACCTACAATGCCTTGTCTAAAGCCGCCGGAGAAGACGCCATTAATCAGGCCATCTCAGAGGGCCGGGCATTACTGGACAGCGCCAACGAACCGATGATGAGACTGGCCGAACGGACCAAACTCAATGAGCCCAAAGCCGCGCAGATCTACCGTGATTATACGGACAAACGGCTGGGGCAACAGCGCAGTATCTTAGAACATACCATAGATGACCACTTTGGCAATTTAGGTTACAGCCAACGCTTGGAAAAGATGAATCTGGCCCGACAAGCCGAGGACGCCCCCTTGTATCAAAAAGCTATTTATGGACAAGACGGAAGGGGCGTGCGTTTGGATGAACTGCCTTTGACGCTGGATGAGTTGGACTACATAGAAAGGGTCTATAAAACCACCGGCATGAAGAATGCCACCCGGGGGTTGCCCTACAATCATATGCGTGTGCTGGACTACGCCAAGCAATTAATGGACAGTGAAATCTCCCGTGCGGTCCGTAATGAAGATGGGACCCGTGTGGCAAACCTTATGTCATTAAAAAATGGTTTTTTGGACAAAGTGGACGCGCGAAATCCACTCTATAAGCAGGCTCGCGGCGTGTTTGAACGCTATAAAAAGCTGGAGGACGCTATGGCCCAAGGCAAACGCTTGCACACGGGCAGCACCAGTGAACGACGCTTTGATTTGGACGGTATGAGCCGACAAGAACAGCAATACTACACCTACGGCGCACGGGAAAAATTGTTGGAAAATTTTAATAATTTCAAAAGCGGAAAAGGAAATTTACCCAAAAAGGTGTTTGACCAAAACACCCTGCAGCGTTTAAAACTGCTACCTATAGATTATCCCAAATTGCAGCAAACGGTCCAGCGTGAAGCGCGGGCGGCAGAAAACGCCAACCGCCTGATGGGAGGCAGTCAAACCGCTGAACGCCACGCCAGCATGGGGCGCGCAGCCCTAGGGCCTAAGCGCACAATCCGCCGCTGGCTGGCAGACCAAATAGACCGCTACACAGAGCCCAATGCGCAAGAAGTAGCCAAAATGATGACAGACCCCAAATACTTAAACGCTCAACGTTATGAGGCCATGAAGCGGGACTTGGATGTTGCCCGCCGGGTGGGGCGCGCCCATTTTAATCTGCTGCGCGCCGGGGGACCTCTGATAAAAAAAGGAGAGGAGCCGGCCAAAATAAATAAACCCACTTGGGATCATTTTAAACAAAGCCCCGATTGGCGAACTTACAATGACATACAGTACATTCGGGACATACATTCCCAAGGACGACCACTGAAAGGCATCCCCAACTATAAACAACGCAATGATTTTTCCTCGTGGGATTATTACAAAAAAGAAATACAAACCCCGGAGGGGAAAAAAGAGAAGTTGATCACCATAGGAAATGGCAAGAAAGGCCGGCAATTGCACGCGCTCAATCCAGATGTAAAAGAATGGGAAACCAAAATCAAATCAGGAGAAAAGAAAACCCGGTTCCCTTTGGCTATTAATCCATGGGGTGTGACCGGGTTACAAAAGGAAAACTCATTGCGCAATGAGCTCTCCCTATTAAATAGTATAGGCAAAAACAAGCGCATTGTCAAGCCCTTACGTTTCTCAGACCTTGTAAAAACATTGATAAGCCCACAAGCGGGAGGATTAAGTGCTTCCGCCCTGTCTAACAATGAGTTGGCCGATACGCACGGTGCGGCGTTTGCCCGCGCCTTGAATGAAATCTTGGCGCGGCCGTATACGCGCGCCCTGCAAAAGCAACGGGAGGAAAAGTAAATGCCTTTTGACGAGAACGGAAATTTTACGCGCCTTTATGGCGCCACCGGGTGGCAAGACGACCGCGACGCCAACACCAACATTTTGGCCAGCAGGCACGATGACGACGCCAACGACACCGCCGCCGCCCTCAACCAAGCCTTTTTGGCCGACGGCCGCAAGACGGCTTCAGGCCCTTTTAAAATGGGGGGCTACCGCGTTAAGGGGTTGGGTGACGGCCAAGAGGCCCAAGACGCGCCCACCGTCAAGCAAGTGCAGAGTGGGGCGTTTAACTACGGCGCAGACGTAAGCCAAGAGGCCAATGTCATCAAAGTCAATTTAGCCCCGGCGCCGCAAAGCCTACCCAATGGGATGTTCCTTTGGGTCAAGGTGGCCCACAGCAACACGGGCAAAACCACCTTGCAGCTTAACACCTTGCCCGCTAAATCCGTGTATTTAGGCGACCAGGACCTTTGTGAGGGCATGCTGCAAGCCGGGCAGGTGTATATTTTTTTCTATAACAAGGTGCTGGACGCCTATCAGCTGCTGCCCACGGGGGCCCCGGTCGGTGCGGCGGTGCCGCCCTTTACCCTGATTGTGCTGGACCACTTGCTCAGCGGGGACGCGGCCGTAGGCTGGGAGCTGCAAGGCACCCGTTGCTATAAGAGCAAGTATTGGGAGCAATACCAGCAACTAGCCGAGGAATACGCCGAGGCCGTGGAGCGCACCGAGGAAGTGGAAGGGGAAGAGTTTGCCTACAAAGTCAACTTAAACACCCTGCGCCGCTTTTACGCCAAAAACGCCTATGACCAACGCTTTGCCCTGTGCGGCGACAGCGGGGGGTATGTGCTGGACGAAGAGACCTACTCTTTTTATCTACCCAAAAGCAACAACTATCTGCGCCCGGCCGTGGATGCAGATAACTTGGGCGCTTACCAAGAGGACACCCTGCGCCGCCTGCAGGGCACGGTGGGCATGATACATCTGCCCGGGCGCGGGAACGACACGCGCACCAGTGCGCCCTTTAAAGTGTCCAGCCGCTGGAACACCAGCGTGGGCCAAGACGGCGACGCGGGCAACGAACGCTACGTGGTGAACCTGGACACGGAGCTTTCCGGCAGCCACTTTGCCGGGGCCGAGACCGCGCCCAAAAGCCGCTTTGTGGCCGTGTATTACAAAATGGGCAGCTTTTATACCGAGCAAATCAGCAGCGCCGTTTTGGCCGCGGAGCACGCTGCGGAGCAGGCTGAGCGAGCCGTCAGCGGCGTTGCCGAACAAGTGGAGCAAGCGCAAGCTGAAGCCCTCAAGGCCCAAACCAGCGCCAAAGAGGCGGCCACTTCGGCGGGCTTGGCGAAGCAATATTCCAGCGGGGCACTGGGAATTTTGACCAATAAAGGTGTGGTAACATTTTGGCGCGGTACGGCAGATGAATATGCCGCTCTGTCCACTAAAGACCCCGACACCTTGTATTTTGTGGAGGAGGCCTAATGCCCATTTACCGCGGGACAAAAAATCTAACTTTGTTTTTGGGCTCCGGCAAGTCAGACGGCACCTCTAATGTGCGGGTGTATTTGGGCGACAAGCTGGTATATGCCCCCTTTCGCCCGCCGGAAGGGGATTTGCTGCTGGCGGGCCCAAGCGTGTATTTCAAGGCTGGAGCAGAGGTGTACTTGGATTATAAAAACCAACCGCTTCTCCGGCAAGACAGTCTGTCTCACCAAACGGTGGGGAACTTTAGCCTGTCTTTTGCGCTGCACAGCGGGGCCTTGCGTGCCGGCTCGCAAAAGCTGTTGGCGCTGGCTGGACTGGCGGAATTTTGGAACCGCGGTGGGCAGCTGCTTGTTAAATGGGCTTTGGGCGACCGCTTTTACTCCGTCCCTGCTGAAGCATTAAAATCAGGGTGGAATGAACTCTTGCTGCGCAGACAAGCCGGCAAAGTGGTGCTGCAGGTCAACACCACCGTCTTCACACTCTTTAACGCCAATACCCAAGAGAGTGTCACAACAGGCGGGTGGCTTATCCACTCCCCACAAGTTATCCAAACTATTTTTGCAAAAGGAGAATAAAACTATGGCTACGGCAAAAACGATTCAACAATTAGACCCGGCGACCGAGGTCTCTCTTACAGACCAGCTGGCGCTGGCACAAGCAACGGGGCAAGAGGCCCGGCGCGGCAGCGTCAGCCAACTGGTCAGCCCGGTGGCAGAGGCGCTGAGCACGGGAGCGTTGGCGGAGCTGGAATACGCTACTTCCCAGGGGAAAAACGCCATTGCAACGGCACTGACCAACAAGGGCGTGCAAAGCACCGCCGCTGATACGCTCATACAAATGGCGGACAAGGTCAATAACCTGGAAGTGGATACGACAACGGAAAATATCGTTTGCGCGGCTATGGAACAAGGAAGCGTCTCTAGTCAGGCTACCAGCGCCGGCTATGGTGCTGCCGTCACTCCTTGGACGGCAGGACTTGCAGCCATAGTACTGCAGAGCACCAACACGCTTTATATCGTCAAACGTACGGCGCTGGCGCAGTATACGGCCTTGAGCTTTAACGACTTGGTCGCATCGGCCGTGGCATCTATTGAGCTGGACCAAGCAGTGACCAGTCCAATCAGAATGGCCATAAGTCCACAAGGTACAGCCATTGCGGTGTGGGACGGCAATAGCAGCGGCAAAATGCAACTGTATAAATTTGACCCACAGGCCCATGCGTTAACACACCACCACACACTAAGCCTTTCTACACTGACCGGGTTTGTATACAGCAGCAGCGTGGTGCTTAAGGACGATGCCACTCTTGTGTTTTATGTTGAGAACAGCAGCTCTTACAGCACTGGGGTAGCCAAAATGTGTGTTTACAGCACCAAAACGGAAACGCTTTACACCGCCACAGCTCCGGCGGCGTGGGGTACGCTGCGCTATTACAACATGGCTGGCGGACGTATTACGGAAGATACTATCTTAGCCGGGGCGGGAACATTTGCATCCGGCAGCACGCAGTCTGTACACGTACTCAAAATTCCTTTCACGGAAGGCGCTACTGGAGAAATTACCTTAGATGTGGCTGGAGCAAATATTTGGAAAAATACTTTTTCCGATGTGGGCGATACGGGTGGGCTTGTTTATTTGGGGCCGAGTGCCGGAGATTTGTTTGTGCTCTTCTGCTATCTCTCAGGAACAAATGTCTATGCAGATAAAGACGGACTGGAATATTACGCATCTGGATCACACTACCCACACATCACAATCATCAACCCAGCAGATATGACCGATGTCAACACGCAGTTGAAATATCGTCCGGCGATATACTCTTACGTTGGCGGGACCAATGGCTCGTCGCCGACGCTAGCCACTCTGTTGACCGCATGCATGACCACCGTGACTGGCAATGAAATCAAAATCAGTTTAGACGGGGTCAACTTTGAATTGACCTATAACACGTCTACCAAAACGTTAAGCCTAAGCGGTCTTGGCAATTTGAGCCCAAACACGGCCAATGCGTTTACAAAAGCCAATAACATGACCGATACTCCGCAGGAGAGCGATGTGGCTATTATTAACCGGGCCGAAGATAGTCAGTATATTTACATCAACTATCTTTGCACACCCAAAGCACGCTCAATTACGGGCATTTACTCGTTTAAAATGCGCAAAAATGTTTGCCCAACTAAAAAGCGAACGGTCAACGGCCAAACAACCTATTTCCAAATCCGCTCTTTAAACGTGGACGATGTGGCGGCAGGCCGATATGACTATGGAACCACGATCACGCCCGCCGTGCCGGACGAGGCGTAAACGATGCGGGGGTGGCTGGCCGAAGATGGCGCCTTTTATGATATTGGCCCCGAAAGCCCGGGCACTGGCTTGGTGCGCATTGGGCTTTGGCTAACCCCGGCTGCCCCCAATTCTGTAAGTGCTGCGCTGCAACAATGGGTATTTATTCAGGGGCGGCCCCACCGCCCCGCCATGGCTTGGACGCAGCGCAAGCATTATACCCGCGCGCAACGGGATTTTTTTAAGCAAGTCCCTTGCGTTTTTAAATGAACAGAAAGGAGAACGCATGAGCCTTGATAATTTGGAAGCCTACGCCAAGATAGCTTTTGCCATATTTATGGCGGGGGTACTATGGGCAGAGATGAAGGCCGTCCGCCGCGACATCGCCCGGCTGGAAGAAAAGCAGGACAAATACAATCACTTACAGGAACGCACGGCCTGCGTGGAACAAGAAGTAAAACACTTAGTCGGTCTGCCCGAGCAGGTGGCCCGCATAGAGGACAGCGTACGCGCCGCCCACAAACGCATTACGGAGCAACATTATGAACATTTCTCTAATTAGAAAATACAAACGCCCCACCTACACCATCGGTCGCTTGCGTTTAAACGCCGAGGACTTTTGCGATACCTTGGAAAACCCCGTGCGCGAAAGCGGCGTCAAGGTGGCCGGGTTGACCGCCATCCCGGCCGGAGTGTATGAAGTGATTTTGACCGATTCCCCACGGTTTCGGCGGGTGCTGCCGTTGGTACTGGACGTGCCGGGATTTAGCGGCGTGCGCTTTCACGCGGGAAATACGGTGGCCGATACGCAAGGTTGCATTTTGGTCGGCTGGAACACGGAACGCGGGAAAATCAGCTCCAGCCGGCTGACTGAGGACGCCTTGGTCGCCCGGCTAAAACGCTGCGTGGCTGACGGCGAAAAAATTTATTTGGAAATCCAATAAAGGAGGTGTCCTATGGACACAAATGTATTGATGCAACTGCTCAGCGGTTTGTTTAGCTTTCTGCTGGGCTTGACCGACCAATACCAGGGCGTAGCTTTGGGGTTGGCTATCATCGGCGGGGCGTATGTGCTGCTGATGTTGCTGCAGCCGGTGGTGCTGGCCGTAGCCAAACTGACCAAAACGCAAAAAGACGACGCGTTTTGGGCCAAGGTGTATGATTTTTTGACAGACTTCGGGCCGTGTTTCAAACCCGTGGCCGAACTGTTCAAGAAACGCACCGGCTGGCCGGAAACGGCGGCGGGAAGTGAAGATACGGGCTCACGTACCGGAGATGAGGTGAAATAATGATATGGGCTATTGTAGCCGCTATGGCGATAGTAGCCCTTTTTGCTTTTGGGCGGACGATGTACCGCGCCGGCGCAGCGCGCGAATGCTTAAAACAAAAAGAGGCGCAAGAAAGGGGGCGTGAGTATGTGCAAAAGGTGGTGGACGGCAATGCTGCTTTGTCTGATGCTGAGCTGGATGAGTGGTTGCGCGGGCGGCAAAATCACAAGGGCTGATGTGTGCGCAGCGGTACGCTTTGACCTGCGCGACCCGGCGTTGCTGCAGCTATGCACGCAGAACAAACGCGCGCTAAAAAGTTATACACAAATTTGTCAGCGGGGGGATTAAATCTATTTGTTTTCCAATTTTTTAGCCTTGTTTTCCAATTGCTTAATGCTTTCGGAAGGAGTGGGCAAATCCTCCGGCATAGTCCCTCCCAATTCTTTTATAGTTTGGCGAATTTTTTGGCCAACCTCATAGTGGGTTTTATTTGCTTGCAACTTGCCTTTTATATGTTCTCGTTGCAACTTCTCTTGGGTTTGGGTGGCTCTAAACAAATTGGCGGCCAACTCCGTACTGCCCATATGATCTAAAATATCTTGGCTTTTCTTAAGCCCCTTTTTCTTATGAATGGCATTTTTATCCAGCCCACCATAAAGCCCTTTATAGCCATGGTTTTGGAAAATGGCATAATCTAGGGGCTGCACTACACCAGCTTGGTTGGCGGCTTCTGCCAACTGCTTGTTATGCGTTTTCATTTCATGACGCAATTTTAAACGCAACTCATCCTCAGTCAAAGAGGGTGCCGCCTCTGATAATTCCTGCTTGCGGGTTTGAACTGCAAAATAAGTTTGGCCAGCAGAAACTAGCGGTTTGGATGGATCAGCATTCTGTATGGTGAGATAACAAGCATAACGGGACAGAGCATAATCTTTTAATTCACGTTGTGCCCCAGACCCCAATAAAACCATTTTGGTGGTTTCAACGAAATGGTCTTTTACTGGGGTTGTTTTCGCTGTGGAACAAGATATTTTTGCTTTTTCAATAGCGTTCTCAAAATTTCGCCAATCTTCATATCCAAGCAACGCAGATAAATCCCTAGCACTCCAAAATTCTGCGCCATATTCATTGATCTGCTTAATTTGTTCAAAAGGATTTGTATTGTTAGATAAAGTGTTGTTCATAGTGTTAGTATAGAAAGTTCCCTTAAATAATGTCAAAAAAATAATTCTTCTTCCAAGGCAAATTTACTGCCATTTTACTGCCATTTGTTTTTTCGGTAACAAACGATAAGCTTTTAAATCATCATTAATTTGTATAGAGAAAAAGGCATTTTTCAATAAGTTTATTGAAAAATGCCTTTGTATTGATAGTGTGCGCGAGGGGGGCAGAGCGGGGTACGATAGAGATACTGCCATTTTACTGCCACGCGAGTTTATTTTTTGGCTCCTAAATCAGGCAAATGATTCACTGCTTCGTGCAGGTTGGCCGGGGCTAAGTGTGCGTAAATTTCGGTCATTTTAATGGAGCTATGCCCCAACAATTTGGACACCCGGTACAAATCCACCCCGGCCTGCACCAAGTGGCTGGCGAAAGTGTGCCGCAGTTTATGCAAAAAACAATTAAAGGGCAAATCTTTCATATTTTTACGATAGGCCGCTGATAAATAGTCTTTTTCCTCGCGCTGGGAAGTTATGCCGATATTTATCAAAAACTCATTTTTGGCCCCATTTTGAAAAGTTTTGAGCCATTTGGCGAGGTCTTGCGACAAAGGGACGTAGCGGTATTTTTCTGTCTTGTGCGGAGCTACATAGATTTGCTGGTGCTCAAAATCCACATCCTTCCACTTTAGCCGGGCGATTTCGCCTTTGCGCAGGCCGGCACGGCAACCTAGCAAAACTACCGTCTTCCATTCGTCGGACGGACAATGGGCTAAAATTTGGGAAATTTCTTTGGGCGTGTGATACTCTATACGTCCTTTGGGGACCTTTAATTTGGGAACATTCTGCCACACCTGCGGACGGATCAGCTCCCACCGCTCCGCCTGGCGCATCATGGATTTTAGGGCGGACAAAATTCGGTTGATTCCGTTATTTCCTTTGGGCTTAATACTCAACAAATGGACTTGAAAATCTGCCAGCAAGGCCGGCGTGATATCATCTAAGCAGCGGACAGCATGAAACTCTTTGAGTTTTTTGAGGGCCAGCCGATTGCGGTAAACGGTATTGGGGGCGTGCAGCGGTGTGATATAGGCAAAAAACCGTGCTTCAAAATTTTCAATGGGACACTGCGGGTATGTATCGGCCGGATGAAAGACCTGCCCCACTTTAAGCAAAGCAACAGAACGTTTGGTGGTGTGTAAGGACGGACGCACCCGGCGACCGTTGCGAACAAAATCTGCGTGGAATATCCCGGTTTTGGAATCTTTGTAAACGCGCATAAAAGCTCCTTAGGGAGTAACTTTTTTGCCACCGTCGTAAGGGACGGCGTGGCCGTGCTCTATAAGAGCCGTCCCCAAGTCAGCACCGTTGACCTTAACGTCGCACAAAAGGCGGAAATATTTGTCGCGGCCGCAGTTGCGCAAGTAAATTTTGCCCTGTTTTAAAAAATGGCGGGTAAAATCTTTGGCGGCTTTGGCCGCGGCCTTGGTCTGCGGGGTGCCGCCGCGCAGTTCCGGGCAGTCCACCCCGCGCACACGCACCGGGATAGCCTTGCAAAACACCGGATAGCGGCACGCCAAATAAACCTTAAACGTGTCTCCGTCGTACACTGACGCAAGGTGCACTTTGTTAAAATTTTGAGGCGTAGGGGCATTTTGCGCTGATAAAAGCGCAAAAGGGAAAAACAAAAAAAGCAGTACCCCCGATAAAATCTTCATTTTGGCTTTGCGTCTTGCGTGGCTTGAAGCCAGGTCTTGCGGGTGTAATAGAGGGCTAAAAGAAAGATTTTAAACAAGCCAAATAAAGCCCAAGGAATACCCACAATAAATATAAAAAATACCAAGCCTCCGCCCCATACATCTGCAGGACTGCTGGATAGTATGCTGCTTCCGACCCCGACGGCCAGATAAATAAATGTGGCAATACAAGTAAGGTTTAATGCGGTTTTCATAAGTTTTGATTATTATTTTGTATTTCGGTTACAACTTCCTCAACTACCCGAAGGCACTGATGTTTTGCATCCCTTATAAAACTTGTTTTCCATAGGAATGCGTAAAGGACTAAAAAAATAGCGATTAACAGCCTTTGCTGGGCTTTATTCTCCATTTTCTTCACTAGGAAAATACCCAGCATAGCAATAAGGTAACTGCTGATTATTTGGCCGATAGTTGCCCCAAAAATTGCATACGGATTATTTGCCCATCCCATTATATTGGTTTTATTAAACAACAAAGTACAGGCAAATAAAACAAGTAAAAGTGCTAACGAAATAATTAGTTTTTTCATTTTACGCTCCTTATTAATCATCCAAATATTGGGTATTTAACTTGCGCGCCGGCCTTCGCACGCTAATCCAAACAACAAAATTGCCATCAGAAAACTTATAATCATTGGGGAATTTATCTCTATCTTCTCCAAAATCTTCAAATACAAAATGGCTTTCAATTTCCATGCAAGATTTCTTTTTGCCATCAGGAGATTCTATAAATTTTTTGATGGGAAAATCTGCGCTCTCTACCACCTCATAATCAGCCCACGCACTTTCACCAGATTTATTATTTACCTTTTTTTCTAATTCTATGAGCAAGCTGTTCTCATTTTTGACGACATTGAGGAAATAGTTGTTTTGGAGCGCTTCTCTAAACCCTAGTTGGGGAGCAATTCTGCCATCATGGACTATGAGGACCTGCCCCGCCAAATAAAGGATAGAAAAAGGTTCACAATAATATTTCTCCTCTAAAAAAGATTTAACTCCTATTATTTCTGGGTGCTTTAGCCTTATATCAACTCCGAAACAAGTAATGTTTAGTTGCTCCTCAAGCTGCTTTTGAATGTTTTTGAAAGATTTATCTGTGTCCTCTTTCAAGGGCGACTTGAGAACCCATTCTGCTACCGTTTTGAGCCCTTTCTTTAGTGCACAAACTTCTAAAAACAACCAGCCAACCGTCAAGAACACTAGAAAAAATAGAAAAACACCCATAATTTCCTCAAACAAAAAAATCCCATTCTTATGACGGGCAATTAACTAAAGATAATTAACATTATGTTAACCAACGCCCGCGCGGTACGCCTTGATTATTTCTTTTGAATTTTCTCTATTTTTAGCTCTAAACTTTCCAATTTGTAACGGTGCGCCTCCAGTTCTTTTTTGATGAGTTCTAATTCTTTTTCAAAATTGAAATTTTTGTTGCTTCCGACGGAACCACTTACGATGTTGTGATTGCCGGATAGTTCTGTTGAATTGTCAAAAAAATAATTGACCGACTTGCCTGTGGCGGCTGCAATTTTTTCCAAGGTGGAAATTTTTGGGTTGTTTTCCCCTGTCATCCATTTGCTGACGGAACCCGCTTGGATGCCTAGTTTTTTAGCCAAAGAAACTTGATTTAAGCCGCTTTGTAGTAGGGCAATTTTTAATTTTTCAATAAATTTTTTATTTTTCTTTCTCGTCATAAAAATTCCTTTTTTTACAAAAGACCTTGACAAATAGTCTTATTAAGGCTAAAATAATCTTTATAAGACATTCTAGTTAACATAATGTTAATTATC
>ERZ808277.157-NODE-157-length-30509-cov-4.231530_pt1 | contig 30509 bp, 33 predicted proteins | sample MGYA00521240_ERZ808277 | MGnify/ENA primary metagenome ERZ808277 (study PRJEB31516, sample SAMN03275599) | gut metagenome | biome: mammalia-associated habitat; material: feces | host: Papio cynocephalus | place: Kenya | collected 2012-07-17 ... | reverse complement strand
GGCGGCTCCATATCGATTGAATTGGATATATTTCTAATGATATTATATATTTCTGGATACTGCTTCTCCGTAACTAAGATAGTTTTCCCATATAGGTCTGGCAAGCGTTTCTTCTCGACAAAATCACAATAATATTCTTTGATGGTATCACCAAATAAAATATTGTGTATTTCAGATTCAAATTCCTTTTGATTTGAATCTATAAAGTCATCAGGATTAAACATTAGTATTTCCTTATCTTGTTACTAAATGAATTATTGTGAAAATATGAGACGCGTCCGGAGCCATGTGTGCCGAAATCTAACTGTCCACCATTTTTGTTTATTCTTGTTATGGTAGATGATGTCTTATATGTAACGCCCTTATTTGATCCATCAGATGATGACGTAAATGAAATGGAATTTTTGCCACTTCCAGTTGAGTTTCTAATAGATGATAAGGATCCGTTTTTTTTGAAAAAGAAAGTTGTTTGCATAGCATTATGCCTCATTTGTAAGAATTGTTATGAGAGCGTTTTGGATTTCTGCATTAGTGGTTTCGCCTGCTTGTATTAATGCGTCTCTAAACAACTTTCTTATTTGAATATCATTTGGACGCAATTGCAATGCAATACTTAGACAATTTATAGCACTTAATGTTCTATTTGTATGATTCAGCAACAAGCATGCATACATTTTGGGCGCTAAATAATTATTATACATGTAATCGCCAGATTTCCAGAATGTATCAAATAATGAAAGCGCGGTCTGATGCTGTTCATGCGTTTCAGCAATCATGGCATCAATACATATTTCAAACTTTGATCTTGTCGTATGTAAAATACTCTTAGCGGTTTCTAACATCCGAATATTATTAGCAGCAAGTATTGCACTTTGACTACTGATATCAGCAATTGCTTCAATTTTGTTGGATTCGTCGATAGAAGATTTTTTGATAATGTCTATTGTCGATTGTAAATGTTTAATTTCTGATGCGATGTAATTATCATCTAAGAAAATATTCTCGTCATTAATTCCATTAAATAACTGAGACATTTTCTGCGCGTTTTCAAGCTTTAGGGTATTGAAAGCGTTAACTACTGAATCAATCATATTTTTTTATTGATCGATATCATTATCGGTCACAATCCTTTCAGTCGTTATTTTTGCAATCTTCGGTTGCTGTACATGAGATGATTCATATCGACTTTTTACGACTTTGTAGGCTTCATCAAAATTGTCCATAGTAGCATACCTGCCACTATTTTTTAGCGTTAAAATAGCGCAATTAAAAGCTATATCTTTAATGTCCGCTCCTGAGATGTTGTCGTATCTTTCAGACAATGACCTGGGTGTAATCATATTGTCAAGCGGAAATTCACTTGGTAGAATCTTCTTCCAAATATATTCTCTGCCATTTTTATCTGGAAGTGAAAATTCAACATTCATAAGTATTCTTCTTTTAAATGCTTCATCATAATTAGAGAATAAATTGGTTGTAAATACAACAATACCGTCAAAATTATCCAATTCCATGAGCATAACACTCCTGGTAACGTTAACTCCATAATCAGCAGATTGTTGAACATTTTCTATTCTTTTGCCAAGGAAAGAGTCGGCTTCATCAAAAATAATTACAGCATTATTTTCTTTAGCACAATTAAAGATCTTGGAAATATTCTTAGGAGTGTCACCAACATATTTCGACTCGAGTTCAGAATAATTTACATTTATTATGTTCTTGCCAGAAGCCTTGGCTATAGCATCAGCAGTAATTGTTTTGCCAGTTCCTGGTTTACCATAGAAATTCAAAACAAGAGATCTGGCATTTTTGAATGTCTTTTCAAACCCCCAGCTTTTATAGATAATATTCTGATTCTGAATAAGGCATATTATAGATTCAATTATATTGCGATTCTCAGCAGTTAAATATATGTCATCAAGATTCCATTTTGGAGCAGAAACATTGATATTTAATTGACTCTTAGTATCATTATCATTGTTTTTCTTGGTGAGACTATCTTTGATGCAAGAATTAGAAATGCATATATCGACAGGATGAACATACTTTGTTGGCACGCACATCTTACGTATCATGTCAAACATTTCGTCTATACGAGGCTTATCAAATGTCTTTTGTATTATTGTCAGTAGTATCTATGCTGCCATAATTTGCGTCTAAATATGTGATTGTTAATCCATTGTAATCATCATAACGTCTAGTATAGGGTGCTTGATGAATGTTTTTTATCGTAATCTTATTGCTTGCAGAATCTTTTTCTTTTTCATTGCCACGAAATAGTGCCATAACAATCCACCTAACAATCTATGATTATAAACATTATATCACCATACAGTCTCATTGTCAATAGGAAACACGAAAAATCGGCGTTTGTGACAAATCACACCCGCCGATTTTGGCTATTTTTTCTTCTTTTTGACCTCTCGATTATGTCCTTCGACTATAGTATATCCATCAGGCAGATTGACCCTTAGTCTCTTAGCCAGACTCTTAGCATTGTCAGAAGCATTCTGGCCGGTAGGCAGCTTTCTGATAAAAGGATTCAGATGCACCTCTTCAGAATATATCTCAGATATACTGAGTATCTTCCGTCCTTGGTCATTCATGCCGGATCCAGATACTTGACTGTCAAACATAGTCTCAATCTCAGTAATCGTCTCCATAATTATCTTAGACATGAAAATGCAATTGTTAGTAATGACAGTATTGCTGTTGTCAGTCTTCTGACCATTGTCATCAACTATGAGCATATTGCAATCATTATTCTTTTGTTTGTTTACTACGTCTAAAAAGAACGTTTTGCACATATCTATGATAATGCCAGAGATATTATCGACTCCGACAATAACAAGTGCAAATAATAGCGCGATAAACTCAAAACCATTATAGCATAATAATGGCCAATCTCTATGTCCTTCACTCAGAATAAAATATCGATTCATATATTGATTCTGAATCCTTATATATATTCTGAGTTTATCTTTGTAGATATATTCCTGGATATGATATTTGAATTCAATGCCCTTGAATAATTCATTCGTAGGATTGAATTCTATATTTACTCCATTGGTAAATAATCTTTTTCTCTTGGTTATATCTATAGGCCTATTCTGCAATAATCTTGCGCTATAATACCTATAGAACATTTCGAAGAATGCATTATTAACATTGTCATCATCATTAAGGTCTAAGAATAACTTCATCCTGTTATTCTCTATGTCTGCAATAAGTTTGTCATTGCGGTTATTTATTGCACTGAATTGCAATAACTTTATTATGTTGTCAAGATATTTTGCGCTCGCAGATACTATTATGTCATTAGTATCTTCATTCATAGATTGAATCTTTTCGATTGATCTGAGAACATTCTTCTTGTCGTTATATATTACATAGTCTTTTAACTTGAAACATTTACTGCCATATAAAGTCTCTATATCGTTAAGTATCTTCTTGCTATATGCTATATTAAAAGAATCGGGAGAACCGAATTGTTTTATTCTATCTGAACCTAATGTAGCCTTAATATATTCTATATCATTAGCAAGATTTACACTTTGTTCCAAAGATACTTCTCTGAAATCGCAGCATGTATATATTCCTCTGCTAAGTTCGCAATAATAATATACAGCCTTATTCTTTTCATTTATATAACATATATCATATGGATCATACTCATTAAGTATCATACATATAATTGTTATAATCATAGAATAAGCTACAAAACTGTCATGGTTATAATCATATAATAATGATTCTATATCATCACAGAATATATCTATTTTCTTTTGTTTTGTATACTTTTTAATAGCAGCTTGGAGATTGTTAATCTTCTCCTGCTTCTCACTGTTATTATCAGTAGAGAGGCAAACCGGCGCACATGCTACAATCTTTTCTATTATATCTTTAGTTTCTTCAGATATAATATCTTTTTTGAATCCATATATCTTACCAAAATATATATTCAGAAAAGTCCAGCCATCGTCTTCTTCAAGACTATAGTCTTTTACGAGCTCTTTAGAACCTAAGTCAAAATGATATTCTACGTCTAATATATTCGAGATCTTATCATTCGTGAATCTGGCAAGATTCCCTAAGGCATCACGTATATAATATCTTTTAAGATCTTTTTCCGGCGCTAAACTGCTTATACGGTTTATCATACACATGCTCCTTCAGATAGAATAATGATACTATAATATAATTATATCATATCTGATTCAGAATGTCAAGTCCTTTAAATAAAATAAAAAAGACCCAGCGTGGTACGCTAGACCCTCTCTGCAAACAATAAAATTTAAGAGGGAACAAGAAGCGCGCTGGGTTCTGTTATTCTATTTATTACTATATTGACTGGCTTTAAAAATGTGCGCCAATATAAATAACTCGCTTAAAAAAATGTGGCAATCTTAAATTCTAACACTGATCTAATATTAATTCTAACACTGATTCAGCGTTAGAATATTAAGTTCAGTGTAAAAATTCAGTGTTGAGACTTATTATTGTTGCCATCGCTATTGTCTTTAAGGTCAAGATACGGTTTAAATAAACCAGATCCAATCCATAAGCAGACTACTGCTCCAATCGGCATTGCAATTACTGGGATATAACAGTGAGTCATCAGCATTTCATCTGTTGTCTTGAAATATGGTGTTCCAGTAAGCTTGTTGATTCCATAGTTAATTTCATCGCCATATCCTCTCTTAGAGGCAGCTCTTGCCTCTCTATTACCATTAAGATTCCATATAACTATGGACCCTATGATAAGGGCAATGCCAGCAGCGATTAATAAGAAACCGGCTAATCCTCTAGACTCAATTTTCTGTCTCTCATCAGGAGTCGGTGTATTTGTATTGATAGCTGCATCTTTAGATTCAGCTGCTGTTGAATCATTGACCTTATTTTCTTCTATTTCAACAGATTCAAGTTCACCACCGCAATGTGGACATACTTTATAACTGTCATCTGAAAAGGCCTTCTTACAGTTTGCGCAGTACTTCATTATATATCTCCGATTCTATATGATGATATGATATAGTGATTTGTTATTTATATTATATCACACTTTATAACTGATGTCAATACCTTTTATAAAAAAATATAGAATCTTATATCACCGTAGCAATATAGATTCTATATTCCTTTGTTATGGTTTTATCGTTGTCTGCCAACAGCCAGTTCCTTGGGATCTATCATTAAACAGATCTTTCTACTGCATCAAAAATTTCTTGCCATCTCACGATTTTTAATGTGCAAGCCCACTAGCTACGTTTATGCTATTCGCAGCGAGCATCAGATTATTATCGGTGCCAGACCACCATCTAAATATTGTTAACTAACTAAAGTGAAACTAAAATAGCCATTTTTCAAACTAAGTCAAACTAAGTATTATAGACATCTCTATAATACGAACCAGGATCAGGTCGCTGGATGACCTCTTCGGTCTGATATTTTATAAACATTTTCTTTCGGCGCAGATATATCTCACACCTAGTCAGTCTGTGGAAACTGTATAACCCTAAAACTCAAAAGCTCCATAAGCATACTGAAACTGACCCAATTGCTTACTTCAAAGCTTGCGTTAAATAATCTATATTGTTATTTAACTTTCTATAGAATTTATTACTCTTAAGATCCTGCTTTAATTCTATTAAGAGTCTGAATCATAAGATTATGTTCTCTGTTTTCAGATTCTATTACTAATTGCGATAAGCATGGTGTATTCTTCTGCACCTGCTGATTTTTATTTATAGATTTATTTTTGTTTTTATTTTTAACTATCATAGATTACATCTCCATAGTTTCTTAAAAAATGTATTTTTATCATACATCGTTTATGTTGCCAACTCTGATAACATTAAATTATAAATGCGATCTACATAAGGATAGATTACTTTAATTCCTTGCTTATGTAGATTTAATACTTTCAATGCATTGGTTGTGATATGTGCTATTGTTTTCTGATGAATAGTAACAGGTTGTCCGTTTATTGTATGCTCATGATCGATATATTTATTTATTATCGGAAACATATTCTGGAGCAGAAATGCACTTTGATGTCCGCCGAAATCAGCAATAATTATCGTGTTGCATTTTCCGTATTTTTTTATTTTGTCAGATATAATCTTTTGATACTTTTGTATCTTGCTACTTTGAGGTATAGCCCAATATATATCATTATTATTTGGATCAGAAATAAAAAGAAAATGCGGACGATACTTTCCATTATCTTTATTCTGCATGAGCCACGGATCGTTGACAAGTGTGAAAAATTGATCCTTTATATGATATGATCTTCCAATGATTGTTTGCATTTTTATCCTTTTAAGATAATATCCTCTTATCACCAGATGGCAACAAGAGGATATTATTTTCTTAACGAATGTCTTATATCCCGCGCCATCGCTAAGCGGCAAATATTTGCGTATTGGATCTTTTGTATCCCGCACCACCAATAAGCGGAAAGCATTTACAATTAAATATTATAAAACGGTCTGGTTATAGACAAGATATATGCCTTGGCTACACATATATTATATCACACCAGGTTGTTTTTGTCAAGAGGGTTTTAAAATATTCTTTATTTTTCAAAAAATTTATTACCCTCTCTGATATAGTATATGCAGGAATCAGAGAAATGATGAATCATGGATATGAGAATATATTAGCTCTATAATTGTAATATATAGAAAGATTTGAAATAAAAATATTTTTTAAAAATTAAAGTTGAGAAAACATAAGATATAATAATTGAATTAATATTTGGATTTTATATTAATTATAATTTTGTTAGTTTGAGATTTAGAATAGAGAAACTATTTTCAGTTTAAATGCAAAGAATAAAATGAGGATATTATATTCAGAGATTTTGATAAAGTGACTATAAGATAAAATGTTAGGTGGCGGATAATTGATTAGTGATGAATTTGCTAATTAGAGATTTTATAAGAAAAATTTCTGAGGGGACCAGGTATTGATATATCTAGTTAAAAATAGAATTTTGAGCCCCTGGGGTATCATTTCTATTTATAGATATAATCAATATTATTAGGTGCTCACCACCATAGAGTAGAGAAAGGTAACGAATATGAAGTTTGCTAATGTTAAGGATCTGTGGGTCAAGGAGGCCAAGAAGGCTCTCCGTGGAACAAGAGAAGAAGGCATGACCAACCTCTTTGCTGCTATAACCATTGGTGATAGCAGTATGGCAGGAACATACGAACTGTATGAGGCAGCTCATGCAGTAGGTATGTTTAACGAGTCAGTCCTCGTCTATGCATACGTGCGTGGACTGATGAACAAGGATATGTACGTTAAGTACATGCCTGTCCTGAAGGCTATGGAGAATAGTCTCTATAGCAAGAAGGCTAACAAGGTGTTCAACGATGCCATTGATTACATCAATGGTAAGGACACCAAGGATAGCCTTGTTAAGGCTGCGGCTACCTTCTACAAGGTAGCTAAGGAAAGCTAAGGAATGGGGTATAGCATAAGCTATACCCTTACTCTATATGTATCCTACCTCCACGTGGTATAGGGTGGGCAACATACTTATAAATAGTATGGCTAAAGGATATGAATGTTTGCTATGTGATGTAATAAAAACACGCATAAGCAAGAGGATTGAGTTAGGGTACATCAATCCTACAGTACTCATGCGTGCCCTAAAACACCCATGTGATCTCGTAAATCACACAATCCTACCTTCACTTTAATAATAGGTACAGCGAGCTAATAAGTCTTAGTACAAGTAAGACTTACTAAAAATGGATTCAAGGAGGTATTCTTATGAATAAGAATACTATCAACAAAGCACTTTACGTCCTCGAGGTCGTTATAGGACTGGTCGCATCCAGTACCGTAACGATACTGATGAATGTGTGGGCATTCCGCACACTCTTCAGCGTTAACTCTGGCTACGATAATATAGCACAGAGGATTGTTGCAGCTATCATAATAATAGCTGTAACAGCTGTATGGGTTATAGGCACTAACCCATTCTCTATTGTCCGTAGTGCTAATAGACACTATAGAAATAGAGTACATCACTAAAATAAAGTAGGAAGTAGACAGTAGGTTAGGGTGTCCTACTATCTACTCCTATTATATCACAATAGCCTGCATTTGTCAATAGGTCTTAATAAAAAAGAACTATATGACTTATATAGGCTATTGTTTTATCTAACTCGCCTATGGACAAGTCCTAAGTCTTGTCATGAAAGAAAGAGGAAGGGATAATAAATATGGTGCTCACCACCAAAAGAGGAGTTGCTCTAAGAGCAAAAGGAGAAAACTATGATGAACACAACTACTACCACCATGAACAACACCAACGCAACCGTTACCACTATCATCAAGGCAGCTGCCGTTAACACTATGCTTATCCAGAGTCCTTATATCATTCTTGAGAAAAATGGTAAAAGAGTCTTTGGAGTACATAATGACATTGAGTTCAAGGGCGAAATTAAAGGAGTTCTTGATAACGGAGGTGTGCTCGAGTCTGTAGACGGAATCTATAGAATCGTAAACCTTATCAAGGCATACACTGTTTCGGCAGAAGAGGTCACTAAGCTTAATCGGAGATATAGAATCTTCGATAAGTCCGGAATGAACAGCACCGTAATAGGTGTTGATCGTCCTATGGATATTGCATTAAATAAGGCTGACATGACTGAGAATGATATAATCTCAGTCAATATAAGCGACATCTTTGCGACCGCAATGACTGCGAAGGAAAAACAGCGTGGAGTAGCAATCAGAAATGCACATCTCATCAATGAGAATCTGAATAGATACGGTATTCGTATCTATGATGAGAAAGTATACGTTGCCATTGGTGGTTGGACCAAAGGTTCAACTATTATAGAAATGTATGACGTCATTGATATGAAAGGCATTAAAGATATTGAAATCAAGAAGGGATTGGTTCTTTCTAACGTCTTTATGCCGTCTGTAAGAACATCCAGCATGAAGAATGCCGGAGAAAAGTTCTTCGTTGTCAACAATAAGGTTGACGCATTTGAGAGAGCTCTTTGCGCAGGAGTTTCTCTCAATGACAGATTCATGCAGCTGTCTAATGGAGGAATAATTGCTGTTTCTATGAGACAGCTCATGAAGGAATGGAAGTATATGCCTTCTTCGCTGGCTGGCAGAATCAAGCTCGACCTCTCAAAATGCCGTATTGCAGTAATTGATGAGAAGGGAAGAGTCGGTGACGGAAATGGATCGGCTAATCCTGACCTTGTTGGAGTGGATAACAAAACTGCTCTCCAGATGAGACTTAGGATATATCAGGGTAAGGGCATGCTGATGTGCGAAAAAGACACATTTGTCTTTGACCTTGAATATCTCAACAACCTTGTCGCAGCACATCCTGAAAAGGTTACGTATTATGGAGATCCGTCTCTTCCTGTTGGCGTTATAGTCGACAGGAACTTTATTAAGATGCTTGATCAGCGTCTTGACGTTGTCTCCGAAATGGAAAGAACCTCTTGGATAATCCATGAGTTTGGAGAACTCTCTAAGTCAGAGATGAGCATTGACGAATGCTCTAAATGGCTCAGAAGATGTGTCAATGACGAAGACAAGAAAACCATTATGGATATGTTCATCAATGGTTTCGAGAAGGCTATGCAGAATAAGATGATACAGGCTTTTACACCTGATGTCGATTCTGGATATCTGCCGTCCATGCTGAAAGGAATAGACAAGTGGAGCACAATTAAGTCACTTGACTCCATGTTCAACAAACTCTGGTCAGCTGATTGCCGTCCGAAGGCTTGGATGGGCGGATACACACTGGGTCTGACTCAGCATCCGATATTCAATGAAGATGGAGATGCATATAGAAAGACAAGAGGAGAAGATGGACTTGCAGTTGTCTTTGTCAACACCGAGACATGGGAGAAGCTTGGTAAGCCCACTGAATCGGTGCTCACTAAGTTCCCATCTCCATCTGAACGTGGCGCAGTTCGAGTAGCTGTTCGTGTTAATGATCATGTATGCGATAACTGCATCGGTCTTGATATGAGTAAAGAGTCTATGGCTCTTCTTGAGGCTATGAGTGGCGCAGATTGCGATGGTGATAAGTGCAACTTCATGGCTACTGTTATTGAAAAGAACGGTGAGAATGTGCGTACTTGGATTGGTAAGATTCTGGAGAACGCCAATTATCGTCACATGACAGTTAAGAACATTCTTCCGGAAATATCGGACACAGTAAAGGTCAATTCTGTTCTTGAGATGCATATCAAGGACATGGATGCACAGGCTGGTATGACTGGCGTCATGGTTTCTGCCATGAACGTTATTAAGCTGAATGCAAAGGGAAATCCTGACGCGCCTGCTTATATCGGACGCTTTGCCAATATTACTGAGATGAGAATAGAGGATATCTATTCTTGGATACAGTATATAGGTAACAATGGTGAGAATATTAGGATTGACGATTCCAACAGAGCTGCTTGGTGGCTTGACTGTGGACTCGTTCAGGACTGGCTCGCTGAGTTTACCACTGGTCTTTCTGGTTCTGGCGTTCAGATGCCTGAAGATCTGAGAAATTACTTCTGCTCCTTTAAGAACTACATAGTATCTTATTGGATGAAGTCTATCGAAGAGACGAATAAGGCTATCATTTCTTACAATGAGTTTGTAGGTGATGGTGAAAAGAAGGCACTTATCTCTACTGATAAGAATATACTCATCAGAAGACTTACAATTGGTAACCTTAAACTCTACACAGCAGTAGAGAAAGTTATCTCTGAGAGTGAAGCATGGGCACGTAAGAGAATCACTGAAATAAAGTGGATCTCCGACAATGCAATGACAGTTGAGGAATTCTGTGCAGCTCATCATGTTGATGCAAGCCATATTGATGTACGCTTTGGATATGTAGGAAACTATCTGCCCTCTGAGTACAGAAAATGTGGAGTTGGTCACATCAGCGCAGCTAGCCATAACCTTGGTAATAGTGATGCGTGGAAATATGAGGCTGGCACCATGATTGCTGCCAAGGACTTAAGACGTTCCAAGAAAGAGACTAACGGGCAGTACGCTATCCGCTACGCTCGTGTAGATCAGCTGTGCAATGCCATATGGAATGAGTCTAAGTACTCTACCATGTTCATGGTTCCTGAGTATCTCCGTAAGATTGGATACAATGTAACGGAGAACGTAGCTAATAGCTACAAGAAGGAATATGAAGGCAAATATGCACTCCCTATTGTTCTTTATCGTAAGGACAATAAGGAAAATGACTATACAACCACTCTCGCAGCAATCAAGGGTGGACGTATAGTCACCGGAACCATTAATAGTAATAGATTCGTTATAGAATCTACAATTAATGGTAAAACCAAGAATGTCGGACTTCAGATAGCAACTGAATCCGATCTTCTCATTAACGGACTGAACTTACATATAGATCAGCTCGTTAATGCGCGTGTTGATGAATATAACAATAGAGAGCACTACGTAGCTCTCTGTTCTATCATCTAACGCATTTATATTATACACACCATAATCTTTTATTTGTCAAGGCATTTAAGAAAAGTCGTTTGAAAGATTATGGTGTGTATGAGTCTTTATTGTCATTGGTTCCAATAAGACTCTGAAAGGAGATGATGTAAATGAACCAGAATATAAATACTATAGTCCTAATGTATATAGGATTACAGTATAGTAAACGCAGTCCTAAACATCAGATTCCCCTTCGGGGCAGTAGTATCCGCTTCTGCCGTCGCTTCATTTCATTCGTTCGGCAGTTTGCGTCTCGCAACCAGCGTTCTGCGAACGCCATAGCTCGGCGCAAAGCGGATACGGGAAGATTAGGATCCTCACAGATCCTTAATCCCCAGTTCTACTATTAGTTCCATCTAATCCATAGTTTCTAAAACAAAGGAATTTCTTGGAAGAGAAGAAACAGTACAGGTCGTTAGATCGATCTGCGTTGTCAGATTCTCAGTCTCTGCGCTTGACTTTAGATTCTACAACTTTGTCAGCTTCCCCATCACTGTTAGTTATATCACAGTCTCAGCGTTGCTTCATATCGCAAGCTCCTCCAAGTATTTATCTTGGCTCATGCCTGATTATAGATGCACGCCGCAGTATGCTGATGTCACAACGGTGAGTGCAGAGGATTTTCGCGCGTCACTACATTCTTATTCTTTCCCTTCGGGAAGATATAAGATTGGTGCCACTGTCTGGTTGTTTCTACTGATTTTATAGTTTGTAGAAAACAAAGGGATTTTTTGGATAAGACGTTCTGATTATTCTTTCTTGTAAACATTACCATTGACTTTATATAAAGTCTTATGGTATACTATTTATAAGAAAGGGGGAGTCATAGTGCGCGACCTTGACATTTTATTATTTAAATGTCAGGATCCTTCGATTCTATCTTATATTCCACAATATGTAGATACTAGTAAATACATATTCGAAGATTATAAATCTATAGAAGCAGAAGGAGAATGCGAAGATTATGCAGATTCAGATACTATTGCTTCTGATTTTATTATGAATCTGCATAATAAAAAACTAGGTGGCTTAAGGCTCAATATATACATACCTACAGACTTATCATACTCTGTAGATATGATTATATCTGTTTTAAAAGCCGCTTATTGCCTTCCATATCTCGAAATTAATATCTTAAGATATGATATTGATAAGAGTATATGGCGCGTCCATAATTTCCAAAAGATTTTGGAAACATGGAATGGGAAGCATTGTGAGCCAAGGACTTATAACGAAGCTTATTATTCTTAAATCTTGTATTTAAGAACTAATGAGCACCAAATATATATAATATTAAAGACACTGTTTTATTCAGTGTCTTTTTATTATACCATGATTATAAAATCAAAAGGAGAAAAATAAAATGAAACACAACATCATGATAAGCGGAGTCAATGATATACTCAGCAAGATCGCCCTCTCTAGAGATTACTATACAGATGAGGTCGAAGGTCTCGCAGAAATCAAGGCAGATCTTAAGCGCCTTATCTCAGAGACAGATAAGAAGTGGATATCTGTTAAGATAGAAACTCCTATGGACGTATCAAACGAGTATATAGAAAGTGTTCTCGCGCTAACCACTCTGCCTATGAGGCTCACAATCTCAGGAGACGAATACGAAGAACCCTTCTTTAATACAGAATGGGATTCTGAGAAATGGCAGAATGCTATAGACTCTGTCATGACTGAAGATTATGACTACGAGGAGGATTATATAGATGCGAATCTTTAATGAGTACATCTCTTATGTCCTCTTCGCAATATGCATATTTGGATTCCTGTTTACAGCAGGATTTACTGTTTATAGTATGCCAATCTATGCAATCGTCAGTCTTATAATAACTATAGCTTCAGCTATAGGTGGTACATACTCCTTCGGATATGCATTCTTTTCAGGTAAGGGTTTATCTGCGTCGACTAGACGACGTTAAATAGGTGTCAGGTCTAGTGCGTCATAATCTATAGAATTTATGCCTCTATAGATTATGGGTCACAAATCTCTTTGTCTGATAAACAAAGGGATTTTTTGATATGAATAGCAATTGATGCATTCATAATATCATTTTATTTTTAAGCACCTATGCTATAAATAGGAGAAAGTGAGATCCATCATGACGAAGATTATCTGCACCACGACCGCTAATAACATCCAGAACGCTGATGCTATCCGTAGAATTCCGGAGAATATTTTCAGCATCGCCAACTTTAACATCAGAATAAAGTTGGTTCGCACGCCTAAGGATACAAGATACGGTAAGATTTATATCCCTACGTATCTTCTCTATACCACTTACAATGGAGGGTATAGAGTCTGTGAGGCAGATTGGGATCGCGAGAAGTTTACTCTTCCGTGCATCAGATTCTACTTCCTGAACGAAGATGGAAATATCTTCAGATTCGCTAACGAGAATGTCAGCGATAGGGCAAGAAAGCTTATCGCTGGATTCATTGCATCTTATGATAGACAGATTCTTCTCAATCGTGAGATTGGTATGAATCATGAAACTGTCGAAGATCTCATGAATGGCAAGTATAACACTCTTGTTACTCCTGAAGAAGATGACGAGACCAATGAATTCAACGAAACTGGAATAGAGGCTATTGGCTGATTCCCATACTTAAAAAGAAAAGAGGATTCTGATTCCCTCTATAGTAGATTCCTATATAGGTTCGACTACGAGACAATTAGGATCCTCACAACTTTTTAAGTATCTTATCTTCTTCCTGTTTACTTCTACTAATCTTTTTCATCTTTATTTTCATAGTAGATTCTTATAACTGGAAGAACAGAAGAGAAGAGCACAGGAAATATTATACCATATCTTTTATCGCATGTCAAGATAGTTTCTGTAAATTATATCCGGTAAATATTACCGAATATCTAATTTATGAAATTCTATTGACAGTATAAAAAGATAATGATATAATGAGTTAAAATATAAATATCTATTTATACATAGAAAATAAATAGATAAAACACAAAGGAGAAAATGTCATGATAAAGAGAAAGAGCACCGTCAACGCAATGATTCCGTATCTGATGAAGAAAACAGATACAGCGCTTATCATACCGAGAATAATGATAAGTGTGACTATGAACGCAGGTATCATAGTCTCAATGGATTATACATCCATCGAGAACAATAAGTTTATCAGATCCAATAAAGAGATCTTTGATAAGCTTACTGACAGAGATATGATGTTTATGAATACCATAAACAATTCTTCTAAGACTTTCCCTGAAGGTCGTAGAATAGGAACAGATGCAATAATTCAGGTGTGTTATGGCGATGCCAAAGACATCTGGGATCTTATCCTGCTTAAGGGCATTTGGGGCAAGCGCTTGCCTAATAATACTCTTAAGTTTGCTATCGCAATAACCGGAGATGATAAGTCCATTGGCTCTTATCAGCTTACTGATAACTCTGTTGTCAGTGAGCTCGATGAGACATGGACTCATTATTCTATGCTCGGAAATTCTCCGTCTGGTGAAAGACGCAATATAATCCTTGCTGGTAAGGATACTGTTGATTGGGAGAAGACAATCAATAGCGCGTCCAATGACTTCCTGTCTATCAATCGTGGAGATAAGGATTATCTTCACATGGCAAAGGAATCTTCCAAGCTGTTCCAGTGTCTGGCTGGTTCTAAAGCATTTGGAATCTGCAAACGCATTGCTATTTATAACAAGAAGTTTGCAGATAATAAATTTGATGGTATGTGTTGGGGCTCTTCTGAAGCATTAGCTAATCATATCAAAGAATCCTGTGGTAAGGATATTCATCCAGGTGCTCTTAATGGCATGTTTATCCAGGGTAGAATAGCTCAGGGCAAATATGGCTACATAACGATTCCCTCTCGTATGATTCAGAACAAGATCAACTATCTCGCTAAAAGAGATGGGACTCCTGTTCAGGAATTCACATGGGAAGAAGTTAAGGATCCGGCCATCAAATCAAAGATAATAAACAAGGAAATCTCTCTGGTTATTATCGGAGATAAAGATGCGCCAATCGATATATTCATGGATGCAAATACTCTTAAGTCTGTATATGACGTGAGTATTGCTCCTGAATACACTGTTCTCAGAGTCCTGAAAGGTGATTCTCAGGTGCATTTCTCTTCGACTATCTTTGCTAAGTGTGCTATGAAGAATAGCGACCTGACAAAGAAAATGACTAAGAAACTCTTTGAGTATGACTTTACTGGCACAGCTCAAAGATCTCTTAAATCTGAGGGAAGAGTGTTATCTCTGGATACATTCGACTCAGATAATATATTCATGAGAGATGTGCTGGTTGGTGCATTCCCTGAATATGCAAGAAAAGACTCTAATATTGCACTCGATATCGTGAAAAACATGGTTGAGACTGCAAACAAAAAGATGTCTAATCTTGGCATCTCTATGAGAGGGTCTGGTAAGGGCATTGTAGTCGGACCAGAAAACCTATCTCAGGAATGCATCCTGAATGAATTCGAGATGTATAACAGACACCTGATCAAGATGTTTGAAGATCTTGGAATTCCTGAGTCTGAAGCTTATGTAGCAGGATTCAAATATCCTACTATGGATGTGGATGAGTATGAGATTTATAATCTCTTATCTCTGAATACCATAAAAGTAAGACTCAATAAAACCATAAAGAATGAGAATCTGCGCAAGAACCTTGAACATGAATACTTCATGTATCAGGATTCTATAGCAGTCATGCCCTGTTCTGAAACATTTAAGGAAAAGCATGCAGGGTCAGATTTTGATACCGATATGATGCAGTTCCTGATACTTATCACAGATAAGGCTCTTGGCATAATTAAAGAGAAACATCCAGAACTAATAGGAGAGATGAAGTGTTATAATGACCTTTATCACATCCTGAAGCATGATCCCGTAATCGTTAAGATAGACCAGTAATGGTCTGTCTTAGCCCTTCGGGGTAAAAAAATAAAAACAAAAATAAAAATTCAAAGGAGAAAAATAAGATGAACAACTGGACATTCGGTCTTGCAGATCAGGGAAAACTCACGCTCAACAAAGTAGCTGGTATTAAATACAGTATCGGTCAGATCTCTAACGACGTAACTAAGGCACAGCTTATAGCTAATGCCGATGACAATATGAGAAAGAAACTCATAAAGGCTCTGGGTCTTGAATCTGATGAAGAATATGTGAATCCCTATATAGGACTCAAGAAGAATCAGGATAACGTGATCTCTATTTCATACGATAGAGAAAAGAGGCTCTATGATGAGTTTATGCATTGCAGACAGTCCAAAGAAGATTTTATAAAGTTCCTCTCTGATTACTGTAAGGTAGGAAGAATGCGTCAGGAACTTACGATAGATTACGCTAAGAAATTAACGGATCTGTCCGGTATCGATTCTCTCCTTATGGAAAGTGTATTGTGTATGGGTATGCAGCCCGCCACAATCAAGTTCGATAAAAGAGAGGGAATCACTACGCATCTCCCCTCTGTATCTGAACTTATCGACAAAAACCAAAAGAAGATCATCGTTCCTGACCCTCTTTGGGAAACCAAAGGCGCATGCATCAACTATGCTCAGAGAATAGTTGAATCTGGCATACTAGAATATCTCCAGTTACAGGAACCTGTCTATCAGATAGAAGACGCAGTCAATGCAATCGAAGAAAAAGACAGAATCTTCTATACGATAAAGAATATGTATAAGGATTTGGTCGGTGCAATCAAATCTGAAAACATGTCCATAGAAGACGAAGATTCTATCGATGGAGAAGCTCTTAACTTCTTTAACGATGGAATCTCAAGACTAGAAAACATGCTCAGAGCTGCTACTCCTGACATGACTCCTGAAGACAGAGCCTTAAATATAAAAGCCTGTGCTCGCAGAGGAGATGAAGAATCAGAAAATAGCTTCTATCTGCATCTTTGCAAGCAAGAGTATCTTCTGATGCTTGAAAGTATGGGACTTGCTTCTGTAAACTTCATAGGTGAAAAGCTCTATGATGAATCTGATGATGAACATAGAGTTCATGAAGGTGAAACCTTAAACTTTGTAGATGGAGAATGCGAAGAAAACTCGCATATCTGCTACATAGAAAAGCCTTATACTGGAGCACTCAAAGTCTTCAGAAAAGATAAAAGGCTCTATGCAGGTAAGTCCCTTCGTGACGCAATCAAAATCCCAAAAGTAAATAACAAGGCATCTGTACAAGTCATGATGTCTTATTATGCCGAAGATAACGTTCAGGAAAAGTATCAGACTATCCTGAATCGTAAACATAACAAAACGAAAATCATAAAGAAAAACGATAAATACTTTATGGTTATTCGTTCCACTGATGATGAGCGTATCTCTATACCAGTATTCATTCCAAAGACTCTTGAGTCCTGGATGACTGGCAGATATGCAAATATCGTTGGCACAAGACTCAATCTTATTCATGGTATAAAGACTGATGTCTATACCATGTATATAGATATAGACTTCACAGAATAAGCTTATTTGTTCTCATATATCCATTGCTATATCTAATCTATTTATTTATAGCAATTGGATATATAGGAATATTAGGATCCTCACACTCTTTTAGCAATATACTTCTCAATATTGCTAGTTCATCTTATTTTCTCTTTTCTCTAATTTCTCCTTTATATACTGATTCTGCTATTATGCAGCTTTCTCATGCATAATAGCAGAGTCAGATTATATAGGAGTATTAGGATCCTCACAATTTATTGATATAATTTATTTATATCCATTTATATTCATTCTTATATGTCTTATGATTATACAACATCATTTAATTTTTATTATTGCGTAATCGTTAGATAAACAGAGGGATTTTTTGGACATATAGATTATATACATTCGTTTTACTGCTTGCTTATAAATATATATATTTATAATCTTATGATTATGTATATTTATAAGTGGGTGGTAAAGAACCGCGACCACTAAAATAAATTTTATAACTTAAAAGGAGTTAAAAACAAAATGGAAAACAACTACATTATAATTACAACTGAGGGTGCGACAACCCTGAGGTATAGTCTCTCTTCCGACGCTAACGGCAGGACTATCGCTAAGAAGTTCCAGCCTAAGGCAGCTGTTGGAGCTGAAGAAACTGCCGCAACACGCATCAATGCGTTAAATGACGTTGTGAACGTCATGAAAAAGATTGACGCAAAGGACAGGCTTGACAAGCCGATTACAATTATCACGAATGATAATTGTATCAAGCTTCTGTATGCAGGAACTCCTAAGTTCTGGTTTGCAACAGGAGGCAAAACACTTGCTGGTACTGAAATCAACAAGACAGAGATGAATCTTTGGGCAGAGTTTTACTCTCTGTATGCCAAGAATATAATGAAGGTATGCTTCAAGAAACTGGGCGATTATACCAGTCTTCAGAAGGCGACAAAGTTCACAATCACTGCTGAACAGAAGCTTATCATGAAGTATATTAATGAAGCATGGAAGGAAACAAAGACTATTAATCAGAGCATTTCTACCGTAGAGGAAGAAGAGGTCGACGAAATCTGATAATATAATACGAATACATATAAAAGTCTTGATAGAATTATCTGTCAAGACTTTTATATAAATAAAAATTACAAAAGATAAAAGGAGTTCAAATCAAATGGTGGTACTTAACAAGAAAGATGTAAGAAGCATTATGCATGGATATGGTTCATGGTCTGATATGACTATGACTCTTCCTAATGGTATGAAAATTCTCATTCCTGAGAAGTATACCAAGACAGAGAAGAAAAGACAGCTTATGAATCAGAAGATAAAGTCTGGTGATTTTAGCGACTTTGAGATTCTTGCAACAGCAAATTAAAAATATAAAAATTTAAAGAAAAAGAAAGGTGACGTTTATACTTATTTTTACTGATGGCGCATGTATGGGCAATGGTACACCATCTGCACGTGCAGGCTGGGCTTATGGAGTTTTTGATGAAAGGACTCTTGAAATGACTTATAGTCAGAAAGGAAGGGTAGCAGATAAGCAGACAAACAACAGGGCTGAATTAAATGCTATTTACGAAGCTCTTAAGTATGTTTATAATAATAGACATATAATTCCCAAAAACGAAACTATACTTATTTACAGCGATTCAGAGATCATGGTTAAAGGTATTAATGGAGAATGTTCCAGAAATGCTAATCGTGATCTCTGGGACGCCGTTGAACCATTATGCGATTCTATATCTTCAGAAATGAATAATAAGATTATTATTCAGTATATAGAAGCACATAAGTGTCCAACTGACAACTATGATTTGCACAAACTTAATTGTGATGTAGATAAATTAGCAAAGAGTGCCAGCAGAGCACTCTTAATAGCATAAAAATATAAAATATATTATATTAAAGGAGAAAATATATCATGGAGAACAACAATCAGGAAACCTTCGTTTGCAACGGAACCGCTTATACGAAAGAAACCTTTTGTGAAGCATTTAACATCGCAGAATCTGACTTTGAAGAAGTCTACAACATGGCTAAGTCTAAAGGACTTATCAAAGAGACTCTGAAGCCTAAGTCTGCATTCGACAGATTTATGGACGAGCTTAACCTCCATTCTATGGCTAACGATGTCAAGAGTGAGGAAACCTGGGAAGAACAGGCTCGCAGAGAAGAAAGAACCGAGAATAAATGCAAGTATGAGAAAGTAAAATTCTCATTCAGAAACACTTATGAAGCATCTGCATTTGTAGATATGGTTCTTGAATCTGGTATCATGCCAGAAAACGTTTCTACAACAGCTGACAATAAAGTTGTTCTCTCTGATATTACTCAGGCAGAATATAATAAGTTCGCACTCTGGTATCAGACAAAGAAGGCTACGAACAGTGCTGTAAGAGGCATTGGCAAAACTACCACAACTGCTGCTAATGTGGGTCAGTATGCAGCAGAAAACATAGTTGCTCCTATCGTTAAGTCGGGAATCAAGGCGCTTGGTATGCTTACCAAGACTCTTGTTAAGACTACCGTTAAGACTGGATCTTCGATTCTCTCGACTGCTGTTGAAACTGCGTCTGAGACTTGCAACGATATTAAGGCTGATCCAGATGTTATTAAAGCAGCAGATAACGCAAACAGAGCTAAGAATTCTATCACCAATGGAGTTGGTGGTATAGCATTCGGAAAGGGAATAGAAATAGGTTAATCGAATCAATGGACAATTATCCGGGTCTTATACCTAAGACAATTAATATGTTTACAGATGGCGCTTGCTCCGGCAATCCCGGACCAGGCGCCTATGCCTGTATCTTACAGTATCAAGGACATGAAAAGATACTCTCAGATTATGAACCTGAAACAACAAATAATCAGATGGAACTGATGGCAGTTATAAAAGGTCTTGAAGCCCTTAAATATCCTTGCATCGTTAAAATAACTTCAGATTCTAAATATGTTGTAGATGGCGCAACTTCCTGGCTTAAATCCTGGAAATCAAATAACTGGAAACAGTCAAACAAAAAGACTATAAAGAATCTTGAGCTCTGGCAGAGACTTGACAAACTGCTTCAGATTCATGATGTTTCTTTTACATGGATTAAAGGACACAATCAGCATTTCTATAATGAGAAATGTGATAAGATTGCTACGGATCTTATAAAAGAGAATAAGAACAATCAAAAGAATCATGAACAGGCAACTCTCTTTGACACAGATAATGATCCTAAGGTCTTATGTCTATAATACATTCTGAACTTGAAATATAAAGCCTGTTTATTTGTTTTTATTTCAAATTAAACTATAAAGTTGAAATAAAGATGAATGGATAGGCTTTATATTATTTTATCTTTATAAGTCAATAGTATCTTATTAAGCGCACATCCTCTTAACAGATTCTAGATATGTTAAATTACAAGCGTAGGGATACTATAGAATCCTCACAGTACTTTATCAATTTATTTTTATATTATATTTTTATCTTTTTTTATTTTCTTTCTTTTTTTAATCTAAAATTTTATTTTTAAAATCTTAATTTATTTTTTGTTTTAAATTTTTGTTTTTATAAATCCCATGTCTTAATCGTTAGCCTCAAATCATAAAGTGAGCGTTTATACTTGCTATTCTATAAATCTAAAAATTATCTCTGGCTTCATTTAATTTTATTTCCAGAGATAAAAGAAAATATAAGACTTTAAAATATAAAATATAGATTGAGCAAAAAAATATAAAAGCAAATCTCATGATATAAAAATAAAGGCTATATAATTTGGCGCGCCACAATATTTTACAGGCACTGTATTATTTAACCTAGGACTATAATATAAAGCCTATATATTAAATGGTCTCACTTGTGCGAGCGCCAATCTATATATTAACACACATGCCCGAGCGCCAGCGAGGGCACCTTTATTCTATCGTATGTCTTATTATAGATCGTATGTCTATCTATTAAAATCGTAAGTCTAAAGATAAATATAAATATAAAGCATACTGGATCCAATCTATAATAAGATATAAGATAAGATAAAACATAAGAGTCAAAGCAATATAGTGTTAAAAGTTAAATATAATTTGCACTATATGGTTCCTACGATCAGTCAGGTATATATTCTATAAGCTAGTTATATATAAAATCCTTAAATTTATAAATAGCTAATTGATATACTTCTGAATCGTAGGTTTGACACAAAATTGCTAAATGACTCAAAAAGAGCAATATTGTGTTAATTTCATTTTGCCCCCTCGGCAATCTTAGCTTCAGATCACTAATGCATAGCAAGATTGTGTTAAAACAGCAAGATAAGAATAATAATTTTTTATTGCCTGTGAATATGCAATCTACAGGTTAGTAAGATTATTTACGAAGTAAATAATCTTACTAAAAGTCTATAGACAAGAAGCTATAATAAGACTTATTTATCTTAGGCGAGCGAAGCGAGCCGTATACTCTTTTTCTATAAGAATAAGAGAGAGAGTATATATATAAGAGATTCAAGAATCAAAGAATAAAGTTAAAGAATCTTTTGCGCACGTAAAACACTAAACATAATTTTTATAAATCATAAGAATATAAAATAATATATATATTATAGTTAACTTAATTACAACCGGTGGGAATCCTTAAAAACCATAGCGGTTGGGATAAATATAGTATAAGAATATTATATTATATATATCTATGATTATATAATATAAGAATCAAGTTCAAAGTTATGCGAGCCAGAAATATACTTAACTAATTTTATTGATTCAGGATCTTATATATATAATAGCTCTTATACTTATATATATAATATAAGAGTATATATAATATATAAGTCAGGCGCATATACATTCCCTCTCTTGTTTTATTATAACCCCAAGAGTATATATAATATATATAAGCAAAAAGAATATATATAATATACTATTCTTAAGAAGCCCGGGCTAAAGATATAGTAAGGCGTTATTATGGTTAGTATATAGATTTATATTATAAGTCTGTATATATAATAAATATTATAAGATTATAATTATAAAAGAGAATATATATGCCCTGAAACTATATATAAAGAGATATAAGAATTGAAATATAATATTTGCAAGAAAAAATATAATGACTTGCAAAAAGTCGAGTCTGTAATTATGCCCAGGAAGTATAAAATGGCAAAATTCTGCAAGTTGAAAGAATCAATCTTGCAAAAATAAGACTTTAAAATAAATATTTTTTAAAGGATGTAAATAAGCATTATAAAGGTTAGTATAATTATATCGTAGATATAATTATACTAAGTCTTAAGCTTATAAAAATAAATGATCGGGCGCAATAAATTCCTAGCCTGATCACAGAGTCATGAGAAATCTTATATAGAAAGAATATAAGTACTCTATATAGAGAGATATAGAATAAGAATAATAAGAATAAGATTGGGCGCGACCAAAAACTCTTATACTTATACTCATGACTCATAATATATATAAGGGCAATCACTTATGCGAGCGCCATTATATATCAAGAATCTTGAATATGAATCATAAGAATTATAATAAGATTTTATAAATTGCATTTTAAGCACATATAAAGCACTTAAAACAATTTATAAGGTTTTGATATTCAAAAGACTCTTATATGCCTTTATTTTGAAAATACGAAGCATTTAGAGGCATATTATAATTAGATTCAGATTTAAGATTTGTATATCTCTCAGAATCATATAAAAAGTATAGAGATATGAGACTATATAGAGAGATATAATAAGACTATTGTTTATATGACAATAGGATTAATCATCAATTATGAGACTAAAATTTTAAAGAGAAAAATATTATATGCTATGTGTATATAGTATTTAAAGATTAGTATATTATATTTTATTTATAAAATATAATATACTAAATTGTTTCTCGTGCGCGTATGCGCTCGAATAATTATATTGAAATGAACCTGGTTTGATTCACACACTTGATTGAATTTTTAATCTTAAGATCGTTTTTTTGATTCACACACTTAATTGAATTTTTAATTTTAAAACAAGTTGATTCCTCCGAAGATCTAAATTTTTAATCTTAAGATCGTTATTTTGATTCACAGTTTTAAGATAAGTTAAAATATAAAGATTTTTAGATTCACAGTCTTAAGATAAAAAGAATATCTTAGATTCCTCCGAAGATTTATATTTTAAATCTCAGAACAGAGTCTCAGATTCCTCCGAAGATCTATATTTTTAATCATCAGATTAGTTTGATTCTTACGAAAATATAAAATATAAATCCTTAATTGATTCACACACTTGATTATATTTGTAATCATTGATTATAATTGATTCCTCCGAAGATATAAATTTTAAACCGCTATAAATAGACCCCTCTCCAGGATTTTATTTTTAATCGCTATAAATAGATTCATCCAGATCTATATATCCTGAATCAAAATAAAAAGTATCTGGTATAACCAGATACTCATATGACATAACTTATTCTATGTCTTACTCTATATATTCGTCTCTTGATATTATATATATATTTTCTTACTCTCTTAGTCTTCCTATTCTTATTAGTTTCTTATTAGTTTCTTATTAAGATACCGTAGGATTTTTATGATTTGGAAATATAGTCTGTAAAAAGGTAGAGAGGGCGGCGCAATTATAATTATAAGATTTTATATTATAAAATACATAAAATATAAAATATAAGAAGCAAAGAAGAAGAATAGGAACACAAATATAAATACAAAAATGATTAATATACTTACTAAATATTTAAAATGGATAGAATATCATAAACTCAGAAATCCTAGAGATCTTATAGAATGTATATCTGATGATATAAGAAGAAGTGCTATAAGTAGAATAAAATGCGATAAGAAATTATTTAATGCATTCAGATGCACTTATGTATATAGATGCAAATTCTTAGATCAAGTTAGAAAAGATAAGCGCCAAAAAATATATACTCAGGTTAAAAATAAGATACTTAAATCCAAGCCCGAAATAACAATACCGCTTTATAAAAATAATACTCCTGCGACTTGTATTGTCACAGTAAATGATTTTGATATAGAACCTATAGATGACTTGTAGCTGCTGTGACAATTTGAACCTTTGTGTTAAGTTGTTGTATTGGTATGCTTATATTCTGGAACGAGAGAAAAGAAGCATGTCCATTAATATTAATAGTATCTAGTGTCGTCGCATTTGTAACTATATTTGCTTCTATTTTAGGATATAATGATCTATATGGAAATGCAAATCTGCAAACATATAAAATTACAATGTCTGATGATGTTAGCGCAAAAGAATTGTACGAATACTATGAAATATTAAATAAGGATAGCGAAGTATATACTATAAGAGAGAAATATAAAGGATAAAAATATATGACAAGAAAAGAATATTATCGTGGCAAGCCTAATGCAAAGTATGGCATATGGAATGATATGAAAAAGAAATTCCAGTTTGGCATATGTGAAGACACTCCATGTAAGGCAGAAATAAAGCTTTTTAAATTGATTGGAAAAGATGCTTATAAGTGGAGATATGAAGCACGCAGAATTAATCCTTAAATAAAATTAAATTGTATAATATTACAAATATATTTTCTCACTTATACACATACTTCGAGATCGAAAATTTAATATTTATAGATTATATAACGGATGATTAATATACTAAATAAACAATTGAATCATATAGAAGAATCACATAAAATCGCTAATATTATATTAAATGCAATTAAAAATGATTTATTGAATCAAGTATCTGTTAAAATGGGACATCTCAATCAGGATTTTTCTAATTGTGCGTTTTATCAAAAATTCAAGATCGAAGACCTTGGTTTATCAGAATCATATTATTTAAAAAATATATTCATAAAACATTTGAAATTACAGTTGATAATATAAAATGCATTATGTTTGTAGATGATATAAGTAGGTCATATAACAGAACATTAAAGGTATGTAGAACGATTACAACAGCTGTAATTTTATTTTCAGAAGAAAAATTTAAAAGATTTTGTCAAAGATATGATAATAATAGACTCACTGGAGCATTGCATGGAATATAATTGACAATGATCAATATATTGAAAATATATAATGATACTACAAAAGTTATTTCTCGAATAGTAATTCAAATATATCAAGAAAACTTTATCACGAAGTATGATAATATGCCAACTTCCTTTTTTATCAATGGTATAGAATTTAAGGCTATAAACTATTATATATCAGACTTAACTGCCATATATTCAGAAAAATATATTTCAAATATATATGGAATAGGAGTACATTCAGTTTTAACAGTAGGAACTAAAGAATATTGCGATGATCAAATTATAAACAGTATTAATAGTTCATATATGTATAAATATACATTTACATGATTGATTTACTAAAAGAATATACAGAGAAATTATTGCGTGTAAAATCTCTTGCTTCCAAATTGAAATCTTACATAGCAGAAGAAATAATAAAACAAGTACCAGCATTAGTATATGAAAGACATAATTTAAATACAGATACAATAATTAGCAATGAGTATAAATTATATTTGGATTGCGATGTTGAAAAGGATAAGATAGATATCAATACGCTTGCAAATTTTCTTGATTTTAAAGAAGGAATCATAATAGACGAATATAATAATAGGTATAAATATTCTATTGATGATATAATATATGTAAATAAAACAGACATAGGACATATTATTGATACATATAATGTGGATTATTATACAGATTATGTAAGTAATGGAAAAACAAAAAAATATAATTACTGTAGTGTGCGATATATAGTTCAGACATTGAAAATTACTATTAATGTGGAAATATGCAATGATCAATTTACTTAAAAAATATTTTACACGTAAATGTGATATTATAAAATTATCAAATAGGATTAAAAAAGAAATATATGATTTTGTACGATATACAATTAAAAACAATGATGATTATGTACTACAATTTCCTATATCTGTAACATATACAATGCGATTAAAGAATCATTTTTATACTCAAAATCAATTAGATTTGGCTTTGGAATTAAGTGATATGCGTGATTTTGGTTTGTCATACAACATGCAGTATTATTGCGCTGAGAGCGAAAGTATTGACTATGATTATGATTTAGCAAATAATTATAATATAAATATCAAATTAATAATAGAAAGAATGGACGGATTATTTTGATGCAATATGCAATAAAAAATATATCTGATTATATATTATGGTATTGTAATCAGAAACAGTATTGTGTTAATGCGTTTAAACTTCAGCAGATATTATATTTTCTTCAGGCAGAATTTTTGGTGGCACATGAAACTCCATTATTTAAAGATAAAATAGAGGCAGTAGATTGGGGCATAAAAATAGATCCAATATACCATGAATATAGAATCTTTGGGTCAGCCTTAATTCTATATATAGAAGATCCTGATATTACATTAGAATATTACGAATCAATAATAGATCCAGAAAACATTGAAGAAATCAATGGCATCATTGATATTGTAGGACCATATAATTGGCAACAGCTTCGGAAAATAATTTGTAAGCAAGATCCGTGGCATTATACTTATTATTATTTTGAGGATAAGGAAATAATTCGTTCAAGAATATATAATTTCTTTTACGAAAAAGATAAGACTGAATCAGATAATTAAAACTATAATAGCAATTTTACTATTATGTATGCTCATTGTGCAAATATACATATATTTCCAGCTGAGCTGTTTAACCATTAATAAAATATAAAAACTAAAAAATAAGCATATTTGCCATGTCCTTTATAAAATGCTGCAAATATAGAGGATGTTGTAAATATGCTTATTTTGAAAATATATAAGATATATGGGAGACAATAATATGCTGCATAAATCAGTTGGTTTATTGCCATGATTAGCTGAGTATATAAATAAAATTAGGGTGGGGCAGCTAATCTAACGCTAAGTATATTTATGAAAACGCGGTCATGAATATAAGATTGTCTGCATTATTTTTGTGTGTAGCAATGTAGAATAGCGTATGCTTGTGTAAGTCAAGCTTGTTATAGGGAGGGACTGGAGGGCGCGACATAGAAACTGTGAAAAAAGTAGCAGCTATGTCTGGATCAGGAGCAGCGGTTACGCTTTTCTGCCTGATAAGAACCTACAACAAAAATATGTACAATAGCATATTCGGATTCTTTTATAGTTCTTGCCGATAGATAAATTAAGAACTATTATTTTTATATGATTAATGGTTTAAAAAGCTAAATAATAATTGAGCACATAAATACTATATTGCTTTGACTTTGGTTAGTAATACAATAGTGTCAAGACTAAATGTTATTGTCTTGAGAAATAATATTTTTCAAGTAAGAGGTAAGATACTATGCGTAGAAAAATGTATAATATAAGAAACTATAGACGCGAAATGAAAAAAGCGAAAATAGCTCGTCTTAAAAATAGTATAAATCATTATAATATTTACACTGGTAATACATGGATCAAAGATTATGATAGGCAAAATCATTGTGATATACCAGAAGAAAAACAGTATATTAAATATGCTAAGAATTCTAATATGCAGAAATATCTTAAGAAATATAGTAATCGTAGATTAAGAATGACTGAACTTGAAAATGTCCCATTAAAAGGTAATTATAATCGTAGATATACAGAATATTGGTGGATCATTTGGTAATGTCTGTACTCGATATATCAAAATACATTATCACGAAATGTACTAAGGAAAACAAACCTATAAGTAATCTACAGCTTCAGAAGATATTGTATTTCATACAGAAGGAGTATCTACAGAAGAAAGGTGTTCCCGCATTCGATGACCCAATTGAGGCATGGCGTTTCGGGCCTGTAGTTCCCGAAGCCTATTACTTCTTCTGTGGCGCTGGTGCCATGCCTATCACGGACATCTACGAGAATTTTGACATTGGTTCTGCTGATGTAAAGCTGATTGATAGAGTTGTAAAAGAAAAACGCGCACTTGATCCGTGGACTTTAGACCAGACTCATAGAGAAGGGTATGCTTGGGATCATGTTTATCAACATGGTCTCGGAAACAGAATGCAAGTACCCATAGAACTTATCAAAAAATATGGTTAATACAAAAGGAGAATAAAAATGGAAAACAAGAAAACAATTACAATTACAGATATATTTAATAAAGATCATGTAGGAACTTATAGTCCGGGAAGACTGAAAGAATCTCAGATTCCTAAGGGTCTTCATAAATATGAAATTACAAATAACGTATGTGGTATAGATAAGCCTAGTCTTAAAAGGTTCGCACCTATTGACTTCGCAGGTACATTTCTTACAGAAGATAATATTATAGACGACAACGATGAGTCTATAACTATCGAAAGAATAGCTCTTGGTTAATAGGAGATACTATGATCAAGACATTAAACGAACTTCATGATAAGTTAGTTGTACAAGAAAATGAATGGCATAATATACTTGAAAATCAGTATTCTAAAGAGTCATTAATTTCCTGTGCATATGCTATAGCTGAAAGACAAACTATATTTGATTGGCTGATTAATTATATATTATGCGATTTAGATGAATATGATGATGAAAATAATGTCTGTGATGAAGATGTTTATGCGGCGCAAACATTAATTACAGATAGTATTCTTCCTAATGTTCCTGAAAATATAGATTTACACCTAGTCGATGAAATGGTCGAAGCTGAATGTAATTACAATATAGCTATGTGGACTACATATGATGGTCTTTTAGATGTATTAAGATTTTTAGCAATTCAGATCCAGGATCATAGTTGGACTTATTATAATCAGCATCTGGATATTAAATATGTTGCTAATGAAGCATAATAAAAATTACAAATACAGGTTTATTTTATATATATAATAAATAATTGCACCTGATACGAATTAAAACAATTTTCAATTTACTAAAGATAAAAACTAATATACTATAGGCGTATAATATATTAGTCCGTAATATTTTAAAAAAATAGCCAGAAGTACAATTCGGATAATGTACATTGATTTTAAAAATATAATTTAGTATAAATCTGTATTTGATAATAAAAAGGCTCGTAATTATACGAGCCTTTTTATCTTGTGTTTGAGTGCATGAACTCAAATATAAGACCAGCGGGAGTGCAAGGCAGCTACTATGCTTCACGATAGTGGCCATTAACGGTTGTGTAGTAAGGATAAAATTTTAATGCCGTGATTTATTCCATCCCGCTCCATTTGCTGAAATGGCGAAACTGGCAAACGCGTCAGGTTTAGGCCCTGATGATCTTCAATACAGATCTTACGAGTTCAAATCTCGTTTTCAGCACCAGAAAATACTAAAGGGTATAATAAAAATGCAAATAATTACAAAAGAAAAATATGATAAAGCAAAACAGTGTCTATTAGACAATGGTATTGATCAGGACGAAGTAGATATAATTTTACAAGCATTATGCTATATCTTATGTGATGAAGAAACGGAGCAATATTGTGACTAGACAAGATCAAAAAGAAGTTAGAACTATATTTAAAGATATATTAGATCTTAAAAATAATTGGAATCAATATAATGCAGATT
>ERZ808277.156-NODE-156-length-30648-cov-4.496061_pt1 | contig 30648 bp, 23 predicted proteins | sample MGYA00521240_ERZ808277 | MGnify/ENA primary metagenome ERZ808277 (study PRJEB31516, sample SAMN03275599) | gut metagenome | biome: mammalia-associated habitat; material: feces | host: Papio cynocephalus | place: Kenya | collected 2012-07-17 ... | reverse complement strand
CTTCGTTGCGAAACAACCTAAAAAGTCAATCCTAAAACTAAAGTTTTAATCTTGACTTTTTATTGGGAGCGAAAAATGGCTACACCATTGGAAAATTACCTTTCTTCTTGTAACGGGAAACCAAACGTTGCAATGACAGCTTACGTTGCAAATCTTCAGCAGGTTGCATCTGTAAATCCATCAATCGCCGCTGATATTGTAAACGAAATCGAAAACCAGCGAAGCCACCTCAAGCTGATTGCGTCTGAAAACTACAGTTCTCTCGCAACACAGGCAGCAATGGGCAATCTTCTTACAGACAAATATGCCGAAGGCTACCCAGAACACAGATATTACGGCGGTTGTGTAAACGTTGACGCAGTTGAGATGACGGCGGCGCGCGAAGCGGAAGAGCTTTTCGGCGCAGACTATGCTTACGTTCAGCCTCACTCTGGAGCGGACACAAACCTCGTTGCATACTGGGCAATTCTTTCGGCAAAAGTTGAGACTCCGACATTGCAGGAGCTTGGCGTAAAATCATTGAACGACCTTACAGCAGAGCAGTTTGACGAGCTTCGGCACCGCTTCGGAAACCAGCGTCTCATGGGACTCGACTACTCTTGTGGCGGACACCTTACTCACGGCTACAAGATGAACATTTCTGCGAGAATGTTTGAAAGCCATCCTTACGGAGTTGACAAGGAGACAGGTCTTCTTGACTACGACGCAATCGAAAAACAGGCAATGGAAGTTAAGCCGCTTATCCTTTTGACAGGTTATTCAGCTTATCCGCGTGCAATCAACTTCAAACGCTTCCGCGAGATTGCAGACAAGTGCGGAGCTGTTCTCATGGTTGATATGGCGCACTTTGCAGGTCTCGTCGCAGGAAAAGTATTCACTGGAGATTTTGACCCGGTAAAATGGGCAGACGTTGTAACAACAACAACACACAAGACTTTGCGAGGACCTCGCGGAGCTATGATTCTCTGCAAGAAAGAATTTGAGGACTATGTGAACAAGGGCTGCCCGATGGTTCTCGGCGGACCTCTTCCGCATGTAATGGCTGCAAAGGCAATCGCTTTCAAAGAAGCGAACACAAAAGAATATCAGGACTACGCTCATCAGGTTGTAAAAAACGCTCAGGCGCTTGCAAAAGAGCTTCAGGATTTGGGAATCCGCCTGCAGACAAACGGAACAGACAATCACCTTATGCTTGCAGATATTACTTCTTACGGACTTACAGGAAAGCAGGCTGAGGCGGCACTTTTCCAGGCAGGCGTAACAACAAACGCGAACGCGCTTCCATATGACAAGAACGGCGCATGGTACACTTCAGGTCTTCGTCTCGGAACTCCAGCGCTCACAACTTTAGGAATGAAAGAAGGCGAGATGAAAGAAGTCGCTGCGATTATCGATATGGTTCTCAAAGGAACAAAGCCGGGCGTAACAAAAGACGGAAAACCTGCAAAACTCAAGATTGTTCTTGACGAAAGCGTAAAGGAAGCCGCTTCAAAACGAGTTCAGGCGCTTTTGAGCAAATTCGTCCTTTATCCAGAGCTTGATTTGGATTTCTTAAAGAAAGAATTTGTAAAATAATTCAGTAAAAATTGAATTAACTGCAAATAAAAAATGCACCTCCAAAATTGAACTTTATGTCCAAATTTAGAGGTGCACTTCAAAGTTTAAAACCTTATCGCATAGCCTTTTATTTTGCGAAAAGCATTTTAGTTTTCAACTGCGTGCGAAATCACTTCGCGGACTTTTCCGTTTGCACTTATCATTTCCATAAAATAAGATTTTACTTTTCCGTACAATTCAGAAGAAACAACGTCAAAGCCAAAAATCTTTTCATTTTTTAACAGTTTTTTGATTTTTTCTTCAACTTTAGTTTCATCATTTTTGCCAATTAAAATTCCTGAAAGTTCATTTTTTACATCTGGAAGAAGCGGATCAGGAGAAAGCTCAAATTCTTTTCCATTATCATCAATTCCAAGAAGATAGCGAAGCCAAAGCGCAAAAACCATAGGCAAAATTTTCAGACTTTTTACATTGAGTTCTGGATTTGCAAGATATGCTTTTACGGTTTCTCCAAAGCGAATCGAAAGTTTTTGTGAAGTATCGGTTGCAATTCTCTGAGGAGTATCTGGCATAAACGGATTTGGCAGACGTTTTTCGATTACCTCATCAATAAAAGTCTTCGGTTTTATAATTTTTGGATCAACTACAACAGGCAATCCTTCTTTATAGCCCAAAATTTCGACCATTTTTTTAAGGTCTTTGTCTTTCATTTCGTCACAAATCAAATTGAATCCCAAGAGGCATCCAGAAAGAGCAAGAGCGGTGTGCAGAGGATTTAGACAGGTGCAGACTTTCATCTTTTCGACTTTATTTACAGTTTCGCGGTCTGTAAAATAAACTCCGGCTTTGTCCAAAGGCAGGCGGCCATTAGGAAATTTGTCTTCAATTACAAGATACTGAGTTTCTTCGGCATTTACAAAAGTTGCGCAGTAAGTGTTTTTTGAAGTTACAATCAGCTCAGTCTCTTCAAAACCGTCTTTTTTAAGCATTTCCGCGACTTTAGAATTTGGGCGAGGCGTAATTTTATCAATCATAGTCCAAGGAAAAGCAATTTTTGTTTCATCCTTTAGATAATCAATAAATTCAGAAGGAACAAAGCCTTTTTTCTGCCAGTTTTCTGCAATTTTTAAAACAGCAGCCGAAAGTTTTTCTCCGTTATGAGAACAGTTGTCCATAGAAACCAAAGCAAGAGGAAGTTTTCCGGCATTAAAGCGTTCCAGCAAAAGTCCTGTAAGTTTAGACAAGAACATTTCTGCTTTTTCAGGCGGATTGGCAAAATCATGCTCATACTGTCCAATCAATTTTCCGTCAGAAGAAGTAACAGCGTAACCTTTTTCTGTAATAGTAAACGAAAGCATTTTAAGGCTTGGATTTTTAAATGCCGCAAGCACTGTCTCCCAGTCATCCTTAAATTCAGGATAGACACAGACAGAATCAACGACAGAAGCTATGATTTCTTTTTCGATAGAACCGTCGGCTTTTAGTGTAACTCCAAGAGTCAAATTGTCATGCGGCTTAAAAAGTTTTTCAACAATTTCAGGATCGTGACATTCGCCGGCAATAATTCCAGTATTCATCAAACCTTCGTTCAAAAGTTTTTGAGCCAAGGCTGCAGGAAAAATTCTAAAGATATTTCCTGCCCCAAAGTGAATCCACTCCGGATTTTTTCTTGTATTTTCTGCAATTTTTTTCGGGTCGAATTTCGGCAGTTTGTAGCCGTTCCATTTTGAGCCGTCTTTAATTTCGTTTAAGTTCAGTTTCATAAAATAATCCTCCATAAATATTTGCGGCAAATTCCGCCTTTTATATCCAAGCTGTCCGACTAACAGTCTGTTTTTTTCTCGTTTTTACTTTTTGTCTTTATTCTTTCAAAATTTCAATTTTCGCAAAAAAAAATCATCTAAGAGCTAAAATATTCAGGATAATTTTTATTCATATCTTCAAGCAAATCAGAAAGAACTTGCATATGCTCTTCATCAACCTTGCAGGCAAGTTCCGCATCTCCGTTTTCAATCGCCTTGACAAGCTCAATATGCTCTTTTTCCACGCTGTTCGCAATTCTGTCAGCATTGTAACTCAAAATTCGTATGCGATGATCGTTTCCCGTGTGCGAATCAAGAACTTTCCAAAGCCATTCATTTTTCGTCTCCGAATAAAAAAAATGATGCAGCTCATCGTCTTTCTGCAAAAAAGCTTTTTTATTTCCATCCAAAAGGCTTGCATGCTGTTCAAGAAGAAGCGCCTGTAATTTCGTAGCGCAGATTTTTCGTTTATTTTCGTCAAGGCTTTCCATAAAAACTTTCAGAACGCCAAGTTCAAGCGTAATACGCAAAAATCTTTCCTTTTTGATAATATCTTTGTCCAAAAAAGCAACACGAGTGCCTTTTTGAGGAAAAACATCAACCAGTTTATCAAGAGAAAGCCTTAAAAGAGCATCGCGGATTGGAGAACGGGAAACATTCATTTCATTAGCAAGCTGATTTACGTTAAGTTCCTGCCCCGGTTTTAATTCCAAACTAAGAATTTTTTCTCTCAACACTCCATAAACAGAATTCTCTTGGTTTTTCATAATATTCTCCAAAAATTACAGCACGATTGAAAACGTTTTGCAGATTTGGGCGGCTTTTTGTTCCGTTCCACTGCACAAAAACCGGGCTGTCCGCCATTTCGCTATTCGCTACATTCAAAACCGGCGGCAGTAAAACTGCCGTCAATTTTGAACGCTTCGCGTGGCTCCCATCCCTGCCGCAGGCAGGACGTGTGCTTTAGCACACAGTTCAATATTCCGAGTTTTGCGCTGACAAAACTCGCAGCGTGCTTGCACGCAGCATCCCTGCCGCAGGCAGGACGTGTGCTTTAGCCAGCTCCCATTATTTTTTCTGCGATTTTTCCACAGCTTCCAAAAGCCCCTGAATGTACATTGCTCCGAGCGCGCGGTCGTAAAGTCCGTAGCCCGGCATGCACTTTTCGCCCCAGATTGTTCTTCCGTGGTCTGGACGAACAGGGCCGTCAAAACCTGTCTCGTAAAGAGTCTTTACAGCCTCGTACATATCAAAGCTGCCGTCTGATGAAAGATGGGCCGCCTCCTCAAAAACTCCCGGCGCAAAATGATGAAGATTTCTGATATGCGCAAAATGAATTCTTCCCTTGCATGCGCGCATTATCTCAGGAATGTTGTTTTTCGGGTTTGTTCCGAGACTTCCCATGCAGAGCGTGATACCGTTGTATTCCTTGTCAACGGCGCGGAGCATTTTAAGGATTGTGTCTTTTCCGGTTATTATGCGCGGAAGCCCGAAAACCGACCATGCAGGGTCGTCAGGATGAATCGCCATTTTCATGTCGTATTTCTCGCAGACAGGGCCGATTGCCTTTAGAAAATAAACAAGATTTTCAAAAAGCTTTTCAGAAGTCACGTCTTTATATGCCGCAAAAAGCTCCTTTACTTTTGAGAGACGCTCCGGCTCCCAGCCCGGCATCACAAAGCCGTTTGAATTGTCCGTTGTCTTGTCAAAAAAAGTCTGCGGGTCGATAGAGTCCACAACTTTTTGGTCGTATGCGAGAACAGTCGAGCCGTCCGGACGTTTTTTCGCAAGGTCGGTGCGTGTCCAGTCAAAAACCGGCATAAAGTTGTAGCAGACCATGTGGATATTTTCTTCGCCGAGCGCGGCAAGCGATTTGATATAGTTTTCAATGTATTTGTCGCGGTCTGGGCTTCCGATTTTTATCGCGTCGTGGACGTTTACGCTTTCAATTCCTGAAATTTCAAGCCCTGATTTCTCGACAGTTTCCTTTAGATTCTTTATTCTTTCGCGTGTCCATTCCTCGCCGGCTGGAACATCGTACAGCGTCGTGATTACGCCTTTTACGCCCGGAATCTGCCTGATTTGCTCAAGCGTCACAGAATCAAATCCCGGCCCGTACCATCTCAAAGTCATTTTCATAGCGTTTCCTCGTTTTTTTTTGGTTTTATACAAAGCATTAAGTGAAATGCCGCCTGAAAACGGCACTGTTCCTCAAAAATCGCATAAAAGCGATTTTTCCATTTACTTATTACTTACACTGCATATCCGAGCAGCTTCGGCAGGAACAAAGAAACATCAGGTACAAAAGTTACAAGCATAAGACCTGCAATCATCGTCAGATAGAACGGAATCATCGCTCTTGTCGTCTTTTCGATGCTGATTTTTCCGACACCGCAGCCGACAAACAAGGCAGAGCCGACAGGCGGAGTGCAAAGTCCAATCGCAAGGTTGAATATGAGCATAACGCCAAACTGAACAAGGCTCATTCCTGCAACGTTATGAACGACAGGCGCAATAATCGGAGTCACAATCAAAATAAGCGGAGCCATGTCCATAATACAGCCAAGAAGAAGCAGCATTATGTTAATCAAAAGCAGAAGAACAACCTTGTTCTCGCTGATTGAAAGAAGAGCAGTCGTGATGATTGTCGGAACTTTCAAAAGCGCGAGAAGATAACCGAATCCGCCAGCCGCCGCAATCAAAGAGAAAACCATTGCGAGCGTTTTTACAGTGTTCATCAAAAGTTTCGGCATCATCGAGATTTTTAGCTCTTTGTAGACAAAAACCGAGATTATGAATGAGTAAATACAGGCAATCGCCGCAGATTCTGTCGCTGTAAACCAGCCTGCTGTTACACCAACCAAAATAATTACCGCAGTGAACAATGCGAGAATTGCATCAAGACAAATCTTTAAAGCCTGTTTTAGCCCGATTTTTTCTCCTTTCGGATAGTGGCGGATAATGCTCATGATTCCGCAGACAACAAGGAACAGAATTCCAAGCGTGATTCCAGGCAAAAGTCCTGCCATAAAAAGCGCGCCTACAGAAACTCCGCCTGCCGCAACTGAATAGATAATCATATTGTGGCTTGGAGGAATCAGAACGCCCTGGCAAGATGTCGCGACTGTAACCGCTACAGAATAATCCTTGTCGTAGCCGCCTTTCACCATCATCGGAATCTCAATCGAGCCGAGAGATGAGACATCAGCTACAGCCGAGCCTGAAAGATGGCCGAAGAACATTGAAGCAAGAACGTTCACGTATGAAAGTCCGCCTCTGAATCTTCCGACAATCGCGTTCGCAGCCTTTAAAAGACGGTCTGAAATTCCGCCCGCGCCCATAATTTCGCCCGAAAGAATAAAGAACGGAATCGCCATCAAACTGAACGAATTTATGCTTTTTCCCATTTGCTGAATGAAAGCCATCAGCGGAATGTGGACGTAAACAAGCGTAATGCACGATGAAACGGCAAGCGCAAATGTTACCGGCATTTTTATCAAGATAAAAAGAACAAAAGTTCCAAGTAAAAGCCATATAGCTATAGTTGGGTCATACATTTGTCTCACCTCCAATTGTGTTGCAGGCACGCATTTCTTCAATAATTTGCTGGTCGGTTTTTCCACCAGAAGATTCTCCTTCAATAATCGAATGCCGATATTTTTTTAAGCCGAATAAATCCGTAAGCGCAAAATAAATAATGAAACTTCCGGCAACAGGCATCATGCAGTAAGCGGTTCCAGCCGGCCATTGTGTTGCAGGCAAAGTGCTTGCCCAAGTCATCTTTACAAGTTTTATTCCATAGAAAAAAAGAATATATCCAAAGAAAATTGTTGCCAAAGTGTTTATTTTAGAAATAACAAACTGAATTTTTTTTGGAAGCATAGCAAAAAATAGTGTAATAGCAATATGAAGCTCTTTTTCAACACCAATTGCCATTGCAATAAATGCTGTCCAAACCATCAAAAGAAGAGCAACTTCTTCTGACCACATAATCGACTTATGAAGCACAAGTCGTCCAAAAACCTGGCAGCTTACAATAATTACAATTACAAGGATAACAAGTTTTGCAAATTCAAGCAGAACTCTGTAGATGCAGTCAAAAACAAAAGTTATGCCTGAAATAATTTTTTCAAGAACGTTGTATCCAGGTTTGCAAATTTCAGCCGGAGCAGACGCAAAAAAATTCTTTATTTTTTCAACAATTGAAACCATAATAAAACCTTTTTAAACCTAACTAATATACTAAAATATTAGTTATAAAAATCTAAAAAAAAGGCAAGTTTACGTTTTTAGCAAAAACCTGCCCTTTATTCAATCAAAAATTACTGAGCCTGAATGTTTTTTATTACATCTTCGTAACCAGCGCCAAACTGTGCATACAAAGGAGCCATTGCAGCCTGGAATTTTTCTTTTTCTCCAGGTTCAAGCTCTGTAATTGTACAGCCTGCCGCACGAACTTTTTCCTCAGAAACCTTTTCCTTAGCAGCCCAAAGCTCACGTTCAAGTTTTGCAGACTCTTTTGCACATTCTTTGATAATCGCCTTGTCAGAATCAGAGAATTTGTCCCAAGTAAGCTTAGAAACAAGCTGCATTTCTGGAACGCGCGTGTGCTCGTCAAGAACGTAGTATTTTGCGACTTCGTAGTGAGAAACTGAATCGTACGAAGGCCAATTGTTCTCAGCTCCGTCGATAACTCCTGTCTGAAGTCCAGAATAAACTTCACCGTAAGCCATAGGAGTAGCACTTGCACCAAGAGCAGCAACCATTCCCATCATAAGCTGAGATTCCTGAACACGAATCTTAAGACCTTTCATATCGCTGAGTTTTGTGATTGGGCGTTTTGAGTCGTAGAAATTTCTTGCTCCTGCATCAAACCAAGAAAGACCTACCAAGTTATTTTTGTCCATCGAGTTAAGGAACTTTTCTCCGATTTCTCCGTCAAGAACACGCCACATTTGGCTTGCGTCTTTATAAAGATATGGAAGCTGAAGAACGTTGAGCGATTTTTCAAATTCACTCAATGGCGAAATAGAAACACGTGTAAAGTCAATAGCACCAAACTGAAGCTGTTCAATTACGGCCTTTTCATCACCTAACTGTCCGCCATGGTAAACGTCAATGTGAATTCTTCCATTTGTCTTCTGTTCTACAAGTTCAGCAAATTTGTAAGCAGCCTTTGTTGTAGGATAATCCTGAGCCTGGTTTTCTGCATAACGGAGAACCATTTTTTCGGCTTTTTTTTCTTTGCATCCTGTCAAAGCCAATCCAGCAGCAAGCAAAACGCAAGTCGCAGCAACTAAAGTTTTTTTCATGTTGAATTCCTCCAAAAATCTTATCCTAATATACTAGAATATCAGTCAAGTATCATTCTGTAGCTTCTTTCTTAATTTGTCAAACAATTTTTTTTCAAATTAACTAAAAAAAACTTTCATTATTTTTTTTATGTGTTATCCTTAAATTACTAGGATATTTTTATCTTTAAAAGTTTGCGTTGCAAACTTTCTTATCATCTGTTGTTTCTCACTTCGTTGCGAGACAACTTAAAAAGTCAATCTTTAAACTGAAGTTTTAATCTTGACTTTTACAGGAGGTAAAAATGCAGCTGAAATTTTTTTATTGTCCGCATTGCGGCAAAATCATTTCAATCGTAAAAGATTCTGGGGTCGAAACAATATGTTGTGGACAGCCTATGAAACCGCTTATTCCAGGAACAACAGACGGTGCAAAAGAAAAACATCTTCCAGTCGTAACCACCGACAAACAGAAAATCACAGTAACCGTCGGAGAAACACTCCACCCTTCACTTCCAGAACATTACATCGAATGGATTGTTCTTCAGACAGACAAGGGAATTTATCAAAAAATGCTAAATTCTGGAGATAAGCCTGAAGCTGAGTTTGCAATCCTTCCAGACGAAAAAATCATCGCAGCTTACGAATATTGCAACTTGCACAAGCTATGGAAAACAGAATATACAGTCCTGTAATTTTGATTTTTATTTTAAACAAACTGTCCGAAAACAAAGCGTCAATTGCTTTTCCGGGCAGTTTTTTTTATGCAAGAAAAAGGCGCACATAAAAAAATAAGGTTTCCGCATATATACAGAAACCTTATGTGACTTAAGATTGAAAAACTCCACACACAAAAAAATCAATCTGCTGTCAATTGCAAAAAAAACTTCTCCTACAAAACTTTTTTACATTTTTCTCCGAACTTTGCTTGCTGTAAATCAAATTAAGTTATCTTACAATAAGAAGTATAACAAAGCGTTACAAAAAAATGAACTTTTAATCCCCATTCTTTGTGCGATTTATCCAAAGATACTCAAAAAATATCCAAAGATACCATTATATTGAATAAAAGAACGAAAAATTTGAGTTTTTTTTTCGTATGTTTTATAATAAAAATGTGCGGACTTATACAAAAAAAAAATTAAAACCTTATAAAATACTCGATATTCTCGGTATGATTTTTGCAGCCATTGGAACATTCAATAATTTTTATCAGGGAGTGGATCATCCTCCATTTACAGAATCTTTTTTTTATCCTTATACCAACATATTAGTTCCTGCAATCAATATTTTTACGCTTGCAGCTACAATCGTTTATCTTTTTATACCTAATCAAGTTTGGTTTTTGTTCTTTTTGTATTTGCTCGAAACAATAAACCTAATCTTTACAGGTTTTCCAGTTGTAGGAATTACACTTTACATCAACTTTTTTGCATTTTTTTGTGCTGGCGGATATGCAAAGTCCCACTTTAAGATAAAATTCGCAATTGCAGCGGTAATTCTTATAAGCATGATTTCTTTTGAATATAGAAATTCTCTTACAGATATAATTTATTACGTTGCATTTGCTTCTTTTGAAATGGGATGTTACTTTCTTTTGTATTTTATGCTGCAAGAACGGCTCAGTTTTCTTTTTAAAGATGTCGATGTTCCGGGTTTTGCTCCAGAAATCTCATTGCCGCAAAAAGGTTCCGTACTTAATTTAAAAGAAATGGGACTTTCAGAAAGACAGATTTCGTGCATACATTACACGCTCAGCACTAACTTCAATTTCAAAAAAATTGCAGAAGAACTTATTACAAGCGAATCAACAATAAAAAAAGAAATGCAGTACCTTTATAAACTTTTTGGTGTAAAAAACCGTGAGCTTCTGCGCCTTCTGCTCGTTCAATACACAATTGTCTAGACAATCTATGTCTAGTATATTTTATTTGCTTAAATCAACTTGACATATAACCTTGATTTATTCATATTTAAAGTATGACAAAGAATTCAGGACTGTCTTTTTTCCAAAAATTCATTTCTTCGATTTTTGGCGGCAACGATCCAGAAGCCGAAAAAAACAGACAATTAAAAATTATTGCAAAAAATCTTTCGCGGTCAGGCTATAAATTTTACAAAGCTGGTTCCGATCAGGTTCTTCCTCAGTTTGGAAAATTTTTCTATGACATTTACAAGATTATTTCTCCAGCCCAGTCGTTTTTTCAAAGCCAGCCAAATCCTAATTTTTACAAAAATATCGTAATTGATTTTTCTCTGACAGAATCCCAAAAAAAATTGTCAGAAAATTTTTCTGAAGAATCGATTTTGGCTTTTTCAAAAAATGTGCCTTTTGAAAAATTAAAGGTGAAACTTAAGCAGGATCTTGAAAATTTCTTGGGTGAATTTGATGCTGATAAAATAAATTCGATTGACTCGCTTTACACAAAGCTCGTTGGATTTAAATCGTTTTGTCTTTATGACTTTTATTTTCTGTTAAAAAAATTTGATTCAACGTTGAGAGAAGGCGAATTTAACAGGGCTCCAAAGCTTGAACCAATCGAAGGCGCATACATTGCCGAAGACCTTAAAAATTTTGCAGAAATTTTAAATTCATTGCCATTGGACGAAGAATGGAACGATTTAATGACAATGTTTAAAACTATGCGTGGCGTCGAACCTGTTAAGCCAAATCAGTGGAACAAAATCGTACAAAAGTTAAAGCAGCTGCGGGACACACGTGTTTTTGACATGATGATTGAACTTACGACAAAAACCCCTGCTTATGCAACGGATTCTGCGGTAAAACAAGAACACATCGTCGAATCTTTTATCGAATCAACAAAAACTCAGACTGCAGGCACTATAAAAAAACTTGAAAATGAACAGAAAAATTCAAAAATTGACAGTCTTTTAGTGCAAATCTTTAATACGGATTCAATTGTTATTTTAAAAAATTATACAGAAGCAGGAAGCGCTCCGCTTGAACGAAAAAATCTTGGAAGTTTTGAATATGCAAAACCTTTGAATTATTTAAAAGCCTTCCTTGTCGAATTTGTAAAGCGCGATGTGCGAGAATATGCAGACCTTGTCTTAATCCGCGGAAAATGGACTTTGCCGGAGCTTTCTACAGAAATGAGCAATAGTTACCACCAGATGTTTGAAGCAAGCGATGAAATTACACAGTTTGACGGAAAATTAAACGAAGAAGCCGAAATCGGAATAAAAATAAAGACACTTTTGCCAAGGGCAGACCGCGACAGAGAGGCGAATAACATTATCAAAACAACTTTGCGCGACATAAACTCTTTGGCAAGAGAGTATCTTGTAAACACGACAAAATCCATGATTAGCTTTGCGAAGATTTTAAAATCTGTAATCGAAGACCATCAAAAGCCGAAAGGTGAAATTGTGATGAACTGGAAAGAACTGGACCGTTTTGCAGAACATCCGATTAACCAGCTTGGTGTGGAAGTTTACAAAAAAATATATCTTTTTGTTCAGTTGATGCAAAATGAACTGCAATAAGCTGCTATGCGCCAGGAACACGGAAGGCGGCGAAGCCGGTGCAAAGGCACCAAGGGTTACCGAGCCTGTAGTACTCCGACCCGCGAAAGCGGGTGGCGCCCTTTTTTCTATTTTTCTATCTTTTTTTAAGAATTCTTTCTGAAAGTTTTGTTCCTGCAAACTGAATCAAAGCAACAAGCAAAATTATTACAACTACGGAAGCAAGCATTATGTCTGTTCTAAAACGCTGATAACCGTAACGAATTGCAAGGTCGCCAAGACCGCCACCGCCTAAAGTTCCTGCCATTGCTGAATATGAAATCAAATTGATTATTGTAAGTGTAATTCCGCTGACTACCGACGGCAAAACTTCCGGCACTAAAACTTTTCGGATAATCTGCCAGTTTGTTGAGCCCATTGCCCGTGCCGCGGTAATTACGCCAGGATCAATTTCGATAAGCGCGGTTTCGATTACACGGGCAACAAAAGGTGCGGCCGCAAGACTGAGAGGCATAATCGTTGCTGAAGTTCCAATTGCGGTTCCAAGAACAAAACGAGTAAACGGAAGAAGAACAATCATTAAAATTACAAAAGGGAAAGAGCGCAGAACGTCGATTATGCGGCTTAAAATCATATTAAAAAGATGTTTTGGCATAATCCCTGTCGAACTTGTTATAAAAAGCAGGATTCCGAGCGGAAAACCAATCATAACAGCAAAAAGTGTCGAAAAAAACACCATTTGCAGAGTCTGAAGAGTTGAAATTCCAACTAATTCAAATATTTGAGACATTTTTTGCTACCTCGATACCGTTTTTGTTAAGATATTCTATTGCACGGCTGATTTCTGATTCTTCGCCAATAAAATCGACCAGCATTTTTCCGACTTTTTTGCCTTGAACCGACTGAATTCCCCCGGCACGCACATTAAAGTCGATGTTAAATTTTTTTGCAAGCTGAGAAAGCGTCGTAGAATCGGTTTTGTCACCGATAAAATGAAGTTCGTACTGCCCGCCGTCTAGGCTCCAGCGGACAAATTCTTTTTTGTTTTCGTCCTGTTGAACAGAAATTCTTGAAAGAAAATCCTTTGTAACATCCGTTTTTGGCCTTATAAAAATTTCTTCTACGCTGCCTTGTTCAACAATCCGGCCTTCGTGCACGACTGCAACCTGAGAACAGGCATCTCGCACAACTTCCATCTGATGAGTAATCATAACAACCGTCAGGTTCATTTTTTTCTGAATTTCGCGGATTAAATTTAATATCTGATGAGTGGTCTGCGGATCGAGGGCGGAAGTTGCTTCATCGCAAAAAAGAATGCTTGGATTATTCGCAAGCGCGCGGGCAATCGCAATCCTCTGTTTTTGTCCGCCAGAAAGTTTACTTACAGGCGATTTTGCACGGTCCGAAAGCCCAACTAACTCCAAAAGTTCTGCGGTTCGTTTTTTTATTGCTGATTTTGGCGTTCCGCAGATTTCCAAAGGATAAGCAATGTTCTGTTCGGCTGTACGGCTCGAAAACAGATTGAAATTTTGAAAAATCATTCCAATTCTTCGGCGACGGGCAATCAGTTCTTTTTCCGAAAGATTATCTACTCTTTCGTCGTTGTACCAAACTTCTCCAGAATCAGGCTTTTCCAAAAGACTTATTAAACGTACCAATGTTGATTTTCCGGCGCCTGATTTTCCGATAATTCCAAATATCTGATTTGAAGGAATATGAAGATTCACCTTGTTTACAGCATGAACCGCAGGCGAATTCTCTCCTCTGTAAACTTTATCAAGATTTTTTAATTCAATAACCATAACTGTTCCTGAATAAAATAACAAAACTGATTTTTTTAGCGATGTTCAAGTATTTTACAGGTTTTGAAAAAAAATCACAATCACGAAAGAGTTAAAAATATGAGCAAGCGCTTATAAGTAGACTTTTGGTGCGAAAAGTTTTTCGACGAAAAAAAATGTGTTATACGATAAATTTTCACCATCGCAAACACATTTTTTTTATATTCTATTTTACTTAAATATCGAGTTTTGGTAAGAATGGCAATTTAAATATCATTCCCGTGCTACGACACTGCGTTGTTTACGCAGTAAACTCGGCCAGAAATCTGTTGAAAATTTTCAATAAATTATCGGCCCAAGTCCAAAAAACACAAATTAAGGATATTTTTATAATACATTTACTTTTTTACAACAAAAGTATTGTCTTGTATAGAAAAATATTCTGCTTTATAGCTTGCCCAGTCTTTTTTCGTTTTATATGCATTAAGACCGTTTTTTAAACTTGGCATTAAGGAATCGATTCGCGCCGCATACATATTATCAGAAAAAATCTGATCCATTACATCAAAAGCCGCATCAATGCTATCTTTATTATTGTCCATTGAATAACATGAAGAAATAAATGCAGTTATTATAAGAGAACGAATATTCTCTCCATTATCTGTAAATTGTTTTCCCCATGTCGTTTTTAAGATTCCATCAATTTTCTCTGCTTTTACGATAAAATCATTTTCTGCTGAATAATCAAACGTAATTTTTCCAGATGAATAATCTTTCATAAATGTTTTTGCCCCATCAGCTTTTACCCATGTAAATACTCTCATTGGAACAACTAATGCAACGCCTGTCTGTGATTCAAATGCAGATGGTTCAGCCTGTGTTGAAACACAGCTTGTAAAACAACAAACAAATAATGCAAACAATGCAATCGAAAAATTTTTTACAGTTTTCATTTTTTTCTTTTCTCCTCGAAACTTCCAAGCACGGAGGTCCGCTTAATAGATATTCTTCGTCTTCGCCGCAATCCAATTAAATGTCACCAGATAATTCATTGCAGTTTAACATTTAGCTGTTATTGTACCCCCCCCCACTAAAAAAAAGCAACTATTTCCCATTCTTTCAATTTTGTAGTGCGAGGGGCTAAAAACTGATTTTTTTTGATGTTCCATTTTCTAAAATTTTGTGATATAATAATATACTATGAGTACACAATTTTCTCTTAATGAAAAAATAGTTTACCCTTCACAGGGTGTTGGTGAAGTCAAAGAAATTTTTGAAAGAAAAAACGGCGACTTGACCGTTCAGTATTACAGAATTTATCTTGAAGTTTCGGATATGATTGTAATGGTTCCAGTTGCAAATTCTGAAAAACTTGGACTTAGAAAAATCGTTTCTGCTGACGAAGCTCAAAAATCACTTGAACTTTTAGGTCAGCCGGTAGAATCTGTCACTTCTGATTGGAAACAGCGCTATCAGGACAACTTGAATCTCCTTAAAAAAGGAAGCATTGAAGATATTACAAATATTGTCCGCACTCTTTATCACCGCTCAAAGGTAAAAGAGTTGCCGATTCAGGAACGCAAACTTTACGATACTGCACGCAAACTTTTGGCAGACGAAATTGCAATTGCATTTGGAATTTCATCAAAAGAAGTTGAATCTATGCTCCATGCAAAGCTCGAACCGCTCAATGCTCTTCATGAAAAGAAAGCGATTCAGATTGACGACGACGATGACGATGATGAATTCGGAGATGAGCTCGGCGGCTCTTCAGGTTCTATGAGCGACGATGATGACTCTGACGATTCCGATGACTCTGACAATTCTGACTCAGACGACGATGGAGATGATGACGAAGATTAGCCGTTCAAACGAAGAACTGGCGCTAATTGTTGTTGCTGCCGGTTCTTCAAGCCGAATGGGCGGCATAAAAAAAGAATATCTTCCTCTAGAATCTGGAACCGTACTTTCTACCGCTGTAAAGGCTTTTTTAAGAGTTTTCCCATTTTCTGTTGTGGCTGTAACTTTTCCGAATCAAGAAAATACAGAACTTTTAAAACTCGCAGAAGAAAAATGCAAAAACGCTCTTTTTAAAGATAAAGAGCTTAATAGAATTGCAAGTAACACAGAATTTGTTTTTGTTCCAGGAGGAGAAAGCAGACAGGCTAGCGTTTTTAACGCCCTGCTGGAAATAAAAACGAATTTTCCAAATTCAAATCCAATTGTATTTATACACGACGGCGCACGGCCTTTTGTTTCAGAAAAAATAATCAATTCAACTTTTACCGCAGTTCAAAAATACGGCGCCTCTGCTCCAGGGATTCAACCTACAGACACTCAGAACGAAATTGATGAAAATGGCTTTATAAGACGGCATCTGGTGCGAAGTCAATTAACAGCTGTTCAAACTCCGCAGGTTTTTATGCTGAATGAACTTGTCGAAGCGCATAAAAAAGCAAAAAAAACAAAAAAAGAATACACAGACGACACTGAAATTTGGGATTTATTTGTTCCTGATGGAAAGGTAAAAATCGTAGACGGCGACATTAAAAATAAAAAAATTACATATAAGGAAGACTTTTTTACAAAGTCAGAAATAGATACGAAAAAATCAAACGAAACAACCAAAGGAAACACAATGATTCGGACCGGTCTTGGATACGACAAACATGCGCTTATTGCCGGACGCGCTCTTATGCTTGGCGGAATAAAATTTGACAGCGCAATTGGTGAAGACGGCCATTCTGACGGCGATGTTCTTCTGCATGCAATTACGGACGCTCTTCTTGGGGCCTGTGGAATGGGCGACATTGGTTCTTTTTTTCCTCCAATCGATCAAAAATGGAAAGACGCAGATTCAAAAATGCTTTTAGGAACAGTTTGGAATAAAATTACGCTAGAAGGCTGGAAACTTGAAAATCTTGACTGTGTAATTGCCCTCGAAAAACCAAAATTTCTTCCGCGCAGACAGGAAGTTATCGACTCGATTGCAAAAATTCTCCATGTTGAAAAAAATCAAGTTTTTGTAAAAGCAAAAACAGGAGAAAAACTTGGAGATGTAGGACAAAGCCGTGCTGTAGAAGTCTGGGCTACCTGTCTTCTTTCAAAATAACCTGTATTTCACACCTGCTTTCGGGCAATAATAAAAAAGCGGGCACTTTTTGTGTCCGCTATAGTTTCATATTTTTAGTAGCATTTTTTAATTCATAAAACCGTTGCCTTCGACAAGAAGGTCGATTTCGCCTACGCTGCGCTTAAGCCGTTTGGCAATTTCTTCGTTTGACCAGCCCTTTCTGTGCAAAGAAATTACCGATTCTCTCAACGCCAGTGAAATTCCCTCTTCTTTTTCCATTGGATTTTCTTTTAAATCCTGTTTTGTAATTTCAAGAAGAAGGTTCATTTTTTTGTCAATTTCAGTTTCGAGTGTGTGAAGCCTTGTTTCTGTACGGGCAATTCCTTCACGTCCTGTCTGAACTTGTTTTACACGCTCCTCCGTTTCGGTCAAGATATTCTGCAAAGATGACAATTGCTCAACTGCGTCGCTGATTTTTGAACGGTTACTGACAAGACTGTCAATATTTTTCTGAACATCTTCAATCTGGCGAGGGAAACTATCTACATGGCGATTTGCATCGTTAAGACGAAGTTCTAGCGATTTTAGCTGATCGAAAGTTTTATCAACTTCTCCGGCAATTGCTTCGATTTGGCTGCCCTTTGTTTCAAGACGGTCGTAACGGTTGGAAATATCTCCGAGAGTCTCCTGAAATTTTCTGACATCAAGCTGAATCGAAGTGAGCTGATCACTTGTCGAGTTTAGTTCTTCGATTTTTTGATCCATTGTTGAACTCAATTCGACAAGTTTTGCAAAGTTCTTTTCAATTCCATCAATTCTAATTTTTTCGCTATTAAATTTCTGAAGTTTTGAATTGACATCATCGTTCATATTTTGAATTAAATTGAAACTTGCAGACAGTTCATTTACGGTCGTCTGAAAATTTTCTACACGGGTAATTTCGTTTTTGAGTTCGTCAAGTTCCGATTCAAGCTGAGCTTTTAATTGATCCGCTTTTTGATAAACCTGCATCTGTGTCGAGAAAGCTTTTACTTCGCGGTCAATTTCGCTCATTCGGGTTTGCAAATCAGCGGCGTCATTTTGCATTCTCATTACGAGCTCCGCCTGATGAGTGTCGTTGGCCTCGTTTGCTTCCTGAATTTTAGTACGAAGTTCCCTCAAAACCTTTTCAGAATCTGCGCTCTGCTCTTTTACACGGCGCTGAGTTTCGTTGAGCATATCCTCGTAAGATTTGTTCATCTGCGCAACAATAGATTCGGAACGCTCTTTATATGAAGAAATTGAATCTTCAACATCTTTTTTCAGATTTTCAATCGTCTGGCTAAGTTCAAGCTGTTCGTTTTTTGTTTCCGTCCTGAAATTTTCAATATTTTGATTCAAATCGTCCTTAAAAGCAGAAATTTTTTGTTCAGAACTTTCCTTTACACCGTTCAGCTGGTCGCTAAACATAGTTTTTGCCTGATCAAACTGATTTTTTAACTGACCGCGCCAAACATTGAATTCACCAAGCATAGCATCAATTCCATTCTGGTTTGTGTCTGCATGGGCTTTTACAGTCTCTGCAAGTTCCATAAGTCTTGATTGAATATCTTTTTCGGCTTTTTCAAGCTGACCGTCCATCCGCTGAGCATATGCGTCAAGGGAATTTTTTACAAAATTGCCCTGGCCTTCTGTCGCTTCGTGCAGTTTTGTCCGGCTCTCGTCCGCGTAAGCTTTTACAGACTGTTCGATTTCGTCAATTCTGGCACGCAAAGACTGAGCAGAATTTTCGATTCCTGTCTGCACATTCTGCAGCTGGCTCTGATTTTTTGAGGAAATTTCTGAAAGTTGATTTTTTAATTCTTCGTTATGCCGATTTTCAATTTCGCGTCTTGAACTTTCATATTCGGAACTGAGAACAGCAAGCTTGGAATCCATGCTATTTTTCCAAGAATTTAAATCTTCTGTAATCGAATCCCCGCGTTTTTTTAAGTCGTCGCCAAATTTCATCTCAAAATCAGCAAGTGTCGCACTGACATTGTCGCTTGCGGTCGCTTTTATTGAATCGAGATTTTTTTCAAGATTTTCAATTTGGACGGTAATTTCATCATTATTGCGTTTGATTGCAGATTCAAACTGAGACTGCTGGTCTTTCTGAGCTTTTGAGAACTGGTTAAAATCAGAGACAACTGAATTTTGAGTGCGTTCAAGCGCGGTTCTGAGATTGTTTTCCAAAGTATCAATGTCGCTTGCCGTCGTCTGCAGTTTGTTAAAGCGGTATTCCATGTTGTTGCGGTATTCTTCAAGCTGCTTGTCAACATTTGCCAGAAGTTCCGTCTGCTTTGCGTCGTACGCCGAAGAAATGCGTGTCATTGTATCACTGAGCATTTTGTTAATTCCAGCAATTTTTTCGTCTGCCTGAGACTGAAAGCCTTTGAGCTTTTCATTTGCCTCTTCAGCCGCATTTTTAATCGTCTGAGCAGTTGCGGCCGCTCCTGTCTGACTGTCAGACATTGATTTTTGAATCTGTTCAACCGTAGCATTCAATTCCTGATTCAAGGCAGAAACGCGGGAATTTACATTTTTTTCGATTGCGTTGATTTTTTCTTCGACGGTCGCTTTGTAAGTATTAAGGTGCTTTTCTGCAATTTCCTGAAAACGGACAAAAGCCGCCTGTTCTTTTTCGTCCGCATCGGTAACCGATTTCTCGTACAAATTTCCATATCGTGAACGAATTTCTGAAGTCTGTTTTTCAAAAATTTCACGGAGGTTTTCAAGATTTTTTTCGTTGCTTTCTGATTCAGACTTGATTTCTTCAACCGTCTGGCTCGTATTTTGAGCAAAAGTCTTTATCTGCTTATCAAAAGAAGAAACCTGCTGCTGGAACAAATTCTCGAGGGCTGCAATTTTTGACTCAAGCGATTTTGAAAGATTTTCGGTTTTTACGCTCAGATTTGAAGAAAACTCTCCCGTTTTTTTTCTAAATTCGCCTTCAAGAATTGAAGTTTTTTCGTTTATTGAATTTGCAAAAGCAGAATTTTTCTGCTCAAGGGATTTTTGAATTTCCGCAATCTTTAAATTCTGCTGTTTTAAAAGCTCTTCTGTGCGTTCATTTACGTTTTTTATAAACGACTCTGCCCTAAACTTTGCCTGTTCTGTAAGTTTTTTGAATGCCGCGTCTTCGAGATTCTGCGCTTTTTGAGCCGCATTGTCGTAAGCAGATTTTATTCCTTTTTCAATTTTATCAAGAATCTGCTCTGAATGAGCCGACGCAGCCTGAACATTTTTTTCAATTTGAGAAGCCTTGTCGTTGAATTTTGTAAGCATGTCAGCGCCAAGAACCTTGAGACTGTCATTATTCTTTGTTCTGAATTCTGTAATAATCTGCGGAATTTTTTTCTCTAAATCCTCAACGGATTTTTTTCCGGACTCGATTTTTGCATTGAGTTTTTCAACAATCACGCTTTCTTTTTTTACAGCCTGAAGATTTTCTTCAACACGGTCAGTCATTTCCATTAGTTCGTGAATGGCTTTTCCGTAGGCATCGACTTTTTTTGCAATGTTCGTAACTGCATCAAACTGGCCGTCAAAATTCTGGCTTATATTCTGAAAATCCGCAATCTGTTTTTCAATTCGTTTTACGGCAGCGGCCGCAGAAGTATGATGAGCATCCCATTCTGCCGAAAGTCCATTCAACTTTGAAGTTTGTTCCTTAAAATATTCATTAAGCTGATTGATACGAGAATCCGCATAATGTTTTACTTTGTTCATTGAATTGTTTTCTCTGTCCAACGAATGTAAAACAAAGACAACAGCAACAGCAACAGCCGTAGAAATAAGAATTGCAAGAAGAGTCATTTTCCCCACCCAAAAAAAACAGACTTTTTTTAATCTTAAAAGTTTAATGCTCAAAACCGCACAAAATTACGGTCAAAGCTGAATAATTTATTTTTATGGAAAAGATTTTTAGGATTTTCTAAAAACAGCCATCAGCAAATTTTTAGAGAATTCTATAGAATTATTTTATCACAATTTCTGTCAATTGACGATAGTTTGAAAAATTTATATCGGCAGATTTTAAAGGACAGTGAAAAATTTTCCGCCAAAACGGCATTATGTACGCGCTCAACATTCCAGCGTTTTTTGAACCGCATACATCATATTTTATAGAATTTCCAACGTAAAGAATCTGTTCTGGCTTTAAGCCAAGTTCATTTGCAAGAATTCCGAATGGAAAAACTGAAGGTTTTAAAGCTCCAAGATGTTCTGTTCCCAAAATTACATCGCAGTAAGAAGAAAGTCCCCATAAATCGCCCTTCTGCTCCGGAGGAAAATCCGACAAAATAGCAATTTTGAAACCGGCCTCTTTTATTTTTTTGAAAGATTCTTCAACATATTTAAAAGTTTTTATTTTCTTAAAATATGGAATAAGTCCGTCGTAGACAATTTCTTGAATTTTTTTCTTTGATTCGGCAACTGGAAGGCCGGTCAATTCTGAAAAAAGACGTGCCTGATATTCATAAAAATCAGGCAATGGCGCTGTATGGTGCAAAATTTTCCGGACTTTATTGTATTTTACGTAAAAAGCAAAATTTTTCAAAAAATATGGAATTATCCGCACATAAAACTGAGGAGAAGAATAAAGAGTTCCGTCAATATCAAATGCTACAGCAGAAATTCCATCTAACATTCTTCGATTATAAACAAAAGCAAAGTATTGAACAATCCGAAAAAATTATCTTTTTTCTATCTTTTTTCGATTTTATACGGAAAACTTGCAGCTGCCGAAGAAGAATCCTGATTGAAGCGCCATGAAGAAATTTGTGCCGAAATCTCATTTTGAACGAGAGATGTTATTATCGCTCCTGGAGTGATTTTTATGCTGTTTAAATCGACATGTCCGTTTGCAAGAACAGTAAATCTTACCGTAAGATTTTTTGTCGTATCAATTGTCGCCGACGCAGATTCCGAAAGCGCAATTACCGGCTTTGCAGGTTCCAGCAAAGTTCTAGAACTCCCGTCGTTCATAAGAAGAGCGATTTTTCCGTTTGGAGCGCTTGCGCTTTTTACGGTAGAACTTGCAGTAACGCCATTGCCGAAATTTGCGCTGTAAACCGCAGAAGAAATTTTTTCCAGCGCAGATGAAGTTGAATCTGAGACAGAACCTATGTTTTCGGTTTTGGTTCCGGCAACTACGGCAGAATCCTTGTCGACAGCCTTTCCAGCAGTTCCTTCAAAAATATCAGCCTTAGAGCTGTTTGCTGCAACTGGCGCAGTTGAATTTTCAGAAACGTTTTCCACCGCCTCATCATCAAACTGGCTCCAGTCAAATTCTTTTTTTGCCGGCGTTTTTTTTGTCCGTTGCTCCGCCATAAGTTCGTCTACGCTTTTTTGCAAAGTCTGAACGGCTGGTTTTTCGGAAACAGAAGATTTTTTTGATGCAGTATTCTGTTTCTGAACAGATTTTTTTTCAGAAACAGGTTTTGACATTTTTTGAGCAGATGCTTTTTGTTCGGCCTGATGTTTTGGCGACGGTTGTTTTTTTATTTCCTGATTTTGAGGTCTTGGAGGGGCTGCTTCCTGTTTTTTTTCTGTAATTTTTGGGGTTGAATTTTCAGAAAGTGTAATTTTTACAGTTTTATAAATCTGCTTTTGAGGCAACAGCGCAAAAAGAGAAAATAAAATGCAAATAAAAATCCAAATGCCGGCAGTTCCTGTCAAAGCATATAAATTTCGTTTTTTTTGCAGTTTTGTCATTTAGTCAGTCGTCCTTAAATTCACCGAAACAAATCCATTTTTGCGTAAAACATCAAAAATTTTTACAATTGTTCCATTCGTCACTTTTTCGTCGGCTTCAAGCGTTACAGGATATTCTTCGCGCTTTTTTCCTTCGGTGTCAAAATTTTTAAGTTTTTTGTCCATGGATTGAATTGTAATTTTTTCGTCATTAAAAAACAGTTTTCCTGTGGCAGTGGCTGTAATTGTAATTCCAGCAATTGACTGAGCTTGCGAAGTTTCGCTTTCAGGAAGATTTACATTGATTGCAGGCAAAACGGCAAATGTCGTGGAAACCAGAAAAAACAGGATTAACTGAAAAACAACATCTATCATCGGTGTTAAATCCGCGCCAGCAGAAACACCTCTTCTTCTTCGTATTTTCATTAAAGCAAATGTCCTGTCAATTTTAAGACTACTTCCGTTACAGAAGATTCAAGAATTACGGTTTCTTTGTTTACAAGACGCGTAAAATAATTTGAAAAAATCATTGCAGGAATTGCAACAAAAAGACCAGCCGCTGTCGTCACAAGAGCTTCGGCGATTGCCCCTGCCAAAACAGCAGGATTTCCCATGCTTGCTCCAGCGCCAAGGACGCCAAAAGCCTTGATGTTTCCGGTTACAGTTCCAAAAAGACCGAGCAAAGTGGAAATATTTGCAATTGTTCCAAGAAGCGTAAGACAATGCTCATACTGCGGAGTTACAGCCTCCATTTCGGTTTCAACGATTTCTTTTAAATACTTGTCTTCAAGGTTCCGGACAGAAATCGCCTTTTGCACAACCTGAGAAAATGGAGTTTCGCAGGCAACGCACAGCGCCGTAGCAGCTTCGTAATCTTTTTTGAGCAAAACCGTATTCAATTGAAGTTTTAAAAGTGAATCGTTTTTGCGCAAATTCTTAAAATAAAGCAAACGTTCAATAATAATGTAAGTTGCAGCAATTCCACAAAGAATAATAGGAATCATCAAAATTCCACCGGATTTTATTAAACTAAACATTTTTAATTTCCCCCATTTTATTTCTGTTAAAACTGAAATTTTACAAGTGCAGTTATATGTCCGCAATTCTGTTTGTATTGGCTGTGAGCAAAAGCCCTCGTCTTTACGGTAACCAATTTTATAATATCTGTTGCTTCGAGAGCAAGGCGAATTGAATTTGAGGCTCTGACAGAACCAGAAAAATCAAGAACCGGAACTTTTTCAGCATCGTCTCCGAGGTTTTGAGTAATAGAAGCCTTTAAATTCCACAAATTGTCCGGCTCAAAAATAACACAAGCCGTCAAACTCTGTTCGTCCTCATAGGACGGAACATCGAGCCAGTAAGATTTCCATGAGCCGGAAAATTTTAATTTTTCAAAATCTGCTGAAAGTTCGGCAACCGATTTTAATTCAGTCCTATTTTCCTGCTTTATAACGTAAAAACCTGCTGACGACGGAGAAGTCTTGTAATCTGGAGTCCAAACTCCGTTATCAAAAGCAGTTTTTCTGAATTCTCCGCTCAAATTTACGCTGAAAAAATCCTGGACAGGAACAGAAGCCGAAATTTGTCCATACCAGTCGCTCTGCTCGGAAGAAAGACAGAAAAGCGCTGCAAATAGATACTTTTGCTCAAGATTTCCGGCAGATTCCAAAACAGAATCAAGTCCGCCTTCAATTTTCAGGCAAAGCGGTCTGAAAGAAAGTCCGTATGGAATTTCAGCTTTTCCGCCGAGCAAAAACGGAAACAGGACATTTTGCTTTCCAATGGAATTTCCTGCAATCACACCGGCAGAAGCATAAACTTTTACATTTTCGTCCGTCCAGTCAAAATTCAGCCTGAATTCGCCCTTGTGAACGGCTTCAGCGCTTGAAGCCTCAGGCGCCTTTTCGAGAGAACCTGTTTCTTTTACGTTGAGCTGAGTTTCATATTTTGCGAGGAAATTTACATCAAACATTGAATTTTTCCAGCCCGCAAAAAAATGAGGAACAAATGAAAAATATTTTGAACTTTTTTCCCATCCGCTATCAAAAACTGAATCAGAGTCAGATTTTGTTCCATAACGATTAAAATAAGAGCCGTTTCCGCCAAGCTGAATGTACCAGCCATTTTTTAAAGACCATTTTGCCGACATTTTTCCGCCAATGTCGTTCCAAAGATAATCCGTAAAAACCGAAGATTTAGACTGCAAACCTTCATTTTGATTTTTGTACCAGCCAGAAAAAATGAATTCCGACTTTTCGTTCAAGAATTTTTTTTCTGCTTCAATTCCAGTTTTTCTAAAAAAATAACCGTCGGCAGCTTTTTTATCCGCAAAATCTTCTGCGTTTTTGTGAAAAAACGAAACCTTAAAAGGTGAATTTCCGCTCATTCGGTAAATATCAAAATCGCCGGCAAAACTGAACGGAAAACCGCCGCCAATGCTGCCTTGGGCATAGACATTTTTTTCGTCAGAAGAATTTTGAACGTACTGCTGCGAAACCTGCTCTTTTTTCTGTACACTTTCCATTTCCGGCAATTCAAGGCTGCCGGTATTTTTATCTGGAAGAATTTTTTTATAATCTGGAACGCTGTCTTTTCCAGCCGTCAGCGCTCCTCCGGAAATTACAGTTGTCACGTCTGGAAGTTCAATTTCGTTTTCTGAAGGCTGAACTTCTTCCGCTGTCTGCGCAAAAGCAAATGTTCCACAAAAACACGCTGTCAAAATAAAAAATATCTTTTTCATTTTTTTTTCAAAAAACCTCTCATCAGTTAAATTCGGTTATTTTTTTTAGCAAGGATTTTACTTGCCTAATCAGTTTTCTTTAAGATTTACAATTCGCTGAACATCGGCAGCATACTGGCTTTTTGGATACAGATTTATAAGAACTTTTGCCGTAGAAAGGGCATCTGCCTTTTTTCCAGCCGCATCAAACGCTTCTGCCGCGCCGTAAAGCGAACGCTCGGCAATTTCGCTGTTTCCGCATTTCCGTCCAAATTCCGCCGCAGACAAAAACATATCTGCCGCTTCGTCATTTTTATTCTGTGATCTCAAAATATCTGCCAGAAGAACAGCATTTTTTCCGGCAAGTTCAATTTCATCATCGTTGTTTTTTTGAATTTCAAAAAGCTCCCGTGCAAGGCTTTCCGCCATTTTTTGCTGCGGCTTTTCAAAATAAATTTTTGCAAGCTCAGTGCCGATTTTTCGTCCATTTTTTGTTTTGCTTCCGCCGGCACTTTCAAATTCCTGTTCTTTTTCGAAAATTTCCCTGTCCGCGCCAGAGCTCAAAGCCTGCAATTCCCGTTTTAAGCTGGAAATTCCGTCTTTTTCCGCCTGGTTTCCATATTCAAGAAGCATTTTGTCTGCAATTTTTAAGGCTTGTGAATATTTTTTCTGCGAACGATAAATGTCAATCAGTTTTTTTTCAGAATCATATTTATAGGAAGAATTTTCCGGCTTTTCGACAATTTCCATAAAATAAAGCGATGATTTTTCTATTCTGCCAATTTTAAAAAGGCTGTCCGCTTCAAAATAAAGCGCCGCAGGATAAAATTTCCCAGACTGATATTTTTTTAGGTAAATTTCAAAGAGCTGGACTGATTTTTCATAATTTTCGTTTACATAAAAAAGTTCGCCGCGACGGAAAACTGACTCTTCTGCAAGAAAACCGGCATTTTTCTCTTCTGAAAGCTCGGAATAAGTCTTATCTGCCTGAACAAAATCTTTATTTTGAACAAAAAATTGGGCCATCAAGTAACGGCATTCAAAGCCAAAACTGTTTTTTTCGGAAGAATAAGATTTTAAAAGTTTTATAGCTTCATCATATTTTTTTGAGTCTGAATAAATTCCAGCAAGCAAGAGCACGGATTCATTTTTTTGCTCCTGATTTTTAGAAGAAGAAAGCGCGTTTCTGGCATTTTTTTCCGCTTCCGGATAATTTTGAATTTGAGCGGCGCATTTTGCCGCTGTTGCCAAAGCCTGGAAATTCAGGGCATTTTCCCCGCTGTTTTTTACAAAACTTTCCAAATTTTCAAGGGCATTTTTGTATTTTCCGAGCTGGTACTGACAGTACCCAAGATAAAATTTTGCCAGATTTGAATATTTTGAATCAAATTTTTTATCAGAAATCGATTCTTCAAAATATTTTTCCGCTTCCTGCCAATTTTTCTGGTTAAAAAGCGCAAGAGCCTTCATGTAATCCGACTCGCTTCCATGCGCATTTTCTGCCTCTTCAACAGTAGAAATCAAGTGTCCGGCATTTAAAAGCGTGCGGATATAATCAAGCCTTCCGTCGTTATCAAGAAAACCTTTTTTTGAGAGCGCATAAAAAATTGAATCTGCATCGGACGACCTTCCCATTTTTGCAAAAATTTTAGCTTTTAGAAATAGAAATTCATCATCAGAATAGTTTTCGGAATTTAAAAAATCCAACGCCCCCTCATAATTTTTGAGGGAATATTGTGAAAGAGCCGCCCAATAAACCAGAGTTTTTTTTGCCGCGGAAGAATTTTCGCTCAAAATCTGGGATTGAGCGTTTTTTAAGGAATTTTCCCAATCTTCAGAAAGCCCAAAATACCGGGTTTTTGCCGCAATCGCATCCGAATAATAAAACTTTTCTTTTTCAAAACCGCATTCATTCCAGCCGGAATTTATTATTTCCAAAGAATTTTTTGCAGCCGTTTTTAGATCTTCTTTTGAAGTCAAAAAACTTATTTCGGCAGAATAAAGCAAAGCAAGCTGTTTTAACTGAGCTGAATTATTTTTTTCGGCATTTTTAAAATACGAAAGCGATTTTTCATATTTTTTTGAATTGAACGCATCGATTGCAAGCCGTGTCCAAAATTCACTGACGAGCTCCGGTTTTTCTTTTTTTAAAAGTTCCGCCTTTTCAATAACTTCGGCAGGATCTTTTTTTATTTGATTTTGATGGGCACTAGAAAGAAGATACGCTTTTTGCATTGCAAGGGCGGCAAGACTTGAAGGTCCTTCTGTCAAAACTTTCACGTAACAGTCATAGCAGGCAGAAAATTTTCCAAGATTTTCAAGCGCCTGGCCATAAGCAAGAAGAATTCTGTATTTTGCTTCTTGCGAAAAAACAAATTTTTCAATTTGTCCAAGTTTTTCAAGCTGAACAAAATATTCTTCGCACTTTTTAAAATTTCCAGCGAGAACACAGTTTTCAAAAAAATTTACGCACGCTTCTTCGTATTCTCCAGCCGAAAATTTCTTTCCGTTTTGAACCGCATATTCAAAACACTCTGCCGCTGCCTCAAAATTTTTTAAGCGGACAAGAGTTTTTCCAGAATACAAAATTGCCTGAGAATAAACAGAAGTTTTTTCCAGCCCCGCATTTTTTAAGATTTCCGCGCTTTTATAAAAATACGGCAAAGCGGCTTCGTTTTTGTTCAACTCAAAAAGACCGCGCCCAGTCCAAAAACAACGGGCCGAATTAAGCTCAGGACTGTTTTTTGCAGATTTTTCGGCGTCAGAAAGAATTTCAAGAGAATCTTTTATTCTTCCCATTTTAAAAAGACTTTCGCCTTTAAAAACCATAGCTTTTGCTTCGTAAACCGATTTTGACTCTGAATTCAAAATCTGGTCTGCATAAAGCACAACTCCCGGATAAAATCCGCTGTCATAAGCATCTTGCATTTGAAAAGCCAGCGAAGATTCGCTTTGAGCAAAAGAAACTGCTCCTGCAAAAACGCAAAACAACGCTCCAAAAACTATTTTTTTTTCAATTTTTTTCAATTTTTTCATAAAATCACTTATTTCAAAAAAATATTTTTTATTGCAAATAAAAATTATTTTCAGTCAAAACCCTGGAAAGATGGACAAAGCTTCCCTTATATTTATTGGCAAACTGTCTTAAAGTAAGTTCCTTTCCATTTTCAAAAATTACACAGTTAAACCGTCCGTTTTTGTCATAAAACGGAAAAATAACCGCGCAACGGTCGAATGCAAAAATTTCAGAATCAGACAGATTTTTATCATGCAAAGGACGTTTTATTGCCGCAAGATAGCAGTAAGTCGGTTCAGTCGAAGCAAGCGCAAAAAGAAGAGGTCTTAGCTTTTCAATCTGATAACCTGAATTTTTAAGATAGCCGGCAGTCTGAGTAATTCCGCGGTCTGTAACTTCGGACGCAAAAGGCTCAAGAGTCACGTCAACGCCAGAATTTTTCCATAGATAATTTCTCTGAGATTTTACAGAAAGAACCGCAGCCGCAAGATTTCTGCACCAATCAAGCGAAAAAGAAAGATTGTAATTTTGAGATATTATGCTTTTTTTGCCGGTCTTATTTTCTTCGGAAGTCGGAATAACAAGAGGATTTCGATAAAGAAAACTTCCGGTTACAGGCTCAACAAGACCATCGCAAATCCATTTTAAAAATCCGGCATCGTCCACAACAACAGGATTTTCGATTTTTCCAGAAGTTTTTTCGATTTCTTCAAAATCAATTTTCCGCTCTTTGCCAGACGAAATAAAAATCGGCTTTCCATTTTCGTCGTAACAACTGTCCGGACAATAAACAACTCTTTCAAGATTTTTGCGAATTGCCGCAATCATCTTCAATTTTGACTCAAACTGTCCCTGCTGGCGGTCTGCATATTTCCACGGAAGAATATTTTCGGTCAAAGAAAAAATCTGCTCAAAAGAAAGCGTATAAAGCTTTTCAAACGGAATTCCTAAAGGAACAGAGCGGGCGGCGTAAAGTCCGGAAATTACAAAATCTGACAGAGTTTTTGCTCCAGACGGTGCAAACTGCACAAATTCATCGCTGTCTTGTGAAAAGTAAATTCTCAAAAAAAGAGGCTTTGAGGTTTTTGAATCCTTTACAAGAACCCAGCCTCCGCACGAATCCCCGGCAAAATTGTCAACAGTCCGTTTTTCTACGCCTTTTTCCGTAAAAATCTCAGTTTCGAGCAAAGATTTTGGAGCAACAACAACTGCAAAAGTCGAGTCAGTTTCTTCCATTCTAATCTGGAATTCCTGGCCGATAGCGTTTTTTTCAATTTCTGATTTTTTCTCACGAAGCTGGCCCAAACCGCAAAAAAACCAGGACTCGGCCTTTGCGCGCCGAATTTCAGCAGAATCGGGAATATTGAGCCTGTTAAAATCTGCAAAAGCACAAAGCCCCGCAAAAAAAACAAATATGCAGCCAAAAATTTTTCTATTCATTATAAAAAAATAACACGAAAAGCAAAAAAGTTACATAGACAAAATATAACGATAATGGGTGCGTGCCGTAAAAACGGCACCGGGCTTTGCAGGGTTCCGCGCCTTACGCGCTCCATTGCCGCGCAACGCGCTCCGCGCGCCCTTCCAATCCCTCGCACAGTAATTTAAGTGTCATTCCTGTGCCGCGGCATTGCGATGTTTACGCAGTAAACTCAGCCAGGAATCTGCTGGAAATTTTCGATAGATTATCGGGTCAAGCCCGATAATGACAGTAAAATTTAAAACTCGAAATTAAGGGTACATTGCTTTTTTGCGTCAGGCTATGGAGCAGTGGCGGCGGATTGTTTTAACAATGCGCCGACAAAGACCGCAGGCGCGCCATTGCGCGCCGAGGACTTAGAGCGCAAGCGAACTGCGCAACAGCCGGCCGGCGCAAGGCGCCGGAGACGCCCTGAATTTTAATTTCAAGCATTTTTTTGTCCGTGCAAAAAATTTTATGTCTTGCCTGGCGCGCTTTTTGCCTGTTCGAAAACTTTTATGCTCTCCCCAACACACTTTTTGCTTATTCGAAAACTTTAACGGCCTGCCCAACGCGCTTTCTGCCCGTTCGAAAACTTTTATGCTCTCCCCAACACACTTTTGGCTTATTCGAAAACTTTAACGGCCTGCCCAACGCACTTTCTGCCTGTTCGAAAACTTTTATGCCTTGCCCAACGCACTTTCTGCCCGTTCGAAAACTTTTTCGCCTTGCCCAACGCACTTTCTGCC
>ERZ808277.155-NODE-155-length-30697-cov-5.196756_pt1 | contig 30697 bp, 24 predicted proteins | sample MGYA00521240_ERZ808277 | MGnify/ENA primary metagenome ERZ808277 (study PRJEB31516, sample SAMN03275599) | gut metagenome | biome: mammalia-associated habitat; material: feces | host: Papio cynocephalus | place: Kenya | collected 2012-07-17 ... | reverse complement strand
AACTTCCTGGATGCGGTAATGGTAGAGGATCTTGTCCTCCGGTGAATCCGGATGGACATCCTCGTAGTTCATGATGCAGATTACCTTGACAGGGGTAAGGACATATTCTTTATCACCTTCCTCTACCTGTCGATTGACCAACCTGGCGCCATAAAAGAACAGCCTGTCACGCTGGTCAGACCTTGAGGCTTTCTGCATCTCGACAAGAATGGTTCCGCTAGGGGTCTTGCAGAGAAGATCAAAGAGTATCCTTTTGTCATGCTGGGCATCCTTGGCAAGTTCAGTGTTCCGGAACTCTACTGACGTGATGTTTTCCTGAAGAATGTCGTTCAGGAGCATGATGAGCATGTCAGGGTGATTCTGGAACAGGTACTTGAATGCCCAATCGCATGTCAGGTCAAGATATTCCGGAGTGGCAAGGCTCTGGGCATAGGTGTCCTTTTCTTCCTCGCTCATCCCTTTGAATCTTGAGTCATTATCAATCAATCTTCGGCAATGGCGATAGCGTTTGCGATAGAGGTCCAGCTCGGACATTCCCTCTTGGTTAATGGCAGGTTTGGTCTCAGAACAATTCATAGTTCAAATTTGTTGATTGTTGGTAATAGTTGGTCTCGGAATCCCTTCCGAAACCTGCACCCAATATCGGGATTGTAAACGTAAAAAATGAAAAGAAACGCATGCAATTCAAAAGAAACAGAAATTTCTTTGATAAAAAACAGAAATATTTTTCGGCACAATGCACCCATTGCCTGTGGTGATTCTCATTATACCCCACAGTTCCAATTCTCCCCATCCTGGCGTTCTCCGGTGACAAAATCCCACCCAAACGCCTCCCAAGAGGAACAAACGCCCCTCTGCAGCATCATTTTAATCCAAAATCGTCTCCCTTCAGCCCCTTGGTGGCATAGGATAGAACTCCTTCAGCCCGTCTCTTAGTTGAGCGTTGCTGAATATCACCCGAATAGTTCTGAATGACTTCCAAGACGAACCAACTTGATGGTTTGTTCCGCCTCATCAACCCATATCAGCAGGAAATCGCTCTCTATATGACATTCAAACGCTCCTTTGTAGTTACCTGTCAAAGGGTACGGTTTGTATTCATCAGGCACTTTTAGCGTTGATGGTAAAGTCAGACAGAAAGTTCCAGCCAGCGGGTTTCCTTGGTGTCAAGGAGATCGGAGACTTCAGCGAAACGGGTAGTGACTTTCTGGAGTTCAGCGGGATCGGTCAGGCCTCCGTTCATCTTGGACTCAAGGTCGGATTTCTCAGCGGTTAAAGACTCGATGTCTTTCTCAAGTTGTTCAAGCTCACGCTGTTCCTTGTAACTCAACTTGCGCGGGGCATCGGGACGAGAGTTTTTGACAGAAGGCTGTTCCGAACCGGTGGCAGACACAACGGCCTTGGCCGCGCGGTCTTCCTCACGGGCCTTGCTGCGCTTCTCAGCCTCGTAGTCCTTGATGAACTCCCGATACTGGCTGTAGCTGCCGATGAAGTCCTTGACCTCACCGTTGCCGCAGAACACGAACAGGTGATCGACCAGACGGTCCAGAAAATGACGGTCGTGGGAAACCAGAATCAACGTGCCTTTGAACTCTTTCAGGTACTCTTCAAGAATATTTATGGTCACGATGTCCAGATCGTTGGTCGGCTCGTCCATGATAAGCAGGTTCGGCTGCTGCATCAGGATGGTCAGCAGGTACAGGCGACGTTTCTCTCCACCGGAAAGCTTGCTGATGCGGTTGTTCAGCATGTCGTGCGGGAAAAGGAACTGACTCAGGAGATGGGTGTCGTTCACTGTCTCCAGAACGGTCTGGTTCTCATCGAATTGCATTCCGCTCTGACGGTAGTAGCCTATCTTCAGGGACTCTCCCCTTTCGATGATACCGGTGGTTCGACTAAGCTCACCAACCTCTGAAGTACCAGAATCCGATGTGTCCATATTCCCGATGAGAAGATTGATGAAAGTTGTCTTGCCGACACCGTTCTTTCCCACGATGCCGACTTTCTCGTAGCGCTGGAAATTGTAGGTGAAATGGCTCAGGTAGCAGTCATCTCCATAGTAGAAACTAACATCCTTGCAATTGATGATCTTGGTTCCGAGCCTTGAGGCCGGTCCCATCTCGGCAAGGCTCACGCTGCTTGTTCTGTAAACCTGTTCCGCCCTGTCTTTCAGTTCATAGAAGGCGTTCTTTCGATACTTCGCCTTGCCGGTTCTTGCGCACGGGCTCGCGTGCATCCACTCCAGTTCACGGCGCAGCAGGTTCTTTATCTTATCAGTCTCGGCGTTGTAGTTCTCGATGCGCTCCTGCCGCTTCTCAAGATAGTTCTGATAGTTACCTTTATAAATATACACGGCTCCGTGGTCCATCTCCATCACCGTGTTCGCCACGGAATCAAGAAAGTAGCGGTCATGGGTCACCATCAGGAGAGTGCAGCGGGCGTGGGAGAGATAGTTCTCCAGAAACTCGATGCCGTCAATGTCCAGATGGTTCGTCGGCTCGTCCATCACGAAGAAGTCAGCCTCGCTGGCGAGCATCACGATGATGGCGGCACGCTTGACCTCACCGCCGGAAAGGACCTTCATCTTACGGTCATGGTCAGACATTCCGAAGGAGGTCAGAAGACGACGGACACGCTGCTCATACTCAGCAAGATGCTCCAGATCAAGGTTTTTCGTCCACTGCTCGCTGTCCCGCATTATCTGATCCCACACGGTGGATTCGGGGTCATATTCATACTCCTGCTCAAGGAAGGCGATGCGTATGTCCTTGAGGAATATGATCTTGCCGCCGGAGTCGGAGCTGTCCTTGCCGGCGAGGATGCGCAGAAGGCTGGTCTTGCCGGTGCCGTTCGGGGCGATGAGGGCGATCTTGTCGCCTTCGTTGATGTTGAATCCGATGTGCTCGAACAGGACTTTCGGGCCGTAGGATTTGGAGATGTTCTCTATCTGGAGGTAACTTGGCATATTCAAAAATATTCAGACAACAAAAATAACCATTTGTTGCGGAAATATCTTAATTTTGCGAGACATACCGGCGGATTAAGACGTTGTTTTCATTTTTCACCTCAAGGCGACAATGCTACTATTAAGATGCGACGGTACTGGATGAAACTCAAATTATTCTGGAATATGAAAAAAGCACTTGTGGTCATCGCATTGGTCTGCGCATGGATAGCGGCTGATGCTCAAGAGATTACCAAAGAATGCAAAGAAAGGGCCGTCGAACTTGTCGGCAAGATGACCCTTCAGGAGAAGATCGACTACATCACTGGTTACAAGGACGGATTCCACCTCCGTCCTATCGAGCGACTCGGCATACCTGAGATAAGGCTCGCCGATGGTCCGCAGGGCGTGAGGAACAACACTAAGAGTACCCTGTTCGCCAGTGGGGTCGCAGCGGCGGCATCGTGGGACGAGGAACTTGCCTACATGATGGGCGAGGCGCTCGGCCAGGACTCAAGGGCAAGAGGCGTGCACGTGCTGCTGGGCCCGGGAGTGAACATCTGCCGCAGCCCGCTCTGCGGAAGGAATTTTGAATATATGGGCGAGGATCCTTACCTTGCCTCCAGGACAGACGTAAACTACATCAAAGGTGTTCAATCGCAGGGTGTTATGGCTACCGTAAAGCACTTCGCGCTCAACAATCAGGAATATGACCGCCATCACACCAGCTCCGATGCTGACGAAAGGACGATGAACGAGATCTACTTCCCGACGTTCAGGGCGGCTGTCACCGAGGCCAAGGTCGGATCGGTGATGACCAGCTACAATCTTGTGAACAATGTCCACTCCGCCGAGAACCAGTTCCTCATCAAGGAAAACCTCAGGAACAAATGGGGATTCGAAGGACTGGTGATGTCCGACTGGACTTCGACATATTCAACGCTCGGCACAGTGAAGGGCGGCCTGGATCTGGAGATGCCGAGGGCGTTCCTTTTCAAGTACGAGTTCATCAAGCCGATGATCGACAGCGGAGTGATAAAGGAATCGGAGATCGATGAGAAGGTCCAGCATATTCTCCAGACATTCATCGCTTTCGGATTTCTGGACAGGCCTCAGCTTGACACCACGATTTCAGAAGACAATAAGTTCTCCCGTGAGACCGCCTACCGGATGGCATGCGAATCCGCCGTACTGCTCAAGAATGACGGCGTTCTTCCGCTCAAGGCAGGCAGGCGGAACAAGATCGTGATCCTTGGCCCGAACGCGGACAGGATTCCTTGCGGCGGAGGAAGCGGAAAGGTTGACCCTCTCTATTCAATATCACTGTACGAGGGATTGTCCTCACTTGGAAAGAAATGGCCTGTCTCCTTGCTGAAGCCTTCAGAGGGGCTGGACTACAACACTCCTGAGAATGTCAAGGCGATCAAGGAAGCCTCAACCGTCATCGTGTCCGCAGGTTTCGACACAAAGACCGAAAAGGAGAACCACGACAGGACCTTCACTTTGCCGGAAGGGCAGGACGAGATGATAAGGTTCGCGGCCTCTCTGAATCCTAACGTGATCGTGGTCGTGTATGCCGGCGGAGGGTTCGACATGTCGCAGTGGAAGGACAGCGTCAAGGGAATCATCCTCGGATGGTACCCTGGCCAGGAAGGCGGACTAGCCCTCGCCAGAATGATGGCCGGAGAGTTCTCACCTTCGGGCCGTCTGCCGATTACCATCGACGCGAATCTCGCCGACAACCCTACGGCTGGCAGCTACTACCCGAAAGAGAAGGCTGAGACCAAGCGTGGTTTCACCAACAAATATGTCACCTACACAGAGGGAGTGTTCGTCGGCTACCGTGGCTACGAGCGCTCAGGCAAGAAGCCTCTCTTCCCGTTCGGCTACGGACTCACCTACAGCGATTTTGAATATTCAGACATCGCTCTCTCGCCTGCCGGAGATGGTGTAGACGTGACTTTCACGCTGACAAACAAGGGAAAGATGAAGGCGGCGGAGGTCGCCCAGGTCTATGTGGGAGAGGTCAACCCTAGCGTGCCGCGTCCTGCAAAGGAGCTCAAGGGATATTCAAAGGTCACTCTCGGCAAGGGAGAAAGCAAGGAGGTCAGAATCCACCTCGGCAAGGAGGCGTTCTCCTTCTATGACATCGACATCCACGACTTCAAGGCCAACTCCGGCAAGTTCAACATCTATGTCGGAGCCTCATGCGAGGACATAAGGCTCACTGCCGAGGTCAACAGGTTATGAATAATATTGCACATAAAACGATAAAATACGAATAAATCTTTGAATTAAAGACAAGATTTAATATCATTGCATTTGATATATGTCGCCAGTTTCCCCAAAATTCAAAATGGCGACATATATAATATTTATGTCACAAACTTAGCAAATCGTATTATGATGAAAATTATAATACACAACATTTAATTTAATGAAGCGTTATTTATGTTTGCTGATTGCCTGCATTATCGCGGGCAGTGGGTACTTGTTTGGACAGAGTACCCGAAGCGTCACCGGAGTTGTCGTCTCGGCTGAAGACGGGCTTCCGGTCATCGGCGCGGCGGTTTTGGAGAAAGGGACCAAAAACGCCTCGATCACGGACACCGACGGCAGATTTACCATCAAGGTAAGTCAGACAGCCAAGGTTCTTGAAGTATCCTGCCTCGGAATGAGGCCGAAGGAAGCAGCCGTGACCTCAGGGGAGATGAGGATTGAGATGCAGACTGACACGGAGGTTCTTGAAGGAGTTGTCGTGACCGGTATGCAGAAGATGGACAAGAGATTATTCACCGGAGCCACTGACCGACTGTCCGCTGACAATGTCAAACTTGACGGTATAGCAGACGTGAGCCGAGGTCTTGAGGGACGGTCCGCCGGTGTCTCAGTCCAGAATGTCTCAGGAACGTTCGGAACAGCCCCGAAGATCCGGGTAAGAGGAGCGACCTCTATCTACGGCAGTTCAAAGCCGCTGTGGGTTGTGGACGGAGTGATTATGGATGACGTTGTGGATGTCAACGCCGACGACCTCTCGTCAGGAGACGCCAACACACTGATCTCCTCCGCCATTGCCGGTCTGAACTCCGATGACATCGAGAGTTTCCAGATTCTGAAGGACGGTTCGGCCACATCAATCTATGGAGCCAGGGCGATGGCCGGAGTCATTGTCGTCACGACCAAGAAGGGTATCTCAGGCCAGGCACACATCAACTATACAGGAGAGTTCTCCTACAGGCTGAAACCTTCGTACCTGACATTCAATGTGATGAACTCACAGGACCAGATGGATGTCTATCAGGAGATGCAGAAGAAAGGATGGCTGAACTATTCATCGGTCGCCAACGCATCGTCAAGCGGAGTGTACGGCAAGATGTATGAACTTCTGAGTACTGTAGACCCTGTGACAGGTCAGTTCGCGCTTCAGAACACAAAAGAGGCAAGGACAGCCTATCTAAGAGCCGCGGAGTTCCGCAACACGGACTGGTTCGACATCCTGTTCAACAACTCAGTCTCTCAGAATCACTCGGTCAGCATATCCTCTGGTACGGACAGGTCGCAGCACTATGCGTCCATCAGCGCTATGAGCGATCCAGGCTGGACAAAGCAAAATCAGGTCCAACGCTACACCGGCAACCTCAATAGTACTTTCAAGATTTCAAAAAGCCTTAGTTTCAACATGATAGCAAACGTGGCTTACAGAAAGCAGAAAGCTCCGGGAACCCTTGGAAGCACAACGGATGTCGTGAACGGAACAGTCAAGAGAGATTTTGACATCAATCCGTACTCATACGCATTGAACACATCACGGACCTTGGATCCCGACACTTTCTACACAAGGAACTACGCTCCGTTCAACATTGTCCACGAGTTGGACAACAACTACATTGACATCAATGTTATAGATTCCCGTTTCCAAGGTCTTATCACCTGGAAACCGACTCCTAAACTGGAGATCAACGCTCTCGGTGCGGTCAAATATTCCGCGACCACCCAGGAGCATCACATTCTGGATGAATCCAACCAAGCACAGGCCTACAGGGCGATGGGCACTACAACCATCAGAGACAACAACAGTTATCTCTACACAGACCCTGACGACCCTTACGCAGTTCCTGTCACGGTTCTCCCTGAGGGAGGTATTCTGGACAGGACGGACAATTCATTGTTCGGATGGGACTTCCGAGCCTCAGCAGCCTACAACAATGTGTTCGCTGACAAGCACATTGTCAATCTCTACGGCGGACTTGAGACCAACTCCTACGACAGACACGCCACTTGGTTCAGAGGATGGGGCATGCAGTACAGCATGGGCGAGATTCCATTCTATGCATATCAGGTGTTCAAGAAAGGCTCCGAGCAAAACAGCCAGTATTACTCGATGGGCAACACTTACAACCGTACCGCCGCTTTCTTCGCCACAGGCACGTATTCTTACAAAGGCATCTACACCTTGAACGGAACTTTCCGTTACGAAGGGACAAACAGGCTTGGCAAGTCCAACACTGCAAGATGGCTTCCAACCTGGAACGTCTCCGGAGCCTGGAACGTCTCCGAGGAGGAGTTCTTCAAGCCTCTGACAAACGCGGTCTCTCACCTGTCACTGAAAGCGTCGTATTCACTGACCGCAGATCCCGGTCCTTCGTATGTGACCAACTCACGCGACGTGATCTCCAGTTCGAACCCTTGGAGACCTTGGTCAAAAGACAAAGAGAGCCAGCTCTACGTGTCCAGCCTTGAGAATTCGGAACTCACCTACGAGAAGAAGCACGAGCTTAACATCGGTTTCGAGTCAGGGTTCATCGACAACAGGATCAACCTCTCTTTTGACTGGTACAAGCGCGACAACTTTGACCTGATCGGAATCATCACGACCAAAGGTGTCGGCGGAGAGGTGCGCAAGTACGGCAACATAGCGTCAATGAAGTCCGATGGCGTCGAGGTTTCTCTCTCCACGACAAACATCAAGACAAAGGATTTCTCTTGGGCAACCAACTTCATCTACTCGCACACCCACAATGAGGTGACGCACCTTGAGACAGCCGAGCGGGTGATAGACCTTGTCTCCGGCACCGGATTCGCCCAGGAAGGCTATCCTGTAAGAGGCATCTTCTCCATCCCGTTCAAAGGACTGGGCAGCGACGGACTTCCTAGATTCATCGACCAGGACGGCGAGGAGACAGTCTCCGGTGTCAATTTTCAGGAACAGGAGAAACTTGATTTCCTTGAATATTCCGGCAACGCCGATCCGACTGACATCGGGTCGCTCGGAAACATCTTTACCTACAAAGGGTTCAAACTGAACGTGTTCATAACCTACTCTTTCGGGAACGTTGTGCGCCTTGACCCGGTGTTCAGGAAAAGCTACACGGACCTTGACGCCATGCCAAGAGAGTTCAAGAACAGGTGGACAATCCCCGGGGACGAGGCCAAGACCACAATCCCTGTCATCTCGGACACGAGACAGAACAGGACGGACAGCAACCTTGCCGTGGCCTACAATTCCTACAACTACTCCACCGAACGGATAGCCAAAGGTGATTTCATAAGAATGAAAGAGATCTCCCTGAGTTATGACCTTCCAAAGTCTTTCACCAAAGCCTTGAAACTCAGCAGCGCATCCGTGAAGATCCAGGCGACCAACCTCTTCCTGCTCTATGCGGACAAGAAACTCAACGGACAGGATCCTGAGTTCTTCAACACCGGCGGAGTGGCCCTCCCGGTCCCGAAGCAGTTCACTTTCACACTCAGATTAGGAATCTAACACCAGAATCATGAAAAACAGAAACATATCATACATTTCATTCATCATAGCGATGGCATCCGCTGCATCTTCCTGCAATGGATTCCTCGACAAGATGCCTGACAACAGAACAGAGGTAGACACTGAAAGCAAGGTCGTGAGCCTTATCACATCAGCCTATCCCAAGACTGACCACCAACTGCTGTGCGAGTTCATGTCAGACAATGTTGATGACTACGGAGAGAGCAATCCGTACTACGATCAGTTCATAGAGGAAGTCTATGGCTGGCAGGATGTCACACAAGCAGACAACGAAGACCCGGAAAGTCTTTGGGAAGCATGCTACTCTGCCATCAGTTCCGCGAACAAGGCCCTTGACGCTATTGAGAATCTCGGTGGAGCCGATGTCTCACAAACAATCAAAGAGTGCAAGGGAGAGGCTCTGATTGCCAGGGCATACTCACACTTCATCCTGACTAACATCTTCTGCCTCAACTACAATTCAAAAACAAGCGCCACGGATTCCGGAATCCCGTACATGACGGAATCGGAGACGACATTGAACCCAGATTACGAAAGGGGCACAGTGGCGCTGGACTATGAGTTGATGGACAAGGACATCCAGGAAGGCCTGTCCCTCATCGGAGACAACCACCTCAGCGTGCCGAAATACCACTTCAACACCCAGGCGGCCTACGCCTTCGCGGCAAGGTTCTACCTCTTCTACGAGAAGTGGGACAAAGCCAAGGAATATGCAGACCTTTGCCTCGGTGACACTCCGACCCTCAGGGACTGGACAGCGGTAGCCTCTCTTCCGGTGGAGCCGGATGTCAGATCAGAAGACTACATAAACTCTGACCACTCCTGCAATCTTCTTCTGACGACAGCATATTCAGGAATGGGTCTGTATATGGGTCCATACAGGGTCTATGCAAGATATTCCCACGGCAGGTACCTCGCTTCCTTTGAGACCGGAGCAGCGACGCACATTTTCGGAGGCAACAACGCCTACATCGCGCCGATGTATTCCTACACCGCCACAAATTTTGACAGAGCCATGTTCTGGAAAATTCCTTTTCTGTTTGAATATTCAGACCCTGTCGCCGGGATAGGTTTCTACAGATGCGTGTTCGTGAACTTCAGTACGGACGACTGCCTGCTTACAAGGGCGGAAGCCAAGATAATGCTGGATGATTACAACGGAGCCGCCGCCGACCTGACCTTATGGCAGAACAATATGGTAAAGGCCAGCTTCAGGAAAGACTTGACTCCTGAAAGCATACAGACATTCTTCAATTCAGTTGAATATGCGGACGGAATGAACTCAACCATCAAGAAGCACATCGCTCCGGCGTTCGAGGTTGGGGATGAAGGCGGGGTTAAGGAGTCGATGCTCCAGTGCGTTCTCGACTTTAAGCGCATCCAGAACCTTCATGAGGGTACGAGGTGGTTCGACATCAAGCGCTACAACATCGAGATAGTGCGCAGGGTGATGGGTGCTGACGGATTTCCGGAAACTGTCACAGACTCTCTCAAAGCCGGCGACCCACGCAGAGCAGTTCAGATTCCGGCCAAGGTAATAAAAGCCGGATTGCAGGCAAATCCAAGAAACAATTAATAAATGATCATCATGAAAAAAGCCATATTATATCTTATGCTTGCCGCCTCGCTGCCGATAGTTCTTTCGTCATGCGAGTACGACTATCCCGATCCGAGCAAGAGCGTGATCGAGGAAAGCACACGAGGAAATAATGTTTTCGACAACTGGCTTGACGTCAATTATGTCTATCCTTACAACATAGACTTCAAGTACAGGATGGAGGACATAGAGTCTGACATGAACTACACGCTGGTACCGGCAAGGACTGAATGCTCGGTAGCCATGGCGCATCTGCTCAAATACCTGTGCCTTGAGGCCTACGACGAGGTGGCAGGCGTGGAGTTCACCAGGCAATATTTCCCTAAACAAGTGCACCTGATCGGATCTCCTGCATACAACAATAACGGGACAATGGTTCTCGGCGTGGCCGAAGGCGGCAAGAAGATCACCCTTTACAACCTCAACACACTGCCATCCATCATGGATGACGTTGACCTGCTGAACGAATGGTACTTCGGCACCATCCATCACGAGTTCACGCACATCCTTCACCAGACAAAACCTTACGCCGCCGCCTTCAAAGCCATCTCCGGCACGGACTATGTCGCTGATTACTGGAGCGAGGAGCCTTACGACACCGAATTCCTGCAAAGAGGTTTCATCACGGACTATGCGCAGAAGAATGCGGACGAGGACATGGCAGAGATGGTCTCCAAGTACATCACTAACGATGATGAGTACTGGAACTCAAGACTCAACGCCGCGGGAACCCAAGGGGCGTCAATCATTCAGGCGAAGTTCAATTATATCAAAAAATACCTTTCTTCTGAATGGGGCATAGACATCGATGAGCTCAGAAGCGTGATTCTAAGGCGTGAGGCCGAAGTCATCTCCGGCAAAATCGATCTTAACGACATTTCACTGGACTAATATTTAAAGACAACGATTATGAAACGAATATTATTGTTCATCTTGCTCGCTCTCACATCCGGAATGTTCTTTTCCTGTCTGAAAAGTCAGGAGGATGTGTTCGACGAGCCCTCAGCGATACGTCTTCAGAAACTGATCAGAGCCTACAAAGACACTCTGGCTGCTTCCGAGAACGGCTGGATAATGCAGTACTACCCTATCCCGTCAAAGGATTTCGGCGGATTGGACTATTGGCTGAAGTTCGACAACGACCAGAATGTCTCGGTCTACACCAATCTAAACATAAGCGACGGTTCCGTCAAGAGCAGCCTTTATGACATCATCCCGGAGCGCGGCCCTGTGCTGACTTTCAACACGTACAATGACATACTGCATTATTTCACAACTCCATCCAGCAAGTACTATCAAGGGTACCAGAGCGACTACGAGTTCGTGATCGAAAGCTACGAGGACGGGATATTCACCTTGGTAGGCAAAATCTATGGCAACAAGATGTACCTGATAAGGCTGGGAGACTCCAAGACTCCACAGGATTATCTTAACAATGTTGCCAACAACAGCTACAGATTGATCAGAGGGGACTTCAACTGCACGACAGAGGAAGGCACGGCTATGTACTTCGAATCAAGCAGCAAGGTCAATTTCAGATACCTCGACGGAGAAGACACTGTTGTGGTGACCAAACCTTTCGCCCTGACTGACGATGGAATAGACCTCAACACACCTGTCGAATTCAACGGACACAGCATGCGGAGGTTCAAAGTCGACTACTCAGACGGTTCCTACGTCTGCACGGACAAGGGACAGGAGGATATGAGGTTTGAGTATGATCATCCTGACACATATGTCAAATACGAGGATCTCATCGGAGATTACTATTGTGTCTGCGGCATGCTGATGTTCGATATCGACGGACAACCAGTGGAACATCTTGATTCGATAAGATGCACATTCAGACAGGCCGAGGACAAGAGGTACCTCATCGCGTCAGGTCTGGTCCAAGTGCCAAAGGAATCTTCAACAGGAAGCACACCTGAATACGTTGACGCCGACATCAAGATAAAATACGATCCTTTCTTCGGCACATTCGGGATGATCTCTCAATTGATTGATGAAAAGAGCAAACTTTGCATGCTGGGATACCAACGGACCTGGGGATTCGGCGAGAGCTTTTTCATCACATACTTTTCCGATGGGAAAGGGCACTATGTCGGAGACTCTTCTTACTCCACCGCAGCCAGGCTCGGAATGTTTTACGTTTCAGACATAAACTTCAATTCCACGGTCAATATCAAACAGGCACTAAACTGCTGGCGCTGTTTGGACAACTCTGGTTCATTCACCATTGTTCGTTGGACAAAAATCTAATGTTGGACATGAAAGCATCAATATCTAAATATTTTGTGGCGCTGACGCTTCTTGCACTGACCTGCGCCTGCAACGATTACGAGAACCCCTACGAGGGCTCAAACGGCTATTCCTCCGCGATAAGTCTGACCAAATCCGACGTTTTCTTTTCCGCAGCAGGCGGGAAAGGAAGCATCGAAGTCAACGCCCCGGCCCCTATCTCGGCCAGAACAACCGCTCCTTGGTGCCACCTTGGAGTGGAAGGCATGAAGGTTAATGTGACTGTGGATGAGGCGGCCACCCGTAACGGACGGTCGGCGATCATTGTCCTGAAGTGCCAAAACGACTCTGTCAAGGTCACATGCATCCAGAAAGGATTCACACTGACTTCCGAGGTACCCGAGAGGATCTCCTCCAAAAATGCAGGAGGTTCTTTCAAGTATCTTTTCAGGAGCAACGTCATTCCTCAGTTGTCCACATCGGCAGACTGGGTCTCAGCAAGTTTGAGGAATGATTCTCTGCTTGTGACAATCCAGGGAAACCCTGATGAGAGACCCCGGACAGGCTGGGTCGCTTACTCTGTCGGAAGTGAGAAAGACACCATCAGGTTCAGCCAACTTGACGCTGACAAACTTATTCCAGGAAAATACGAGATTCCGGGATATCTTTACGGAGGATGGAACAAGGACTACGTAGCCGAGGCCATCGTGGAACTAAATCCAGAAAGCACGAGAGCGCAATACTGTGACGAAGGAATAAGGGATGTCGTCATCTACAACGTGACATTCCCGAATCTTATAAAGACCACTAACGGCAAGATAAATCTTACCCCTGTCGTCCAATTGGCTTATGATCCGGACAAAGGATACATTTCATGGTGTACATCATACCAGACAGCCAACTACACCGAATGCCGGTATAAGTCCGGGACGAAGTGGATGTATGTTTTCTCCAGCCTGCTCAACACCGGCGAGATTAATCAGAATGGACTTGGAGGGACAAGGCTTGTCAATCCTCGTGACGCCTACGGTCATTATGTGGCGCAACCAGAGTTTGATGATGATGGAGTATTGTACTGGAAATTCAAGAGTTCAGGAAAGTTCGAGGAAAAATACCCGAACAGAGGATCTTTCGACGGTTGGGGTTTAGGATTCTTCCTGGACAGACAGTTCGCGACAAAGAACATCAAGAACTTCTTCTTCGTCTCCAAGGACATGGTGATGAAAAAAGTAGGTGACCTCTAACCTCAGGGGGCACAGCGCAACCGCTTAAAATTAAGGGTGAGACCTAGAACTATAGGTCTCACCCTTAATTTATAAGCAAATCAATTATCAGAACCCGAAATATTCCTTGGCGTTGTTGTAGGAGATGTCACGAACCATCCGGGCGACGGTGTCGATTTCGGACGCTGGAATCTTGCCGCTCTCGACATCGGTACCGAGGATGTCGCAGAGGATGCGGCGGAAATATTCATGGCGAGGGTAGCTGATGAAGCTGCGGGAGTCGGTCAGCATGCCGACGAAGCGGCTCAGAAGGCCGAGCGAGGAGAGAGCGTCCATCTGACGGCGCATTCCGTTCTCCTGATCGAGAAACCACCAGCCGGAGCCGAACTGCATCTTTCCGGGAACCGAGCCATCGTTGAAGTTATAGGCCATGGTCGTCATCACCTCGTTGTCCTTAGGGTTCAAGCAATAAAGAATCGTCTTAGCAAGGTTGCCGGTCTTATCAAGAGCATCGAAGAACCTGTTTCCCGCAACCGCGACCGGCTTGTCGTTCATCGAATCGCAACCAGCATCAGGACCGACACTATTGAATATTCTTGTGCGATTGTTACGAAGAGGACCGACGTGGAACTGCTGCGTCCACCCGGACTCGGCATCCATCACTGCAAGATCATAGAGAACGGCGCTCTTGAACTTGACCGCGTCTTCTTCTCCGACAGGTATTCCTGAAAGAGCGGTTTTGAATATTCCATCTATCTCCTTTTCATCATATTCCTCCGCATAGAAAGTGTCAAGACCGTGGTCCGAAAGGAGGCAACCCATCGACCCGAAGAAATCGTGACGCTTGCGGAGAGCCTCGATCAGTGTTGAATACGACCGGATCTCAATTCCTGAGGCCTCGGAGAGTCTGCCGAGATATTCATTGAATGACTTGACATCCTCGATCACCGTCACTTTGTCCGGCCTCCAGGTCGGAAGGACTTTTGTCCCGAAAGGATGCTCTAAGATCTGCTTGTGCCAACGAAGGTCATCGGCCGGATCATCGGTAGTGCAGACCACCTCGACATTGAACTTACGGATGAGAGCCTGTCCCCTGAACTCCGGAGTGGCAAGTTTCGCGTTGCACTCTTCGAAGATCTCACGAGCGGTCTCCGGCTTCAGAATCTTGTCTATTCCGAAAACTCTGCTGAGTTCCAGATGCGACCAGTGGTAGAGAGGGTTGCGCATGAGGAAAGGCATGGTCTCCGCCCATTTCTCGAACTTCTCCCAAGAGGATCGTCCACCGGTGATATATTCCTCAGGAACCCCGTTCGCCCTCATCGCCCTCCATTTGTAGTGGTCGCCGCTGTGGCCGTCCACCAGCCAGAGCCGCGTGATGTCGCTGAATTGGATGTTCTCTGCGATTTCCCTTGGTGAAAGATGGCAATGGTAGTCGATTATCGGCAGTTTTTCGGCTTGATTGTGGAAAAGTTGCCGGGCTGTCTCGTTGGACAGCATGAAATTCTCGTTGATGAATGCGCTCATTGTGTTGTCAGCCGTTAGTGTACTTGGCGGGAAGATGTTGTCATCCTTCCATGCCTGACGATTTCCGTACAAATTTAGCAACACGGACGGGAAATTACAATATTATTCATGTCTGACATTATGTCAGCGATTCCGTAATTGGCAGATATTTTGATATCTTTGCAGTCGCTTATGATGACTTTCCAGCCATCGCAAGTGCAAGTGTATGAAAACAAGGAGAATAAAGATATGAGCAAAAAGAACAGAGAAATAAAGAATAAAGAGCAGGAAGATCCGAAGCAGGAAGGCAAGTCTGCCGAACAGGCAGAAAAAAAAGCAGAGAACAAGCAGGAAGGCAAGAAAGAGGCTCATGAGGTTGATGAGGAAGCGAAGAAGATTGAGGAGAAACTGAACACCCTTCTTAAAGAGAATGAGGAGCTCAAGGCTAGTGTGGCAAAGGAAAAGGATGACTACGTCCGCCTTTTGGCCGATTTCGAGAACTTCCGCAGACATTCCGCTGAGGCGAAATTGGAGCTGGTCGCATCTGCCTCGGCTGACACGATAAAAGGGCTTCTTCCGGTTTTGGACGACTGTGAGAGGGCAATGAAGATGCTTGAGACTTCGGCTGACGAGGTGGCCAAGGAAGGTACAGCGTTGATTTTCAACAAACTGATGTCATATTTAAAGACCAAGGGACTTGAGGCCATCAAGGCCAAAGGTGAGAAATTCGACACAGATTTTCACGAGGCCGTGGCACAGTTCCCTGTTCAGGAAGAGGACAAGAAAGGTCTCGTCTATGACGTGGTTCAGACAGGCTATACCCTTTCAGGCAAGGTCATCCGCTACGCAAAAGTGGTTGTAGCGATATAGGAGATTGAGTGAATATGGCAGAGAAAAGAGATTATTATGAGGTGTTGGGGGTCGCGAAGACCGCCACAGCCGATGAGATAAAGAAAGCCTACAGGACAGCCGCGATGAAATGGCATCCTGACAGATGGGTTGACGGCACGGATGCGGAGAAGAAGACCGCCGAGGAAAATTTCAAAGAAGCCTCGGAGGCTTATTCAGTGCTCAGTGACCCTGACAAAAAGGCAAAATACGACCAGTTCGGATTCGCCGGGGTGGACGGTCAGCCGGGACCTGACTTCAGCGGAGGGTTCGGAAATCTGGACGACATTCTGAGAGACCTCTTCGGAGGCGGTTTCAGCGGATTCAGCGGAGGTGGGTTCTCTGGCTTCTCCGGTTTCGGAGGCGGCAGTCAGGGACGGACTCAGCAAAGAGTCATGAAAGGCCGTGACATCCGCACAAGGGTTCGTCTGACCCTCGAGGAGATCGCCACCGGCACCGAGAAAGAGATCACCATCGAACGCAACAGGCCATGCCCAGACTGCGGAGGACGGGGAACCAAGAACGCTTCCGACGTCAAGACCTGCCCGACCTGTAACGGCACAGGTCAGAAACAAAGTGTCGTGAACTCGCTGTTCGGAAGGACGATCACATACACTACCTGTCCTCAGTGCGGCGGTGAAGGAAAAGTGATCAGCAATCCTTGCCGTACCTGCGGAGGCACAGGCCTTGTCCGCAGACGAGAGACAGTAAAGATTAGGATTCCGGCAGGTGTCGAGAACGGTATGCAGTTGACACTCAAAGGTGAAGGCCATGCCGCCCCACACAATGGAGTCAACGGTGACCTTCTCGTGATCATCGAGGAGATTCCGCATTCATCATTGAAGCGCGACGGCAAGAACCTGTTCTACTCGACCGTGATTTCCGTCACGGACGCCATACTTGGAACCGAAATCACGGTCCCTTGTCTGGACGGTTCGTACAAAGTCAAGGTCGATGCAGGGACACAGTCCGGCACAGTGATGAAGCTTCGCGGCAAGGGTCTTCCGGCTGTAAGCGGGTACGGAAGCGGAACCGGAGACCTGTACGTAAAGATTCTGGTCTGGATTCCAAAGAAACTCTCCTCTGACGAAAAGAACGCCTTGGAGAACATGAGGACAAGCCGGTCGTTCACTCCGGATCCTTCACGTGAAGACAAGGCGCTGTTCGACAAGATGAAGAACATATTCTAATGAGAACTACCATCGATTTCATATTAACGGACAATGGCAAAAGTAATCACATTCGGTGAAATCATGCTCAGGCTCTCCACCCCGGGATACCTGAGATTCTCACAGGCAAAACAGTTTGAGGCCACTTACGGTGGAGGGGAAGCCAATGTGGCGGTTTCTCTGGCGAACTTCGGGGTTGACACTGAATTTGTTACCCGGTTCCCGGAGAACGACATAGCGCAAAGTTGCATCCGCGACCTTCACTCCTACGGAGTCGGCACCAAGCACTGCGTGTTTGGCGGCGAGCGTTTGGGAATATATTTCCTTGAGACCGGAGCTGTGGCACGTCCAAGCAAGGTGGTCTATGACCGGGCATACTCCTCAATCTCAACCATCCAGCCGGGGATGATCGACTGGGAGAAGGTATTCGAGGGAGCAGACTGGTTCCATTGGACCGGCATCACCCCGGCGATCAGCCAAAGTGCGGCTGACGTGTGCCTTGAGGCTATCAAGGCAGCGAACAGACTTGGAATATTCGTGTCCTGCGACCTCAATTACAGGAAAAACCTTTGGAAATATGGCAAGACTGCAGCAGAAGTGATGCCTACTCTTGTGGAAGGCTGCGACCTGATCCTCGGCAACGAGGAGGACGCCGAGAAGGAATTCGGAATCAAGCCGGAAGGATTCAACGCCGAGCAGACCGACGGAGCCATCGACCAGAGCCGTTTCGAGAGCGTGTGCAGACAGTTGATGACAAGATTTCCTCGCTGCAAGAAGGTCGCCATCACCCTGCGAGGCTCGATTAACGCCAACCACAACACATGGGGTGGGGTTATATTCAATGGAGAGAAACTCTTCCAGTCCCGACGCTATGACATAACACACATCGTGGACCGTGTCGGAGGAGGAGACTCATTCATGGGCGGCCTCATATATGGCCTGTTGACCTACAAGGATGACCAACTGGCCATTGACTTCGCCGCCGCCGCGTCCGCGCTGAAGCACACCATATTCGGAGACTTCAACCAGGTGAGCGTCAAGGAAGTGGAGAATCTTATGAAAGGAAACGGCTCCGGCCGCGTGTCAAGATAATATTTACGGATATGGCAAAGTACAGAAAACTTGAGACCCTGACAGCGATGAAAGAGACAGGCATTGTCCCTGTCTTCTTCAACACTGACATCGATGTCGCCAAAAATGTTGTCAAGGCTTGCTACAAGGGTGGTGTCAGAGCCTTTGAGTTCACCAACCGTGGGGACTTCGCGATCGAGGTTTTCAAAGATCTGTCCAGATTCGTTCTGGCGGAATGTCACGGACTGATTCTCGGCGCAGGCACCATCGTTGACGCTCCGACCGCTGCGCTCTACATCCAGATGGGAGCCAACTTCATTGTGTCTCCATGCCTGAACCCTGAAGTCGCAAGGCTGTGCAACAGACACGGCATTCCTTACACACCGGGATGCGGCAGCGTCACCGAGATCAGCAACGCTCAGGAACTCGGGTGCGACATCGTGAAGGTCTTCCCTGCCGGAAGTGTCGGCGGACCGAAGTTCGTGAAAGATGTCCTCGCTCCCCTGCCTTGGTCGATGATCATGGCGACAGGAAGCGTTGAGCCTACCGAGGAGAATCTCTCGGCTTGGGCAAAGTCTGGAGTCACCTGTGTCGGAATGGGTTCAAAACTGTTCCCGAAGGAGATTGTCGCCGCCGGGGAATGGGACAAAATCACAGAATTGTGCGAATCAGCATTGAAATTCTTCAAATAATCTCAAAAAGTTTTTGGATTTAAGAAAATATTCGTACATTTGCAATCCGAAAAACAAGAGCAACCGCTTACGGGTCGTTATCAGATGTGCGTAATGTTGCAACTAAATTTTAGAGAAATGGATTTGATTAAAGTTGTAGAACAGGCTTTCGCTAACGAGAAAGTCGCTACGTATCCGAAATTCAAGGCAGGTGACACAATCACTGTCACCTACAGAATAAAGGAAGGTGACAAGGATAGACTCCAGAAGTTCAGAGGCGTGGTTATCCAACTCAGAGGTGCCACCCCACAGACAAGAACCTTCACAGTCCGCAAGATTTCCGGAGGTATTGGAGTTGAGAGAATTTTCCCGTTCCACTCACCATTCATTGACAGCATTGAACTGAACAAGGTCGGCAAGGTTCGCAGAGCAAGAATCTTCTATCTGCGTCAGCTCTCCGGCAAGAAGGCAAGAATCAAGGAGAAGAAGCTTGCTTTCGTAAAGGAAGAGGAAGCATAGCCCTTGTAGAGATAAAGTCGGAGCCAGTCTCCGGCAACTGGTCCCCTAGCTCAACTGAATAGAGCATTTGACTACGGATCAAAAGGTTACAGGTTTGAATCCTGTGGGGATCACAAAAATGCGAGGCTATTGAAATCAATCAGCTTCGCATTTTGTTTGCGGAATTAGCTCAGTTGGTAGAGCGTTGGCTTCCCAAGCCGAAGGTCACGAGTTCGAGCCTCGCATTCCGCTCTTATAAGAGAAAAAGACCAAGGAATATTCCTTGGTCTTTTTCTCTTATAAAGGACATTGGTAATCCTAAAATGATAGTTTGGCGATCTTTGATTGCCAGACTACTTATTCAGACCGGAGTTCAGGAAGTCGATGAAGCCCTCAATCGAAAGGCTGTAGCCACGGACAGGAGCAAGTTGGTTTCCGTCACAATCCAAAAGAGCGTAGTTCGGCTGGGCGTTGACACCGAAACGTGTACGGGCTATGTAGGAATTGACACGTCCAATCTCTTTGAGAGTCTTGCCTTCCGGTGTGGTCAGCCATTCAGTCTCATCAAGCTTAGTCTTGTCGTCCACATAGAGAGCCACAAGGACATATTCATTTCTAAGAATATCAAGCACTCTCGGGTCGCTCCAGACACGCTGCTCCATCTCGCGGCAGTTGACGCAACCATGGCCGGTGATGTCCACAAAGACGGGTTTGTTCTGAGCTTTGGCGGCAGCAAGGCCTTCCTCCAAGGTAAAGTAGCCGTTCAGACCAAAGGGCATCTTAAGGCCATACTTCCGGCCGTAAGATGCTCCGGCCACTGAGCCTGTCGAAGTGCCGGCGGGGTCAGTCGCTTCGGTGGTCGCTGAGCCTGTCGAAGTGACCGAAGTGACCGAACCGGCCGGAGAATCCGCATAATTGTAAACAACGAAATCCTGAGTCTCCAACGGCGGAAGGTAACCCGACAAAGCCTTCAACGGCGCTCCCCACATTCCCGGAATCATGTAAACAACGAATGTGAACACGGCGATAGCCAGGCCTAGCCTTGTCACAGAAATGTGTTCCACAGGATCGTCATTCTTGAAACGCAGTTTTCCAAGAAGATAGAATCCTAACAGCGAGAACGTGACTATCCATATTCCAAGATAAACTTCTCTGTCTAGCAGTCCCCAGTGATAGGTCTGGTCAGCGACGCTCAGAAACTTGAAGCCGAGCGCCACCTCGATGAAACCCAGAACAACCTTGACGCTGTTGAGCCAAGAACCAGACTTGCCCTTCATCTTCTTCAGTAGCGACGGGAACATCGCAAGTATGGTGAACGGCAGTGCGAAAGCGACGGAGAATGCCAGCATTGTGACCATCGGAGTCCAGAACTCGCCCTGTGTGGATTTGATCAGGACAGTGCCGACAATCGGCCCCGTGCAGGAGAATGACACCAGAACAAGGGTAAGAGCCATGAAAAATATACCGCCGAGCCCCTTGCCTCCGGACTTCGCGTCACTCTTGTTGGCAAGGCTAGAAGGAAGTTCGATTTCGAACGCACCGAAGAAAGACGCAGCGAAAATCATGAACACAACGAAGAATATCAGATTCGGCAGCCAATGCGTCGCAAGCCAGTTGAATATATCGGCTGTAACGGTGTTGCCCCCGATAATCCAGGTCAATCCGATGATGACACTGATCGGAACCGTGTAAAGAAGCACGATGAACAGGCCATAGATGAAAGCCTTGAAACGACCTTCCGCCGCTGTCGTGGACTGTTTCATGAAGAAAGACACGGTCATCGGGACCATCGGGAACACGCACGGGGTCATCAACATGGCGAATCCCCATAGAATGGCCTCGATAATCAAGGCCCACAACGAACCATCGCTCTTGTCCTCGTCATCGGAAACAATTGCCGTTGAAGTTGCTGTGCTCTCAGTTGTTGAATCGGCAGCCACCTCTTCGGCTCCCTCGGAGACTTCGCCGGCCGAAAGTGCGGACGTACCCTCGGCCAAGGCGTCTTGTGACACCTCCGCCTTCACCTGTTGTTTGGTCTCAAGTGACACGGAGAACTCCCATGTCTCCGGAGCCGCGCAGAACCTATCGTTGCATCCGCTCCACGATACCTCACCCGTAACCGTGGCCACATTTCCGGTCAACTTGACCCTTTGCTTTAAGGTCACTGAATCAAAAAAAACTTTTTCCCCTTGAAACTCAGAAGGTTTTGTGACCTGTTCAAGTTCCCCGTCCAAGGAATATCCTTCAGAAGGTGTAAACTCAATGACTATCGGATTGTATTCATGGTCTACCGTGTAGATGTGCCATCCTTCCTCGATGACAGCCTTGAATGTCAGTTCAAATACATTCTCGGAAACCGCATTGCTTGAGACCGACCATTTGGCGGTCGCCTCCGGGGCCTGTGCGAAAGAGGCCACGCTCCCGAGCAGGAACGCAGCCACCAACGCCATAGCTTTCTTGAAAGTATGTGTCATAGCGTCAAAACATTTGCCGTTATATTCGTGGATTATTATTTAGCGTATGCGACAGAACGGGTCTCTCTGATCACTGTGATCTTGACCTGTCCAGGATAAGTCATCTCCTCCTGAATTTTCTGGGCGATGTCCGCTGACAGTCTTCCGGCCTGATCATCACTGACCTCTTCGGCGCCGACAATGACGCGAAGCTCTCGGCCGGCCTGGATGGCGTAGCTCTTGGTGACCCCAGGATAGGCGGCGGCAAGATCCTCCATTCCCTTTAGTCTCTTGATGTAAGACTCGATGACCTCACGACGGGCCCCCGGGCGGGCTCCGGAGATGGCGTCACCTATCATCACGATAGGAGATATGATTGACGTCATCTCGATCTCCTCGTGGTGCGCGCCGATGGCGTTGCAGATTTCCGGTTTCTCTTTGTACTGCTCGGCTAGTTTCATACCAAGAAGCGCGTGTGGAAGTTCCGGATCCTCCTCGGAAACCTTGCCGATGTCATGCAGGAGACCTGCCCTCTTCGCCAGTTTTGGATTCAAGCCCAGTTCCGCAGCCATGATGGCGCAGATGTTGGCCACCTCACGGGAGTGCTGAAGAAGGTTCTGACCGTAAGACGAGCGGTACTTCATTCGGCCTATAAGTTTCACAAGTTCTATGTTAAGACCATGGATTCCAAGATCGATGCACGTCCTCTTGCCAGTCTCAAGAATCTCATCCTCTAACTGCTTCTGAACCTTGGCCACAACCTCTTCAATTCGCGCCGGATGGATTCGTCCGTCTACAACCAGTTGATGCAGAGCGAGTCTGGCCACTTCTCTGCGAACCGGATCGAATGCGGACAGAAGAATGGCGTCAGGAGTGTCATCTACAACGATCTCAACTCCGGTCGCCGCCTCCAAGGCACGGATATTTCGTCCCTCACGTCCGATGATGCGTCCTTTGATCTCATCGTTGTCAATCGGGAAAGTCGTGACTGCGTTCTCGATGGCCGTCTCAGTGGCGGTTCTCTGGATGGTGTTGATGACAATCCTCTTAGCCTCCTTGGAAGCATTCAGACGAGCCTCGTCCATAGTGTCGTTGATGTAAGCCTGTGCCTCTGTCCTGGCCTCGGCCTTCATATTCTCCATAAGGACATTCTTGGCCTCCTGAGCACTCATTCCGGCGATAGTCTCCAGCTGTTTGTTCGCCTGGGCGCTGAGTCTCTCATATTCCTCGGTCTTTTTGGCAAGAGATTCCTGCTGAGCCTGAAAACTTGCCTTGGCGTTGTCAGCGTCGCGCATCTTGCGCTGGAGCTCAGAATTCTGCTGGTTCAACGAATTCTCTTTCTGCTTGATTCTGTTCTCGGCATCCTTCAACTGGCTGTTTTTCTCGTTGATGTACTGCTCGTGCTCGCTCTTGAGCTGGAGAAATTTCTCCTTGGCCTGATGAATCTTGTCCTTCTTGATCCCCTCGGCCTCAATCTCGGCCTTGGCGATGATCTCGTTCTTCTGTCCTTTCAGAACTATCCTCTGAATGATTATGTAAGCCGCCAACGCGATTACCGCGCCGATCAGGACTCCTATAAAAAATTGTAACATAATATCTAAATATTATAAATGTGTTCAACAACCAAAGGCATCCGGTTCGTCATCAAGAAACCGAAACCAAAAAACTTTCCGGCAGCACACGGCCGACACTAAAAATGGCCGGCAGTCTCCCCCAGCGGAAACAGACCGGTCATCGAATTATTAAAAAAGCCGTTAGTCGCTTGTCAGAAATCTTAATGAATAAGATTTGAGATCCGCACCGGTTCAGAAATCCATCGTCGTGTCAAAGACACAATCCCCGAAGGTGACCTTGGCCCTTCATAGCCGGCTCGAGCAAACTCGGTTCCGCAGAACTTGTTGATTTGAGCACGTGGGACTAACGGCCGTCTTTTTCAATATTCTTAATATAGGACTCAACCTCATCCTGAAGCCTCTTCGCCTCGGCGTCAGCGTCGGCAAGCCTCTTCTGGAAGGCCAATCTGCCGACAGCCTCGTTAAGAGCCACAAAGGAAAGTTTGTCGGAAAGGGTTTTGTTCGGATATTTCGCGTCGTATGCCGTCAATTTCTGGTTGATGGCATCCGCGGCAAGCCTCATCATCCGTTCCATCTCAGGAGATGATGCGACGAGGGGATATTCATTACCCGCGATCTTTATCTTGATATTCTGTCCCATTCCTAATTCTCAAGCAAGGATATGCACTTGTCAATCTCCTTGATAAGCCTCTCTATCTTTTCCTTGGCGACGGAACTGTCTCCGCCCGCTCCGAAGGCTTCGGACAGATGAAGGTTATTCACCTGTTGTTCCAAATCCTCAATCCGTTTCCTGCAGGACTCATTGTCAGCCTTGCACTGAACGAGTTCAGACTGAAGCCTTTCACGCTCCTGTCTCTCCGCCTCGTACAGCGCTATCAACTTTTCGATATCTGTCTTAATACCTTCAAGCATCATTGATCAAGGCTTTCTTTTCACCTGCCCGAGCGCAAAATTAGTAAAATATCTTCATTTGCACAAGAACTTCAACTGGCTTCCCTCAATTACTAAAAGGACATCGCACCTCGCGCGCCTCATCCGCCATTTCACGCTCTCCAACCCTATCCGTGCGCCCAAAGACCATTCACACGAACGGAATCCCTCCCTTGTCCTCCCGCGCTCTGCAGGTTGCGCTTCATGCACAATGCACGAAGGCTGAAAGATACCGATTTGTCAAACTAAAGTAAATATTATAATTTTGCAGCAATATGACAATAACAGCATAACCATGACAATAACAGTGGAAAACAGGGAAATACCGGTGCTGCTCCTGACGGGATACCTCGGAAGCGGCAAGACAACTCTGGTCAACAGAATACTCTCCAACAAGAAAGGCATCAAATTCGCGGTCATTGTCAACGACATCGGAGAAGTGAACATCGACGCTGACCTTATCCAAAAAGGTGGTGTTGTCGACACAACCGATGACAGTCTCGTTCCTTTGCAGAACGGATGCATCTGCTGCACCCTGAAAATGGACCTTGTCGCCCAACTTAACGACCTATGCCGTACCAATCGATTCGACTACATCGTCATCGAGGCCAGTGGAATATGCGAGCCGGCCCCGATCGCGCAGACCATCTGCTCTTTCCCGAAGCTTGTTCCTGAATATGCCCAATCGAATGTCCCTAAACTCGATTGCATCGTGACCGTTGTGGACGCGCTGAGGATGCAGAGCGAGTTCGCATGCGGAGATGCCCTGAAGAAAGATAATCTGGAAGAGGATGACCTTGAGAACCTTGTGATTCAGCAGATTGAGTTCTGTAACATCGTGCTTCTGAACAAGGCCTCCGAGGTGAAGCCTGAGGAGCTCGGCAGGGTACGGAGCATTGTGAAGGCTCTGAACCCTAAGGTGACTATATTCGAGTGCGACTATGGTGACATTGATCTCGACAAACTATTGAACACCAAGATGTTCGATTTCGACAAGACTGCCACCTCAGCTGCATGGATCAATGCCATAGAGGGTGAAGGAAACGAGCCGGAAAATGACGAAGATGAACACGACCATGAACATCACGAGGAAGAAGGACATGACCACCATGAAGGACACGACCACGAGCATCACCATCATCACGACCACGAGGGCGGCGAGGTCGAGGAATACAACATCGGCACTTTCGTCTATTATCGCCGTCAGCCTTTGGACATCAACAAGTTCGACTGGCTCGTGTCTAAGAAATGGCCGAAGAATGTCATCCGTGCCAAGGGTTTGTGCTACTTCGCCGACGAGAAAGACAAATGCTACCTCTTCGAGCAGTCCGGTGTTCAGAAATCCATCAAGGACGCCGGTCTTTGGTTCGCCACGATGCCTGAAGACCAGCTTCAAGAGATGATGCGCCGGGACAAGAATCTCCGCAAGGACTGGGATCCGGTCTATGGCGACCGCATGGTCAAGATAGTCTTCATCGGCCAGAACCTTGACCGCAAACAGATTGCCGATCTGATGGACTCCTGCCTTGTGGAATAGTTGCCCGTTCGTTGAATAACATTGATTTTGAATGAAATAGCCTAATTGCGAACGCAGAAAAAATATAATTTCAAATTTAGCGCGTCACCTAAATTTGGAATTATATTTTTTTCGCCATCGTCTTTTTCGCTATCGACAGTGAATCTAGATCAAGTCCAAAAGTCATGTGTCCGGCCGCCGAGTTTGCCGAAGTTCCATGAACAATGAACTTATTGAACGCAATGAAAAAAAGGGAAAGCTTAGTACATCGCACCGCTACGACCTCCTACCCTTGCTGCCTTCCGACCCTGGGGGAATTCAGAGGGAGCTGGTCGTGTACGACTTTCCCTGACTGCAAATATACTACTTTTCGTTGAAACTGTCAAAAATGAATGGAAGTATGTCGTCAACTTTGTCAAATTTCCACGTTTTTTTCGTTCCGAACATGATCACGTTCATCGGACGGCCGGACAAAGTCTGATACTCGGCCATCACCTGACGGCATGCTCCGCAAGGCGAACATGGAGTCTCGCTGAGGGAACCATTGAAGCCTCCGACAATGGCGAGCGAAAGCATTGCCTTGCCAGGGTTGTTGGCGCCGGCGGCGAACATCGCCGTCCTCTCGGCGCAAAGTCCGGACGGATAGGCGGCGTTCTCCTGATTGGCCCCTTTCACGATTGTGCCATCCTCCAAGCGAAGCGCAGCCCCTACATTGAATGTCGAATACGGAGCGTAAGATCCTTTCTGAGCCTCGATGGCAGCGTTCACGAGCTCAATGTCCTGTGGGTCCATCTCGTTGATGGAGGAATATTCAGTATAATTAATGTCCAGTTTTACTGTTTTCATATTCAGTGGTTTTGTTCACAAGGTTTCAAAGTTAGCAAAAATTGTGCATATTCAAGCATTTGAGTAAATTTGCACGCCTTTCATGAAAGGTCTCTTCACCGCTTGCGGTGAAAGCAAGTCCCTATTCCTTAGAGAATGGATTTTGAATCGGGGGAACGTAATGTGATTTTCAGCAGGCAATCACAGCAACGGAAGACACATATTGCCTGCCACGTGAGATGAAGTAAGTTATGAGAATCTGTGTAGGCCTTTCCGGAGGAGTTGACTCCAGTGTCGCCGCTCTGTTGCTGAAGCGGCAGGGGTACGATGTGTTCGCGATGTTCATGCAGAACTGGCACGATGCCGATGCGACCCTGCACGGCGACTGCGAGTGGGAGGAGGACCGATTCGTGGCGGAGATGGTCGCGCGCAAGATTGGCATTCCATTCTATTTCGTCGATCTTTCCAAGGAGTACCGCCAGCGCGTGGTGGACTACATGTTCAATGAATATTCCGCCGGCCGCACCCCCAACCCAGACGTGCTCTGCAACCGGGAGATCAAGTTCGATGCTTTTCTCAAGGCCGCTCAGAAACTCGGAGCCGACATGGTGGCGACAGGACACTACTGCCGCAGAGAACCACTATTAGACGCTGATGGTAAACAAATTGCGATTGACGGACAGCCTCAGTGGAGGATTCTGGAAGGCGTGGATCCGAACAAGGACCAGAGCTATTTTCTCTGCCAACTCACCCAGGAGCAGCTCGGCAAGGCTATCTTCCCTATCGGGCACCTTACAAAACCAGAGGTCAGAGAAATCGCCCACCAAGCCGACCTTCCGTCTGCTGACAAGAAAGACTCTCAAGGAATATGCTTCGTCGGGAAGGTCGATCTTCCGACATTCCTCCAACAGAAACTCAAGCCGGCAGAGGGCGATGTGGTGGAGGTTTACGATGCCTTCTACGCTCAAAATGAGCACTATCGCTTCGTCCATGACACTCTCGCCTCGCTTCTCAAGACTCCCGGCGAGCCGATGATGATCACTGAATATACCTCCGAGGATTCCGGCGGGAAGTCGTTCAATAACCGCAGGGTCACTGAGCGCCCATCATCGGTCACTGAGTTTCAATCTTCGGTCACTGAGCACCCATCTTCGGTCACTGAGCCTGTCGAAGTGACCGTCCCGCACCGGAACGAATTCGATGTTGAGAAAATTGCAGGATTGAGCGATGAGAACCTGATGAGATTGTCGGAACCAATAAGGTACGATGACATCAAGTTCGAGACCGAAACCTACAGGGCCGGGAAAAAGCACATCAAGAAGACCCGGTACAAGGAGAATCCTTTCGGAAAGATTGTCGGCCGGCACGACGGAGCGCAGTTCTACACAATCGGTCAGCGCAAAGGGCTCAACATCGGAGGGCACAAGGACTCCATTTTCGTGATAGCCACGGATGTCCCTCGCAACATCATCTACGTAGGAGAAGGTCACACTCACAAAGGGCTTTCACGCAGCTGTTTACGGATCGCGCCCCAGGATATTCATTGGATAAGAACAGATCTTGAGATGACCGATGGAGAGATTCGCCGCTACCGGGTCCGCATCCGTTACCGACAGCCACTTCAGGATGCGTTCTTGATCAAGAGACCGGCCGGCATATTCATCCTCTTCGACACCCCTCAGCGCGGAATCTCCGACGGCCAGTTCGCCGCCTGGTACTCCACCGATGACGAGATGCTCGGCTCCGGAGTTTATTAGCCTAATACTGTCCCGGAATATTCAGAGATTTGGCCGCTGATTCTCCGGCAAGGTAGCCGGTTGAGAAAGCGCATTGGAGGTTGTAGCCGCCGGTGTCGCAGTCCATATCAAGGACCTCACCGCAGAAATAAAGGCCTGGTTTGAGGCGAGACTCCATCGTCTTCGGCATCACCTCATCGGTAGAGATGCCACCAGCCGTGATGACGCAACGCTCGTAACCAACGAAGCCAATTATCTCGAACTTCCAGTCTTTCAAGGTCTTGGCCAAGAGTTCAAGATCAATGTCATAATAACGTCTTGGCTGACGGCCAAAGCGATGGTTAGACCCTTTCGGCCAACCCTGCGATCTGTCATAACGAGCCGACTGATTGGCATAACGGGACGCCGAGCCCGTCGAAGCGCCGAAGCGTCCGTCAGCATATTCAGATTTCTTCAGGTCGATCTTCAAGATGTCAGGGTTCCACGCCTGAAATCCCGGAATCAGTTCCCACGGCATCAGTTTGCCGAGGAGGATTCTGTACATCTCCTTGCCGTTCAGCCCGCGTCCGTCCTTCCACTGGCGGGTGCGGGGATCGTTCTTAATCTCCTGCCAAAGGGTTTTGATGCGGCTTGTCAGTTCTTCCAGAGGCACTCCAGGCTTCAAATCCAGAGAGAATGCCACCTTGCCTCCGTTCATCAAAGCTTTCACGCACTTGCGGCTGACCTGAAATCCGATCGGCCCCTCGATTCCGCCGTCTGTGAAATCCACGTCTCCGAATTCCGTCTCGGACTTAGAGCCGTCAAACGTGACGGTCAGGCTGACATTCTTCAGTTTGGTGCCCTTCAAAGCCTCACCGCTGCCCGTCATTGGAGTTTCCCTGTGAATATGCCCTTTCAGATCGGTCTCTGGTCTGTCAATGATCTTGTATCCTTTCGGGACAAGGGCAGTCAGCGATGGAAAACAAGGTACTATGCTGTGTCCGAAGAACTTGCCCCACTTGTAACCGTCACCGGTCGAACCGGTTCCAGGGTAGGAAAGCCCTCCCGTGGCGATGATCAGTTTCGAGCATTCAAAAGTCTCACCATCAGCGCATCGTATCGAGAAACCGGGCAGGATGTCCGTCACCTCGCGATCTGTCAGCAGCGTCACCCCGTGACGCAGCACCACCTCAACGATGGTGTCCAGAACATCAGAGGCTCTGTGTGAATATGGGAACGCCCTGTCTCCCCTCTCGACCACGGTCTCAAGACCATTGCTTTCAAGGAAGTCAATGGTGTTCTCCGGAGTGAAGTTATAGAACGCTGGCTTCACGAAATTAGGATTCGTGCGAATGTGCTGCGAGAACTCATTCCAGTCCTTGAGATTCGTGAAGTTGCAGCGCCCCTTACCAGTGAACAATATCTTTCTGCCCGGACGTGGCATCTTCTCCAGAACCGTGATGCGTGCCGAACTTCCAAGCGGAAGTGCCTTTGTTGCACCGTAAGCGGCCATAAGTCCTGCCGCCCCGCCTCCAATGATGATGATATCTGAATACATACCGCAAAGTTAACCAACTATGCCCACATATTCAATAAGAAAAGTCGTGAGGATGTCGAAGTTTAATAAACTTTCTGCAAACAAGCCGAAATCAGTTTCTCAGTTAAAAAATTTTGACTATATTTGCAATCCATTTCCACGAGAAATGCAGCAAGCCACTTTAGCTCAGTCGGTAGAGCAGCGCATTCGTAACGCGCAGGTCGTCAGTTCGAGCCTGATGAGTGGCTCAGCAAAAGCGGGAAGTTCCGGTTGGAACTTTCCGCTTTTGCTTTTACTACCGATTCAACCGGGTGCGAAAGGACAGGTTTTGCCCCCCAAGTCTAGTCCTTAAGCCGCTCTCGGGTGCAAAAGTCTTCATTCTGCACCCCATGCGTCTAAATTACGCACAGGCAAAGCCTATGTGGTTACGAACCGCCTCCTCGCAGCCATTTGGTACACCGGGCAAGTCTTTCCGGAACAAAACTAATCCAGTTCCTTGATCATCCGGTCGTAAAGGTGGCCGAAGAAGAGTATTTCGCCATCGGGGCGGAAACCGAGGG
>ERZ808277.153-NODE-153-length-30823-cov-5.269176_pt1 | contig 30823 bp, 17 predicted proteins | sample MGYA00521240_ERZ808277 | MGnify/ENA primary metagenome ERZ808277 (study PRJEB31516, sample SAMN03275599) | gut metagenome | biome: mammalia-associated habitat; material: feces | host: Papio cynocephalus | place: Kenya | collected 2012-07-17 ... | reverse complement strand
AGAATATTCTGCAAGAACACCGGGACTTACAAAGAGTTCCTTGAAGGGACTCCCCTGCTGGACATCGCTCCGGCATTCGAGTTCGACAAACCTTACGACATACTGGCCGCCAAGGTGAACAATGTGGCGGAGGGACTGAGGTTCAGGGTTTTCCACAATCGAGACGTGGAGTTTCTGGACTATCGCACCTACATCGGACGCAGTTTCTACAGCCGCTCGCTCTGCTTCCTTCTGTACAAGGCCACAAGGGATCTGTTCCCGGAAAGCAGGATGACCATCCGCCGGCCGATCTCAAAAGGGTATTTCTGCTCGGTCTACAAGAACGACGGATCTTTCCTGACGGAAGAGGACGTGGAGGCGATCGGAGAGAGGATGATGGAACTCGTGAGCGAGAATATTCCTTTCAGACGCAAGGAACTCCAGATCGAGGAGGCCATCAGGATATTCAAGGAATCGGGAGACCTCGACAAGGTGAAGCTGCTGGAGACGTGCGGCGAGGTCTACATCACCTGCTACTCGCTTGGCGATGTGACTGACTACTATTACGATGAGCTCGTCCCGAGCACCGGCTACCTCAAGACATTCGGCGTGAAGCTCTGCCATGGGGGAATATTGCTTCGTGTCCCAGACCGTCACCACCCTGAGGATCTGGCCCCGCTTCACGAGCAACCGAAGACTTTCGAGGTGTTCGCCGAAACACACAAATGGAACTGGATAATGGGGCTTTCCAATGTCGGGGATGTCAACGAGTCGATTCTGAAAGGCAACGCATCCGATCTCATCCAGATTTCCGAGGCATTGCAGGAGAAGAAAATAGTCCAGATCGCCGAGGAAATAGAGAGACGGCACAACGACTCTGAGAATCCTGTGAAACTGGTTCTCATCACGGGGCCGAGCAGCAGCGGAAAGAGCACGGTCTGCAAAAGGCTCAGCGTCCAGCTGAAGGCTTGCGGGCTGCACCCGATCTCGTTCTCGACCGATGACTATTTCGTCAACCGCGTTGACACCCCTAAACTCCCGGACGGAAGCTACGACTTCGACAACTTCGACACCGTGGATCATGAATATCTCCAGAAAGACCTTGTCAAACTACTTGACGGAGAGGAGGTTGAAGTACCTGAATATAACTTTGTGACCGGTCGCCGCGAGTTCAACGGCAAGAATCTCAAGCTGGGCGAACGGTCCGTGCTGCTGATTGAAGGTCTGCACGCGCTCAATCCTCGCCTGACGGAAAAGGTTCCGGACAAGGAAAAATTCAGGATATTCATAAACACCATCACCTCCATCTCGCTGGACTGCCACAACTGCATTCCGACGAGCGATAACCGTCTGCTGCGAAGAATCGTGAGGGATTACCTCAAAGGGGCTTTCACGGCGCGGGAGTCAATCGCGAACTGGCCGAATGTGCGCAGGGCTGAGGTCAAATGGATCTATCCTTTCCAAGAGAACGCGGACGTGCTGTTCAACTCGGCCTATCTCGTGGAGTTCGCCGTGCTGCGCACCCATGCGGAGAGGATCCTCGCGACCGTGCCGAAGAACTGCCCTGAGTACAGCGAGGCGCACAGGCTGCTGAAGTTCCTGCACTATTTCGTGCCGGTTTCCGACAAGGAGATACCGCCGACATCGCTGATCCGAGGGTTCATCGGAGGAGGAAGCTATTGACATTCAACCGACTGTCCGACACCGAGGATGCGGCTTCGGCGGCTGGAAGTGACACTGGAATATTCATAGACAACAATTAAAACATCTACCAACAAAATGGCGGACGAAAAGATAATATTCTCAATGAACGGTGTGGGAAAGGTTCTCCCGCACAACAACAAGGTTATTCTGAAAGACATCTACCTTTCATTCTTCTACGGAGCGAAAATCGGCATCATCGGTCTGAACGGCTCCGGTAAATCAACCCTGATGAAGATCATCGCCGGCGTGGAGAAATCCTACCGGGGCGAGGTGGTCTGGGCTCCGGGCTATTCGGTGGGCTACCTTGAGCAGGAGCCGCAGATGGATCCGGACAAGACCGTCATCGAGGTCGTGCAGGAAGGCGTGCAGGAGGTGATGGATGTCCTCAATGAATATAACGAGATCTCCATGAAGTTCATGGAGCCGATGGACGACGACCAGATGAACGCACTTATCGAGCGTCAGGGCGAGTTGTCCGAAAAGATCGAGCATCTGGGAGGCTGGGAGATCGACGCAAAGCTCGAAAGGGCCATGGACGCTCTGAACTGCCCTCCGGCCGATGCCAAGATCTCAACGCTTTCCGGTGGCGAGCGCCGCCGTGTGGCTCTGTGTCGTCTGCTGCTCAGGGAACCTGACGTGCTGCTTCTGGACGAGCCGACCAACCACCTCGACACCGAGAGCATCCAGTGGCTGGAGGCGCACCTGCGTCAGTACAAGGGCACGGTCATCGCTGTGACCCACGACCGTTATTTCCTCGACAACGTGGCCGGATGGATTCTTGAACTTGACAGAGGTGAGGGCATTCCGTGGAAGGGCAACTACAGTTCATGGCTGGAGCAGAAGACCAAGAGGCTTGAGATGGAAGAGAAGCAGGAGAGCAAGAGACGCAAGACCCTCCAGCACGAGTTGGAGTGGGTGCGCATGGCCCCTAAAGCCCGTCAGGCCAAGCAGAAGGCACGTCTTGGAGCCTACGAGAAACTGGCCGCAGCTGATTCTAAGGAGAAAGAGGCGAATCTTGAAATATACATTCCTAACGGACCGCGCCTCGGCAACAAGGTCATCGAATTCAAGGACGTGTCCAAGGCCTACGGAGACAAGGTTCTCTTCGAGCACCTTTCGTTCGCACTTCCGCCTGCCGGAATCGTGGGTGTCATCGGTCCTAACGGAGCCGGCAAGACAACACTGTTCAGACTCATTATGGGCATCGAGAAACCTGACACCGGATCTATCGACATCGGAGAGACCGTGAAGATCTCCTACGTTGATCAGCAGCACAAGAGCATCGACCCGGATAAGACAGTGTTCGAGACCATAGCCGGGAACTCCGAGTGGGTAAGGCTCGGCAACAAGGACATCAACGCCCGCGCCTGGGTGTCCAGGTTCAACTTCAGCGGTTCCGATCAGGAGAAACTCTGCGGAGTGCTTTCCGGTGGTGAGCGCAACAGGCTCCACCTTGCGCTGACCCTCAAGGATGAGGGCAACGTCCTGCTTCTGGATGAGCCGACAAACGATGTGGATGTGAACACGATCCGCGCTCTGGAGGACGGTCTTGAGAACTTCGCGGGCTGTGCCGTCGTGATCAGCCACGACCGCTGGTTCCTGGACAGGATCGCCACACACATCCTCGCCTACGAAGGAGACTCCAACGTGGTGTTCTTCGAGGGCAACTACGCTGAGTACGAGGAGAACCGCAAGGCACGCCTCGGCAACACAGAGCCTAAGAGGTTCAAGTACAAGAAATTGATGGAATAGTTATTGCAGGGTTCCGGTGCGGGTGCGCCGCAGTGGCGCGCCATATTGTTGCACTAAAACTATAACTGTTATGGCAAGTGACTCAAAAAAGTACGAATGCCTGCGCTGTGGTTGGATCTATGATTCAGCGGAAGGTGATCCAGACGGTGGCATAAAGCCAGGAACCCCGTTCAAAGACATTCCGAAGGACTGGAAATGTCCGGTCTGTGGAGCCTCGAAATCCGATTTCGCGGAATACTCCGAATAAATCTCCGCAAAGTGGTTTTAGAGATGGTGGCGGACATCGGTCCGCCACCATCTCTCGTTTGAGACTCATGAAACCAAATTGAGCCGGTCTGGTACAATCCAAACCGGCTCAATCATATTCATAAGAATGTTATTTGTCCCTTACGCAGCGGACCTGAAGGCCTTGGTTCTTGTCCGTTCCTGAAGCGATCTTAGGGCTGCCGTTACCGCTTGTAGTGAGGAAAGTCCACATCAGATACTTGGCGTTTCCACTCTTCGTAGACGGAGTGCTTGTCCAGACAAATACAGACGCCGGAGACAGAACCCCTGAGCCAGCTTTCTTGAACTGTCCGGCTGAAGCAAGATACACCGTCTGCTCTCCATCTGTACACATATGGTATTTATCCTTCACACTTTCCTTGCTTCCTCCCTTCGTAAGTTCCACGAAATCATCCTCAGTCGGAAGTCTCCATGTCCCGGTAGGAAGTACAAGCGAGCAAGGATCCACTTCATCTGGCTTGATGTCAGCATAAGCGATAGTTGTTTCCTCAGGCCCATAGGCTTTGCCTGGATAGGCAGATGTTGACTTCACATCCTGACCAAGATCAATTCCATAGCGGCTCTTCCACTTGAAATACATACCCTTTTCCTTAGGTGCGGCAAAGGTATAGGCTCCATCCTTTACAGTCAGGTAGCCCTCGCTCCAGACAACCGAGAACTTGCTCGCCTCTGGAGCCGCCCCTTGAACTACAGTCTTGCCGGTGTTCTCGCCATTAATATAAATGGTAAGCACACGTTCCTTGGAGGCAGTATTCTCTGATATCGGGAAAGATATAGTCGGGCTGTTCCTTGAAACCTCCTTAAGGCTTGAGTAACCGTCATCGCCCTTGATTTCAACAGGAACCTTATTCATGTCCGTGTCCACAGTCACTGAAAGTGAGAATGCGGTGTAATCGTGACTGGATGGAGTGTGGCCTACATAAAAGGCATAGTCGGAAATGGCAGGCTGAACAAAGGACTTGCCTGTGTACTTGCCGTTGACGAAAATCTTCCAAGTCTTGTCCTCCTTTCTGTCGTTAGGTGCCATCTTGAATTTCACCGTGGTCACCTTCTGGGTGCAGCTCATCTTAGTCACATCGTTGAAATCAGATTGAAGCACAACCTCATAGAGAGCGAACTCACCTGGATCTGTTACTACCTCAAGATCAAATTCCTTGTAGTCATCAACCTTTGCCGGGGAATATGACACAAGCTTTGGCTGCCTGATGTTCTTGACGCAACGCACTGATCCAAGATTGGTGTTGGCCAGATCATAATAGATCATTGAATAGTTGTCACTGACGATGTAGATGGCATGCTCGCCGTCATAGCTGTCACCGTCAAGCCAATAAGCGCCATATTCGTTTCTCATCGAAATCGATCCGTCTGCCTTGGCCAAAGTTCCTGCGTAAGGCATGAAGAAATCACACTCCTTGTATCCCATGCCCTTCACTCCGTTCAAAGTGTGCTCGTTGTCAAGGTCTTCCTGATAATAGAGGTAATACGCCTCCTCGTATGTAGGAAGCCTGAGTCCCGGATCGACCTTGGCGCAAGGGTCATCGGTCGGGTCATTCTCCGGGATGGCTGAGAGATCAATCTTCACACGCGCCGGCGTGTAGGCGACACCATCATAGGAGTCAGGCTCGGAGCTGACTCCGTAACTGCTACCCTTCTTGAAGAAAAGTCCTGCGTCGGACATATTCTCGGCTATCGCGAACTTTCCGTCCTTCAGCGTGATATTGCCTTTAGCCCAATAAAAATCCTCGATCAGGACAAGAGCGGCATCCTGAGTGGCCGAAGCGACCTCTTTCCAGACAACGTCTGAAGACGGCTCATCGCCATAATTCTCCGGAGCCGGTGTGAAGGCCGCCTCAACAGAAATCCTCCGAGTGTTCTCGGTGTAGTTCGCCGGAACAGAAATCTCCACCTCATCAGTCTTGGATTTGATCTCAACAGGCGCGCCGGTCGACTCTCCGACATTCACCCTATACTTCCATGCAAGGAATATGGGAGCGTCGGACTTTGTCAGTTTGACTGTGTCGGCCGCAAACGAGAATTTGAATGATCCTCCATTGAAAGAGATTGTCTCCGGAAAGTCTGATTTCTCATAAGAAGTGTGGACATACTCCACGCTGACTTCCTCCTTCCCGCAGGAAAACAGCAGCGCTGACAGCGCCGAGGCCGCCAGCAAGGACATAACTTTTTTACTCATCAGTCTGTTCGATAATATACTAATGACGCAAATATAATCATTTTCTGAAAAAGCCAAATTTTGTCCAAACTATTGAATAATCAAGATTTCACGGTCAATAACGTTAAAAAGTTCATCGAGATGGGTAAACGATTACAATTGTTGCGATGGAAATGTCTTCTTCTAGCATTTCTTCACATTCGGTGCCTATTGAAATAATGATTCCACAGACTGGGCGACAACATAACCAGTTGTCCAGGCGGCCTGAAGATTGAAGCCGCCTGTTATCGCGTCAACATCAAGGACTTCGCCCGCGAAATAGAGGCCTGGATATGTCTTGCACTCAAGGGTGCTGAGATTGATGTTTGACAAGGCGACACCGCCGCAGGTGACAAATTCTTCCTTGAAACGACTCTTGCCGCGGATTTGGTACCCATCGTTGATCAATGTGTTCACAAGGCGGTTCATACCTTTGGATCCAAGTTCAGCCCAGCGGGCATCATCTCGGATTCCGGACTTGGAAATCAGGTAGTTCCATAGTCTTGACGGCAATTCTGACGGATGGGTGTTGAGTATCAGTTTATGAGAATTGTCTTTTGAGACAGACATGATTCCGGCACGGATATCCTGCTCATCTGAATCTCCGAACCAATTCACGGAAAGCGCGGCCGAATATTCATTCTCAGCGAGATAGCGCGCAGCGTAGGAAGAGAGTTTCAGAATGGCCGGACCGCTCATTCCCCAATGAGTGATGAGAAGCGGTCCGTTGGCCTTGAACTTTGTGCCGGACAATGACACGGAGGCGTTCTCGACCACAGTGCCCATCAGCTCGCGGACAGGGTCGGCCGGAAGGTTGAAAGTGAATAGGGACGGAACAGGAGGGATAATCTCCAGACTCAGGCTGTCAAGCATTCCGAGACCGGATAGCTTCGGGCTGCCGCCAGTGGTCACCACCACGATGTCGGCTGAATATTCATGATTATCCTGTCGTCGTGGATTCTGTGACATCGGCCCTTCGACAAGCTCAGGGACCGAATTAACTGGCTCAGGAGCCGAACAAACCGGTCGCTGAGCCTGTCGAAGCGACTGTCTTCCGGAAAATTCAGTAGAGATCGTGTAACCGCCTTCCTGATGTGGAAATATTCCTGTAACTTTATGCCTTGTATGAAGCACAACTCCCGTCTTCCGCATTCTGGTCAGCAGAGTGTCAACGATCTCCATCGCGTCCTGTGACGCAGGGAAAACGCAGTGATCCTCCTGAAGGACCAGTTTGACCCCCTCATTCTCAAACCATTTCCAGACGCTTCGCTGATCGAAGGTACGGAAAAGACGCTTCATCAGTTTGTCTCCGCGGGGGTAAGAGGCTGAAAGCGAAGATATTCCTTCAAAGGAGTTTGTCAGGTTGCACCGTCCTCCTCCTGTTATCGCAACCTTCGCCAAAGCCTTCGGTCCAGCCTCAAACACCTCCACCGAAGCGGAAGGTACCCTCCGTTTCAGTTCAATGGCGCAGAAACACCCTGCCGCCCCGGCACCGACTATAGCAATCTTCATACTGCAAACCTACACAAAATAATTGACATTATAGAAATGAATATGCCATACAACCAATCGGAGCGAAGCGACGCAAGGGGTTTGGGGAATACGGTCCCCAATGCCCCACAGGGGCCGTCACGAAGTGACTGGGGGTTAATGGTACAGTGCACGCAGTGCGAAGCGACGCAAGGGGTTTGGGGAATACGGTCCCCAATGCCCCACCGGGGCCGTCACGAAGTGACAGGGGGTTATAAGGAATATTGCGCACTTGCGCACTTGTGCGTAATATTTTGCCGATTGCCATTTAGTAAATATCTTTGTCAGGATTTATGGCCACAGGACAGAAAGACATACTCCTCGGGATGATCAGAAAGGGTCAAGCGATGACTCTCGGACAGCAGATTCGGCTCACGATTCTGCTGAGCCTTCCTGCCATAGCGGCCCAGGTCTCATCCATCCTGATGCAGTACATAGATGCCGGAATGGTCGGCCATCTTGGGGCCAACCAGTCAGCGTCAATAGGTCTGGTAGCCACAACAACCTGGATAATGGGCGGATTCCAGTCCGGAGCGAGCTCCGGATTCTCCGTCCAGATCGCCCACCTTTGCGGAGCACAGAATTTCAAGGGTGCCAGAGCCGTGATGAGGCAAGGACTCACCACCGTATTCATCATCGGACTGGTTCTCGCCGTGATTGGTGTAAGCATCAGCGGAGTGCTCCCCCATTGGCTAGGTGGTACACAGGAGATCAATGAGGACGCTTCCAAATATTTCTGGATATATTCAGCGTTTATTCCAATAGGTGCTGTCGGGTGGGCCGCTAACTCAATGCTCCAGGCCAGCGGCAACATGAAGATTCCAAGCATGATGTACACCGGCATGTGCGCCCTGGACGTGGTGTTCAACTACATATTCATTTACGTCTGTGACATGGGTGTGGCGGGAGCCGCGCTGGGGACGGGGGCAGCGCAGGTCGTCACCTCAATATTCGTGATCTGGTATATTCTCAGGCGCTCCAAGGAATTGAACATCAAGGGAGAGCAAGGAACGTTCGTTCCTCAGCGCAAAATTGTGCGCAACGCTTGGGGCATCACGGCTCCGATGTGGCTCCAGAACATCATCATGAGGGGTTCGCACATCATGAGCACCATCATCGTGGCTCCGCTCGGACCGATTTCCATCGCTGCCAACTCGCTGGCCATCATAGCTGAAAGTTTCTGCTACATGCCAGGCTACGGAATCGAGGAAGCGGCCACCACACTCGTCGGCCAGAGCCTTGGCGCGAAACGCAAGGAGGTCGCCAAACGGTTCTCGCAGATCACCATGCTGATGGCGGCCGGCATCATGACCGTGCTGGGAGCGTTGATGTTCATCTTCGCTACTGATCTGATGATGCTTCTGAGCTCTGATCCCAATGTCATCGACCTTGGGGCTAAAGTGTTGAGAATTGAAGCCTTCGCTGAGACTCTGTACGCTTTCTCAATCGCCGGCTACGGCTCATGCGTCGGCGGTGGCGACACCCTTGTCCCGAGTGTGATAAACTTCGGAAGCATGTGGGTGATCCGCATCGGCTTGGCACTGATTTTGACACCTCGGATGGGGCTCGTCGGCTACTGGATAGCGATGTGCATCGAACTGAACTTCCGCGGGCTGCTCTTCTACTGGAGGCTGCGGGGCGAGAAATGGATGAAACTAAAAATCACTTGAATATATGGAAAAGATCATCAATCAGGAATTCGGCGGCGAGAGACCGCTATATTGCAGACATGACCTTTATCTTGAGAACGTCAAGATCCACGCCGGGGAATCCGCTTTGAAGGAGACCGGCAACATCACCGCCGTGCACTGCCAGTTCGAGGGCAAGTACCCGTTCTGGGAGTGTGACGGATTTGTCATCAAGGACAGCATACTGACTGTCGGCGCACGGTCGGGGCTTTGGTACTCAAGAAACTGCGAAATCTACGACACGATCATCGACGCTCCGAAGACTTTCCGCCGGATGGACGGCATCAAACTGAGGAATGTCCAGATCATGGGCGGCACGGAGACTTTCTGGGACTGTCGGAACATCGAAGTCGAAGACTCTGTCATCGACCGGGCCGACTATGTGTTCATGCACTGCGAAAACGTCAAGCTAACCAACGTCAAGCTGAACGGCAACTACAGCTTCCAATACGCCAAGAACGTTGAGATTCGTGGTTGCGTCCTGAACTCCAAGGATTCATTCTGGGAGGCGGAGAATGTAACCGTCATCGACTCCGTCATCAACGGTGAATATCTCGCCTGGTACTCAAAGAACCTCCGTCTCGTGCGCTGCCACATCACCGAGACCCAGCCACTCTGCTACTGCGATGACCTCGTCCTTGAGGATTGCACAATGGGCGCTGACGCAGACCTTGCGTTTGAATATTCCTCCGTCCAGGCCACCGTCAAGGGGCACGTCCCTTCCATCAAGAACCCTCGCACCGGTTTCATCCGCTACGGTTCCGTCGGAGAGATCATCCTCGACCGGAACATCAAAGCACCCGGAAATTGCGTTATCGAGAAAGCGTAAGGGACTGTCAATAAAGAGGAAGAGACTGACGGCGACAATAACCGGAATCACTCATTCCGTTCAAGAATCTTTCTGGCTCGGTCAACGAAGCGTTGACGGAAGGGTTCGGGGGAAATGATGCGGATGTTGTCGGCGTACCTCAGCAGGACGGCTTCCAACTCAAAATTCGGACGGACTGTGACACTCATTCTGGCCGGTTCTTCTTGAGAGTATCCCTTCAGAATCTTCAAACTTGGATGAAATGGATTAGTTGTCAGATAATTGAATGTCTTCTCATCGTACACCAGAAACTCGATGTCCTGAACCGGTTCATTCTCCATAATGGTCACACCAACCACATCCTTGAAATATTCCTCAAAGCCACCTCCTTCATAAGGGACATATTCTATTTCGTTCATGACAGAGAATCCCTTTATCCTGTCCAAAGCGAAATTCCTTATGGCCTGCACTTTCACATCGAATCCGAGCAGGAACCAACGGCAGTTGTATTGCTTCAGATAATATGGATGGAATATTCGGTCCTCCTCCTTATCGAAGGCAGGGGAATATCTTATCTTCAGCACATGCCTGTCAACTATCGCATTGAAAAGGCCGTCAAAATTATCCAAGCCAACGAGGTCCTCGTTGCTTTCAAATCCCACGCAGTCATAATTCCCTGATGTCAGGCCAAATTCCTCAAAACGCTTGGCGGCGTCTTCCAGTTTGTCGAAGTACGGCAAACCTTTGAAACGCCCGAGCATCATGATCGTGTCACGGATCATCTTGGCCTCATCTACAGACAGAGGCCTGTTGTTTATCGAAAAGCCAGGATCAGCATACCGATAGCAGACACGTCCCCGCTCCCCTCTCATTTTGACAATCGCACCGGGATATTCATACATCAGATTCTTTATGTCGGCGAACACCTGACTCCTGCTGACTGTCGCTTCAGAATCATCCGAAGTCCGGATCGCATCGCTGCATTCCCGGATCAAATCCTCAATGTAGTACATCTTGCTCCGGTCCCTAAAGCAAGCGTCCAGACGATGGTACCTTGCCATGGCATTTTTGTTCAGTGGCATATTTCTTAAATATTAAGCAAAACAACTTTCGCAAGCAGACAATTGCCTGCTGTAGAATATTTATCAAACACAACCAGATCAGGAAACCACTGTCACGGTGCTCGTGGCGGTGCGCTCGTTCTGGTTGACTTCTATCCGGACGGGAATCTTCTCCTGAAGTTCCTCGATGTGGCTGATTATGCCGACCTGTCTGCCGGACTTGGTGCGGAGGGTCTTCAACGTGTTCACGGCATTCTGAAGAGGCTCACCTGAAAGGGTTCCGAAGCCTTCATCAATGAACAAGGTTCCGACGGCCAGGCCGTCACCTATGTCGGACAAGGCCAAGGCCAAAGAAAGGGACACCAGGAAACTCTCTCCACCGGAAATCGTGCTTGCCGGACGGGAGACGTAGCCTTGATAGGCATCCTCGACCTCGATGACGAACGTTCCCGGCACGACTTTCAGGACATACCTGTCGGTCAGGTCGTTCATGTAGCGGTTCGCCGCCTTCACTAGGCTGTCAAGGACGTAACTCTGGGCGATCTTCCTGAAATTCTTGCCGTTACTGTCACCAATCAGATCGTTCAGGCGGGTCCACATCAGGAACTCATTCCTTAGATTGTCGGCAATCTCTTTCAGTCTGCCGACCTTCCCACGGTTCTCCTCATCCTGCCTTAGTGTCTCGGTCAAAAGAGCCACCTCACTGGCCGCATCAGACATGGCCTTGTCATTCATTTTGTACAAGGCATCCAAGCGCTCAATCGTGTCCTCATCCGTAAGCGATGGCTTATTCAACTGATGCTCAGACTCATTACGCTGATCCGTGGCCAATGCTACCTTAGCGGCGGCCAACTCATCCGCAGCCTTCCTGTGCCTACGTTCCATCTCAGCAATAGCTGTCTCTGAATATTCAGAAAGAGCCTTCAGCGCCGCCCTGTCATATTCAGAATGCTCCTCTAAAAACGCCTCAACCTTGGCTGACTCAGTTTTGGCGTTTTCCTCGGCAAGAGCAAGTTTGTGCCTTTCCAGAATCAATGCGCTCTTGACAGACTCCGCCTCCTTTGACAGTTCCGGAATATTCACGGTCTCACCCCTCGTCAGTTCTTTCCACGACGGCATCATCTCCTCTATGGCCTCCACAGTTCCCTGCACGAAGCCAATCCGCGTCCTCAACTCATCAATCTTCTTGCCCAGACTCTCCGAAAGATCAACCCTCTTCCGGTGCGCGCGGACTGTCTCAGCAAGATCTTTTATGAATATCCGAGTGTCTTCACTCCAGTTTTCACTCCAAGGAGAGCCTGCAAGAATATCCCGGATCGCCTGCTCAGCCACCAACACAGCCTTGTTCCTGTCAGACACCAACGCCTCGACTCTTTCGACCTCGGATTTCTTGGTCTGGACATCGCTTTCCGCCTTGACACGCGCGGCAACCGCCTTATCCACAGCATCTCTTGCTGCTGTACTTGACTTCCGGGCATCAGCGGCTTCCTTTTCAAGGCTGGCGCAAACCTTCTCTTTTTCAACAAGTTCAGACAGACGCAAAGATATTTCCTGACTCATCGTCTCAAGCACCAGCTTGGTGTCGTCATCAACAGTCGTCAGACCGCATTTCTCCGCAGCCATATTCACGGATTCAGTCATACGGTCCACCTCACGGTCATTCTCGAAGGCGGATTTCCGTTTCCGCAACTGCTCTGACTCCGCCCCAATCTCAGCCACAAGGCGGTCGTAACATTCCTTGTCATTATGGTAAATTATCCTGGCCTCCTCACACGCACTCTCCATAGGAGCGAGACGTTTCCGCAAATCTAAATCTGTCGGCAACGCTGACTCAATCTCCCGCATGCAGACAGGACAGATGTCCCCGACCTGAAGGTTGTTACGGATGGCCTTGACGGTGTCCTCAACCGTCATGCTTAACTTTCTATAGACTTCGTCAGCCAGCTCAGATTTAATGCGGGAAGCATCAACGGCCTTGGCTAGAGAGTCTCGTTCAGCGATCTTGCCTTCAAGCCTCTTCTCTTTCTCAGCGATGTCTTGCGCTTCTGTCTTGCGCCTCGCTATCAGCTTTTCTAAGAGCGAAAATCTGTCCTGAGCCAGTTTGACATTCACCGACTTTTCTTTCAGGTCGCCTATCTCTTTACGGACAGCAGCAGCGTTCGACTCGGCCAAAGCCTCCTCCGCCTTCCTCTGAGCGTCCTCTGCAAGCATCCTTTCCTTCCCTGCCCCAGACTCCAGAGACTTGGCCTTTTCCAATGCCGGAAGCCACACCCCCGTCAAATCCCCTCTCAGATGAGAAAGCCCGTCTTCTGATTCACGAATATATTCACGTCCGCTTTCGATGACTCCTATGTGCCCCGCGATGGTCTGTTCCTTCTCAAGGACAGGCAGCAAAGGAGCATCCTTTTCCAGCTCAGCTTCAACAGAGGCTTTATCCTCGGCAAGCCTCTTCTCCTCGTCACTAAGGAAAGCCAAACCGCCCTTTACCGACCGGTATTTCTCTGACAGTCCGGAAAGCCTTGTCCTTGCCTCCAGAGCCGCCTCCTCTTCCCGCTTCTGGTTTTTCATATTCCCTCGAACCGCCTCAGTAGCCCTGAACGAGACCGCAAGGTTTTCCTCGGCAAGATATTCATCAGTCCTTGTCACCGCCTCTTTCTCAGAGACAGTCTTGGAGTCTGATTCAATCGTAGCCTTCAATTTGGTGTCCTGGTTCAGCCAATCCCTTTTCTTGCCACACTCGTCCCTCGCTGAGCGAGCGGATTCCGCCTCTATCCTTTTCGATTCTTTCTCTTTAAGTTTCAGTTCCTTATCTTCCTCGGAAAGAATCTTGACATCATTGATTTTCTCCTCCGCGTCAGTATAAGCTTTTTCCTTACGCCTGGTTATCTCAAAGATCTTCGCCCCGATTTTTGTGTAGATGTCCACACCGGTGATCTTCTCCAGAATATCGGCCTTCTCGTTGTCCTTGCTGTTCAGGAATCTGGTAAACTCTCCCTGAGCCAGCATCGTGGTCCGGCAGAACTGGTTGAAACTCAAGCCGACAGCCGAAGCCACCTCCGCGCTAACTTCCTTACTTCCAACATAAAGAGCCCCCGAATCCAAATTTTTGAGAACCCAGTCATCCTTCTTCTTTTGTATCCTCCCGTTAGCTTTCCCTCTGGCGCGGGCCACCGACCATTCGGCCTCATAATCAACCCCATTGGTTCCTTCGAACTCAAGTTTGACAAAACCGCTTCCGGCTCCTTGCCTAAGAAGTCTGGCTGGACTGTCAACCCTGACATCATCCCCATGGTCAGCGGAGCTGCCTTCCATCTGCGTGCCTGCCAACCTTGGTGTGTCTCCGTACAATGCCAGACAGATCGCGTCCAGAATCGTGCTCTTCCCCGCCCCGGTCTTTCCCGTGATGAGGAACACATCGCAGTCAGACAATGGTTTGCTGTCAAAATCAATCACAGCGTCCTCGATGGACGCGATGTTGTGAATCGTAAGTTTACGTATTTTCATAAGTCAGTCTAAATTAGTTACTTCTGTCATCCTTAACTTCTTTCTCTGCCTCGCAGAACAGGGCTGCAAGGTCATCCGTGAACGTTACGCCCATGTCCTCAGCGTACAGACGCGCGACCTCAAGCGGTTCCATGGCCCGGAACTCCGACACGGAAAGGGCTCTCCGGTCAGACTTTCCAGTGGTGGAGCGACGCGCGTTTATCGTGCAGAAAAGTCCCTGGCCACCACTCAGAATATTCCTAGCCTCGACCACCGCGTCAGGAGGAAGGCTGTCCTCTACCTCAACATTCAGCCTGATGTAGGCCGGATTATCCTTCGGAAAATCTTTCAGCAGTTCCTTCACCTTATCCCACCTGTCGAAGCCGGACACGGGAATATTCACCAACGGATGCGGATTGCCCACAGGCACCTCCCGCACCTGCGGAGTCTCTCCGTGCGACCCGACTTCCACCACCGAGACACTATGCTGGTAAGCCTCGTCGAAACTTACCGGCAACGGTGTGCCGCAGTAGCGCACCCTTCCCCGGGAACCCGCGATGGTCTGCGGCTTATGAATATGTCCGAGCGCGATGTAGTCATACCCTTCGCCAAACTCCTCCAATCCGACAGAATCGATACCTCCCACAGATAATTCCCGAATATCCTTTAATTCCCGAATATCCTCGTGTCCCGTGAAGTTGCTTCCGTCCACGGTCGTGTGGGCGGAGATGACGACCGGAAGGCTGCCCGTGTTCCTTTCCGCCACCTTGTCCAACAGACTCTGGCAGAACCCTTCCGGGACACTCCTCTCGTTCACATACGGGATGGCGATGACAAAGCCTTTTCCAGACACCTCAACGATCAGTTTATCAAGATCATTCTTATCCACGGAACCTATCATATTCACTTTCTGGGTCTCCCATAATATTCGTGAGACCTCATGCTTCGATGCGCTGTCGTGATTGCCCGCAGTGATGACGATCTCCATCTCCGGGCATGCATCGTGCATCCTCATCACCGCCTCCGTGAACATCTTCTGCACAGCCGCTGACGGCTGTCCCGTGTGGTAAACATCCCCGCTGACCACCAATGCGTCAGGTTTCTCTGTCTTGACAATCTCCTCGATCTGACTGAGCATTGACTTCTGCTCCCGACTCCTGTCGTACCCATACAGAATATGTCCCAAATGCCAGTCACTAGTGTGTATAATCCTCATAAGCAAGTTATTGAATAATCATTAAACAAAACCGAGCCAAACGCTCTTCTCAATATACGTCCATTCTCTGGTTTTCGCAACCAAAATATTCACATATTTCTTGCCCCCCAAAGCCAGATCTCCCGAAAATGCGCTTCGAGAACCAGATAGACACCAGCCGGCGGGCATCAATTTATCTGACACTAATGAAGGTGAGCAGAATCATTGGTAGGTAGTCTTTCAGGCTGGACTTGAGGGCTTTGCGAACGGAGCGGATGTTGTTGTCAACCTTGTCTTCGGAGATGTTCAGCAATTCCGCTATCTCCTTGTACTTCAACCCTTCCACATTGCTGAGCAGGAACGAACGGCACTTCTCCTCCGGCAATCCGTCCAGGCATTTCTGGAATATGGCGATGATCTCGTCCGTGAACACATCAGACAGGTCATTCTCTTCGACCAACCGGTAATAGACCGGATTCTCCTCCCTGCCGAACGATAGGTCATTCAACTCATTCCGGAACGCTGAAGACTTCATCCTGTCCAGGCAGGCGTTCCGCACAGACCTGAACATATAACCTACAGCATTGTCAAAGGCCACTCTGTCACGGGACATCCACAGACGGACAAAGCAGTCTGCCACAATGTCTTTAGCAGTCTCCGAATCCTTCAGGAAATAACAGGCGAACTCCTCGAAGATCTTCTGGTTACTCTTGTAAAGGTCTTCGAACAGGGTCATCGTCTGTCTGTCCACGGTCTGCATACGGACACAAACTTACACAAAAATCAGCGATTATCAGAAGATGTTCCGCTTTTTGTTTAAATAAAGAACATTTCAAAGAAATCAAAACAGCCTCTAAGCCTTGGCAGAAAAAGCAGGTCACTTTCAGATGAAATGCGGCGGAATATTCATAATAATCCAGAAAAAACGGTCGAACAGGAATATTCCTGAAAAAACTCAATATATTTTACGGAAACGCCCGGCTCAATCGTAATATTGTCAGAGGTCGGAATGAATAAGCCCGATACAGACCACATAGGAATAACGCAAAATTGAGTCAGAAATATGATAAAAATCGATGACACATTGCTTTACAGGTTCGTCGCAAGGGAGACGGACGAGCAGGAGAACGCCGCTGTCAACAAATGGGCGGAGAACAAGGATAACTATGATCATCTGAGCAAGATCTACAAGGTGTATATGCTCTCGCGCTTTGCCCTGAACAGCAAGACAGCAGAAAGCATCCGCGAGGAAAGAGCCGTCAAGGAGCGCCAGGAAATGAGAAGGAGAATATTCCTGCGCACTGTTGGCGGAGTGGCCGCCGCGGTGCTGCTTGGCGTGTTCTTCCTGTCCGGAGGCTACCTTATGAAAAGGCACGATGACAGGATGATCGCCAAGGCCGAGAACATCGTCTCCGTACCTGCCGGGAACAAGATGGAAATCACACTGTCTGACGGAACAAAAGTGTTGCTTAGTCCCTGCTCCGAACTCCGTTATCCTGTGATATTCAAAGGCAAGGAGAGGAAAGTCAGCCTTTCCGGAAAGGCTTATTTCAGTGTCACGCACGATGAGAGACAGCCGTTTGTCGTGAGCACGTTCGCCTCCGATGTGGTCGTGTTGGGTACCAAGTTCAACGTCAAGGCCGACGAAGAAAGACAGGCATTCAGCGTTGCACTGGTAGAAGGGTCTGTCAAGGTTTGCGGCCACGGGGAAAACTCCAAGGAAACGCTGATGCGTCCCGGTGAGACGGTTGTGCTGAAAGATGGAACGCTCGCCTTCAGCGAGACCAACGTGACCTCGGAGACTTGCTGGACACAAGGCATTCTGAACCTCAACGGAATGGACTTCGAGGAGCTTATGAGGGAAATGGAGAAAGTCTATGATGTCAGGATCAGGCTGGAGTGCGGGAATATTCCTGTCCTGCGCTACAGCACCGGTGAGCTGAGGGTCAGCGACGGCATCGACACCGCCCTGCGGCACCTTCAGAACTTCGCTGACTTCACATACACCAAGGACTACAAGACAGGAGTCATCACTATCAGGTAATTTACCTTCAGACAATTAAGGGATCAAGCAACGGACGGTCAGGCACTGCCCATTCTGTTTTCAACCGCTTATATTAAAACATTTTAACCCATCAAAATATTCTATTTTATGTATCAAAACAGCATTCTGCAAAAGGTTTGCGGCATCGCCTGTTCTTTGATTCTCATCATCACCTCACCGGTCAGCGTGAATGCCAGGCCGCAGGAAGAGGACATCCGGATCAACCTTGAGTTGAAGGACGCCACCCTTCAGAAGGTGATGGACGAGATCAAAGGACAGTCTCCGTACCTGTTCTTCACAAGTCAGATCGATCTGACCAGAAAGGTCAGCGTGTCCGTGAGGAACGAGACGATCGGCAATGTGTGCAGACAGGTCTTCAGCCCGATCGGGATCGACTACAAGATCAACGGGCACTACATCTACCTCTCCAACAAGCCGAAGGCGAAGCCTCGGACGCTCACAGGGACGGTGACAGACCAGAACGGTCAGCCGGTCCCCGGTGTCTCGGTGTTCGTGCAGGGGACGACCACGGGCACAACCACCGACATTGACGGAAACTTCTCGCTGCCGGTCCCGGCGGAACAACTGGGCGGCAGGCTGGAGTTCAACAGCCTCGGCTACCAGACGGTCACGCTCGCGATCGATGACAGGAGCATGTTCAATGTCACCCTGAACGAGGAGGCCGTCTCGCTTGAGGGCACTGTCGTCACCGCGCTCGGCATCAGGCGCGACCAGAAAGCCCTGAGCTACAACGTTCAGGAGGTCAAGTCCGACCTGATCAACACGGTCAAGGACGCCAACTTCATCAACTCCCTCAGCGGAAAGGTCGCCGGAGTCAACATCAACTCCTCGTCCTCAGGTGTCGGCGGTGCGTCCAAGGTCGTGCTCAGAGGCAACAAGTCCATCAGTCAGTCGTCCAACGCCCTGTACGTCATCGACGGCATCCCGATGTACAATTTCGGGGGCGGTGGCGGGACCGAGTTCGACTCCAAGGGAGAGTCCGAGTCCATCGCCGACATAAACCCGGAGGACATCGAGAGCATCTCCGTCCTGACCGGGGCCGCCGCTGCCGCGCTTTACGGCTCCGAGGCCGCCAACGGTGCCGTGATGATCACCACGAAGAAAGGGCAGTCGGGCAACGTGAAGGCCAGTTTCTCTTCCAACACCGAGTTCCTCTCCCCGTTCCGTCTTCCAGAGTTCCAGAACTCCTACGGCACGGGACTGAACGGTAAGACAGGCAACAGCGGCACCTATAGCTGGGGGCCGTATATTCCTGAATCAGCCCGCTACAATTACTCGCCTGAGGACTATTTCGAGACAGGAAGCACCTACACCAACGCGTTCTCGGTCAGCGGAGGAACGGACAAGAACCAGACCTACTTCTCCGCTGCGGCGGTCAACTCCGACGGCATCATCCCGAACAACAGGTACGACCGCTACAACTTCACCTTCCGCAACACAAGCTATTTCCTCAAGGACAGGCTGAAGATCGACGCAAGCGCGAGCTACATCATCCAGAAGGACCAGAACATGACCAACCAGGGAGTATATTCAAACCCTCTCGTGCCGGTTTACCTCTTTCCGAGGGGCGACAACTTCGATGTGTACCGCAACTTTGAGAGGTACAACGCCGGGACGAAGCTGATGGAGCAGTTCTGGAGCACCGACCTTGAGGGCGACCTCAGGATGCAGAACCCTTACTGGATCAACTACCGCAACCTGCGGAACAACGACAAGAAGCGCTATATGATGTCATTCTCCGCCAGTTTCGACATTCTGGAATGGCTGAACGTGGCGGGGCGCGTGCGCATAGACAACGCTGACAACCTGTTCACCCAAAAGCTCTACGCTTCATCGAACGCGACTCTTACTGAAGGCGGGGTCAACGGACACTACACCGAGGCGCGCGCCTACGACAAGCAGACCTACGCCGACGTAATGATGAACGTCAACAAGACGCTCGGCAAGGACTGGAGCATCGTCGCCAACCTCGGAGCGTCCTACAACAACATCGGCACCGACGAGCTGCGCTACGGCGGGCCGATCCAGGACAACGGCCTTGCCAACGTGTTCAATGTCTTCGACCTCGATGACACCAAGAAACGGGCATCAAAGAGCGGATGGAACGATGAGACGCAGTCCATCTTCGGCAGCGTTGAGATCGGGTGGAAAAAGATGCTCTACCTCACCGCCACCGGGCGCAATGACTGGGCTTCACAGCTCGCGGGATCCTCGACGAAGTCCTTCTTCTACCCGTCAGTCGGACTCTCGTGGGTACCTACGTCTGTCTGGGAGACGGGCGCGCTCAGCTACCTCAAGCTTCGTGGCTCAATAGCCTCTGTCGGAATGCCTTTTCCAAGGTTTCTGACAATCCCGACCTATGAATATGACGCCACGAACAGGATCTGGAAGGACAAGACGCACTACCCAATCGGAGATCTGAAACCAGAAAGGACACTCACCTACGAGGTCGGAATAGAGGCCAGACTCTGGCAGGATCTCAGCGTGAATGTCTCCTGGTACCTCGCTGACACCTACAACCAGACCTTCGACCCGTCACTCCCGCCGTCCTCTTCCTACACGACCATCTACCTTCAGACAGGCAGCGTAAGGAACACCGGAATCGAGGTCAGCGTCGGCTACAACCACACCTGGGGCGGCTTCACTTGGGACAGCGGCTTCACTTTCAGCAGGAACAGGAACGAGATCCGCGACCTCGCCGACGGGGCTGTCAATCCGGTCACCGGAGACCCTCTTGACCTTGAGAAACTGGAGATAAAGGCTCTCGGAAAGGCCAAGTACATCCTCCGCAAGGGAGGCACGCTCGGGGACCTTTACACCACGTCGGACCTTAAGCGGAACAACTACGGCTACATCGAACTTGACGACAACGGAGAGGTAAGCCTCGCTGACAACGGAGAGGAACTGTTCCTCGGAAGCGTGTTCCCTGAATATAACCTCGCGTGGCGCAATGACTTCACCTGGAAGGGGCTGCACCTCGGCCTTCTCGTCAGCGGACGCATTGGAGGTGTCTGCTACTCCGCCACCCAGGCCAACCTTGACCTCTATGGAGTGTCGAAGGCAAGCGCTGACGCAAGGGACGCGGGAGGAGTCCTCGTCAACGGAAGACAGATGGTCTCTGCCCAGAAATGGTACCAGAAGATCGGCTCGCAGAGCGGTCTTCCGCAGTACTACACCTACGATGCCACCAACTTCCGGCTCCAGGAGCTCTCACTGGGCTACACCATGCCGCGCAAATGGTTCAAGGACAAGGCAGCACTCACCCTGTCACTCGTGGGGCACAACCTCTGGATGATCTGGTGCAAGGCACCGTTCGACCCTGAGTCCGTCGCCTCCACCGGCAACAACTACCAGGGCATAGACTACTTTATGATGCCGTCGCTCCGAAGCCTCGGACTCAATGTCAAACTTGACTTCTAAAATGACGGAGGAATATTTTATGAAACACAACATTATGAATATCAAGTTTCTCCATTCAACAAAGAGCACGCTTCGCGGAACGGGGCCATTCAGTGCCGTCTGCCTGTGTCTCGCCCTGACTATAGGCTCATGCACGGACCGCTTCGAGAAGCTCAACACCAACCCGAACCAAGTCACCTCCGGGCAGATGGAGGCGAAGAACTACCGCACTGGGACAAAGGTCCTCGCGCTCCAGAGTCTCGTCGTCCCGGTCGAGGAACACCAGTACCAGTTCATCGAGAGCCTCTCCGGAGGGCCGTTCGGTGGCTACATCGGGAGCACCGTGGACACTTGGCAGGCTCGCTTCGAGACCTTCAATCCGTCAGTGGACTGGCGCAAGACCACATTCTCGGACATCATCACCGAACTCTATGCCCCGTACAGGGGGATAATAGGCGGAACGGAGGACGAGGTCGCGAGGGCGTTCGCGTCTCTCTACAGGGTCGCCGTGATGCAGCGGCTCACCGACAACTACGGCCCGATCCCGTACAGCGACATCCTCCGCACGGAGAAGATCACCGTGAAATACGACCCTCAGGAGACCGTTTACAACGAGCTCTTCGAGGAACTTGACGGAGCCATCGAGGCCTTCGCCGACAACACCTCCCTCCCGGCATCCGGATGGAGCACCTACGACAGGGTGTATTCAGGCAACATCGCCCAGTGGCTGAAATACGCCAACTCCCTGAAACTCAGGATGGCGATGCGCGTCAGCTACAAGGCTCCGGAACTCGCCAGACAAAAGGCAGAGGAGGCGATCACCTCAGGGCTTATCCTAACCAATGAGGACAACGCCTGTATGCATCCGAGCGAGAACCGTATGACGCTCATCTACAACAGCTGGAACGACCACCGCGTCGGGGCCGACATCCTCTGCTATATGACAGGCTACAACGACCCGAGGCTTGAAAGGATGTTCCTGAAGAGCACCGGCTCCAACCCGCAGTTCGTCGGGATCCGCATAGGCTCCACCGTCGCCAAGAAGAGCGAGGCCATAGAGGCATATTCAAACCTCATCGTGGAGTCAGACAGCCCGATCCTCTGGATGAACGCCGCCGAGGTGAGTTTCCTTCTGGCCGAGTACAACCTCCGCATTGCGGGAGACAGAGCCAAGGCCAAGGAATACTACGAGAACGGAATAAGGCTCTCGTTCGCTGAGAGAGGAGCGTCCGGAGCGGAGGCCTACATCGCTGACGGCACCAGCACCCCGGCGCAGTACATCGACCCGCTCGGCAAGTACAGCGCCACAGCCAAGACCTCCGAGTGCAGGATCGCGTGGGACGAGAAGGGAGACGAGGAGACCAATCTGGAGCAGATCATCACCCAGAAATGGATCGCCATCTTCCCGCTCGGCAACGAGGCCTGGGCGGAGTACCGCAGGACAGGCTACCCGAAGCTTCTTCCGGCTCCACAGAACCTCGGGCCGGACAACGTTGACCTTGAGCGTCACGCCAGAAGGCTGACCTATCCGGTGGAGGAATACACCGGCAACGGAGCCAATCTTGGCGAGGCGATCTCCGCCCTTGACTCTGAATCCGTCGACGGAAGCGGTGACACTTTCGCTACCCGCGTCTGGTGGGACTGCAAACCGTACAACCTGATAAAATAACAGAAAATGAAGAATATATTGAAAATAACGCTGGCCATCGCCTCTTCCGCGCTGCTTCTCGCGTCCTGCTCCGACTGGACCAAGGTCGAAAGCGTGGGCATCGAAGAGACAATGCCGTGGGAGGCAAGCCCGAAGGAATGGGCTGACTATCAGGCGAGGGTGCGCGCCTACAAGAGCCGCCCGCACAAGCTGGTCTATGTCCGCTTCGCCAATTCCCCACAGGGGGTGCAGAACGAGAGAGGCAGCCTGAGAAGCCTTCCTGACAGCCTCGACATCGTGAGCCTGACCAACGGAGAGAATTTCTCCGAATATGACGCCGAGGACATGGCGAGAATGAAGGCCGTGGACATCAAGGTCATCTGCCAGGTTGACCTTGCTACGGCTCAGAACGCCTCGGCAGCCATCGACAAGGCGGTGGCCACCGTTAAGGAGAACGCCCTTGACGGCTACTCATTCACAGCCACATCCAAGGAAACCGCATCCGAGGCGGTGGGAAGACTGTCCTCCGCGAAATCCGAAAGCCAGATTCTTGTCTTTGAAGGCGATCCGGTTTTCATAGCCTCCGAGGACATCGCGAAGATTGACCTCTTCGTCCTCGCCACCGAGACCATTGAAAATCCGTACGACCTTCGGAACGTGATGGACGATGCCCTTGAGCAAGGAGTCCCGAAAGAGAGAATCCTTCTGTCCGCTTCACAGAACGGAGTGTTCTATGATTCAGAGAATATGGAGATCCCCGTTCTTGAGGCGATGGCGGACAATGTCGTGGAATTCGGTCCGATGGCCGGGCTCGCGCTCTACGACATCGAATCCGACTATTATCACTATGACCGGAACTGGTCAAACCTGCGTTCGGCCATTCACCGACTGAACCCTTAAAACGAATGATTACAATGAGAATAACAAAATCAATGGCCATTACCGCCGCACTCGCAGCCATCTCGTCCTGCGACAGGTTCGATCCTGTGGACCGGGTGTTCGACAACTGCGCCTACCTTGACGTGAGCGCGACCAGCCAGACCCAGGCCGCCACCTTCGGCAACCGGCTGGGCAGTCTTGAAAAACAGCTAAGCGTCACCCTCGCCTACCCTGCGGACAAGGACGTGAAAGCCACAGTCTCCGTGGACGCGTCACTCGTTGACACCTACAACCACCGCTTCGGCACCGACTACCAGCTTCTGCCGGACAACTACCTTGACTTCGCCGGAGCCACCGTCACCATAGAAGCCGGGAAGGTCGCATCCGAGAAGGTCACGATAGGCCTGAAGAACCTGATGGGACAGGGAGAGGAACAGACCGGTGCTATGGAGATCGACAAGACCTGGCTCCTGCCGGTGAAGGTCACCTCCGATGACATCCGCACTCTGGACGGCTCGTCCGTGGCCTACTACCTCGTCAAACGCTCGTCGGCCATCACGGTCGCCGCTCAGCTCACCGACAACTGGATCGAGTTCCCGCTGATGGACACCCCCGGAGCAGTGGCCGACGCCTACAACGGACTCACCGCCCTCACCTACGAGGCTCTGGTCAACATCGACCGCTTCGACCTCAAGAATGGCACCGAGGACTGCAACATCTCCACGGTTATGGGAGTCGAGCAGTATCTCTTGCTGCGAATAGGGGACGCGAACTTCGAGCGCCAGTGCCTCCAGTTCGACGGCAGCGGCAACGGCTCGCAGTTCGGCAAGCTTCCGTCTAAGAGCGACCCGGCCAAGAAACTCTATTCAGGCAGCTGGTACCACGTCGCCTGCACCTACGACCAGAACTCCAGAACCGCGCGCATCTACCTCAACGGCAAGATGATCGACGAGGTGAAGGATGCCGGTGTCGCCGGCCCGACCGCAGACAACAGCATCACACTCGCGATGCGGGCCCTCGGAATGCCTGAAGCCTACCAGTTCTTCATCGGCAAGTCCTACAACGACCATCGCCCGCTCCAAGGCAAGATAGCCGAGGCCAGAGTATGGCGCACAGCGAGGACCCAGGAAGAGATCTGGAAGAATATGTACCGCATCGAGAACCCGAAGGAGCAGAAAGATCTCATAGGCTACTGGAAGTTCGACGATGGTGAGGGCAACACCGTCAAGGACTACTCCTGGGTCGGCAACCACGGCAAGGCTGTGGCGGACATCATCTGGCCGGACGGAATCGAGATCCAGGAAATAAACAAAGAGGAGGAATAAAGGATGAAAAAGAATATATTCATAATTATGGCAGCGGCTTTTCTCACCGCAGGATGCCAGGATCAGGAGATCCAGTACTATCCTTCCGCACTTCAGGACCTCTCCGACAAGCCGGCGGCAATCACACTTCACGCGGAGCGGTCAGCGGACAATGTCGTGAAGGTGGTGCTTAGAAAAGGCGATGGTTTCACGACCTGCGGTCTCTATGCTGACGCGACACATCCCGCCACCGAGGAACAGATTGTCCAGATAAACATAGGAGACGAGGAAACGGTCGCCGCCTACAGCAAAAAGACAGGCGTGGAGTACAAGTTGCTTCCGGAGCCGTTCTACAAGTTCTTCGAGAGCCAGGCACTTGACTTGCACGAAGGTTCGACCTCAACAGCGGTAACCCGGCTCAGGCTATTCGCCGCCAATCCTTTGGACAATGTACTGGAGGCCGGAAGGTATCTGCTTCCATTGTCGGTGTCGTCCTTATGGAACGACTCTTCCGCCGGAAACCTTTACATTGATGTGACTGTGCGGGAAGCCTACCGCGACCCTGACGGCTATGAGCTTTATAAAGGCGAGGATATGTTCACGGTGTTCTACCTGAACACGGCCGTGTTCGACCCAAGGCTTGCGAATGATTTCATTCTTGAGAATATGCGGGACAAAAACTATCACCGAGGACTTGGGAATATCGTGAACCTGCGTCAGGCCTCCCTCTACTATGACAGTAAGCTGGGAAAGGTCTCGATGAAGTTGAACAACGACCTACGCTACGTCCTTGAACATTTCACCGAGCGCGTACTCCCCGTTCAGGAGAGCGGCCGCAAGGTTTGCGTCTGCATCGATGGCGGTGCGCAGGGGATAGGTTTCTGCAACCTGACCGATGAGCAGATCGGGGATTTCGCGAAGTCTGTGAAGAAGATTGTGGAGCATTACGGCCTTGATGGCGTCAACCTCTGGGATCGCAACGCCAACTATGCGGTGGCCGAGGAGAAAGGATTCCCGAAAGTGAACACGACTTCCTACCCGAAGCTCATAAAGGCGCTGCGCGAGGCTCTCGGCCAGAACAAGCTACTCACTGTCACCGACCACGAGGAGCCTACCGAATATTTCTGGGACACCCAAGCCACCGGCGGGATCAAGGTCGGTGAGCTCATCGACTACGCCTGGTCCGGCTACTGCGGCAGCGACGAACCGGTTCAGATCGTGGACCCGTGGCATCAGGAACTGGCCTACGTCTCCAAGCTACACCCGCGCAAACCGTTCGCCGGGCTGAACCCAAGGCGATACGGAATAACCAACGTGACCTGCTACAGAAAACAGGATGAGTCGCTGTTCTCTCTTGAGCAGTACGACAAGAGCGTGCTTACTGACAGCAATATATTTGTATTCTATGATGTCAGGTCAATCCTTCAGGATGCGTATGAGGGTGCCAACATTATTGACAGTTTCATTGAGGCTTGGCACAATAACTACGATCTTCTCTTAAACTCAAAAAGGTTGACTAATTTTGACTTTACCCCGTCTCATCCCACAAACTATAACAAGTGGGGTAAAGACTGGTAGTTTATCTTATGTATATCATTAACACATTCAATATTAACATGTCTCAGATAGGAGCGGTATTTATCAGAGACACTTTCTCAAAAGAATTATCATGAAAGTTTTCAAAAAATTTCTGCCTTCGATTTTGATATCCGCACTTGTCTTTGCAGGATGTCAGGAATACGATGACACCGAGATAACCAGCAGGGTTGACAACCTCGAATCACAGGTCGCGGAGCTGAAAGCTCTCGTTGAGAAGTTGAACAGCAACCTGACCTCTTTGGTCACGGCAGTGGACGCTCTGAACAACCAGGACGAGATCGTCTCTGTCGAGAAACTACCCGCCGGCAACGGCTACACTATCACATTCAGGAAATCCGGCACAATCACCGTTTACAATGGAGAGAAAGGTCTGGACGGAAAGAATGGTACAGATGGAACAGATGGCAAATCCCCTGTCATCAGCATCCGGCAGGACACTGACGGCAAGTACTACTGGACACTTGACGGCGAATGGCTTCTGGTCAACAACCAGAAAGTCCCGGCGACCGCTGAGGTGACGGTTCCAAAGATCAAGGTGGAAGACGGCAAGTTCCTGTTCTCCACCAACGGAACCGACTGGACAGTCATAGGTGATGCCGGCACTTCCGGAATCGGTCTCATAAAGAACGTTCGTGAGGACAATGAGAACAACACCGTCATCATCGAACTCTCTGACAGGGAAATTGTGATTCCGAAAGGACAAAGTTTCGCGCTCGTGATCAAGACCGACGAGATCGGAATCAAGGCCGGAGAGACCGTCAGCGTGGACTATTCCCTCGTCGCGGCGGAGAACGCCATCGTGAAAGTCCTTCCGGAGAATGGCTACACAGTCACTGTCAATCCTGCATCCGGCACTCAAGGCACACTTGGAATCACAGCACCTTCACCAGTCGTCAACGCTTCCATCCTCGTGGTGGCTGTAAACGGCAACGGTGTGATGTCCGGGAAGATTCTGACTGTCAGCGAAGGTAAACTCGAAGTGAAGGCTGACGCGACTCCTGTCTCTGCGGACGGAGGATCCGTGACAGTTCAGATCACAACGAACCTTGACTACGAAGTCGTTATCCCGGAGACTGCGAAGTCGTGGGTGACCCTTGTGCAGACAAAAGCCTTGCGCACGGACAAGGTTACATTTTCTGTCGCTCCCAACACGGAGGCAAGCCAGAGGGCCGCAGAGATCGAAGTACGTGTGGATGGCGCTAAGGTTCAGACATTCAACATTGTACAACAGGCTAAAACGGTTGTACCTGAAACTTGGAACAAAGCAAATTTATCATCATTCTATCCTACAGATGATTTTAACTATGCATCTGCACAACCGGAGGATAGAACATCCTCCGATAATTGGCAAGGTACTCAGATTTTGCTCTATAATCCATCCAAATTCTACACAAAAGAACCTCGCGCTATAATAGGACTTAGTGGAGCCCCTGATGCTTTAGGTAAATTAATATCACCTTTGCTTTCTGGTGAATGTACTACTCTAAAGATTGAATATGGATATCACTTTATGGCTACTATGTTGCCGTCAGGCATTTCTTTTAATGTAAAAATCACAGATCAATCCTCATCAAGCATACTAATGGATAAAAATGTGATTTTTGACAGGAGTGATGACACTGCTTTCAAAAATGCACGGAATCAAGTCCAATCTGTAATGTTTGAAAACCTATCCATATCAGGAAACTTTACAATATCAATAACCAACAATGGTCCTTCTGGGAGCGGTAATAAAATCAGGGACGTTGTTGATATTCTTAATATTTATTGGAAGTAATAACACTAAAAAAGTTTGTTATGTTAAAACATTTTCATTTTCTCGCTATTTCAGCGATGATTTGCAGTGCAGTATCGTGCAACCAAATCGAACCTCTTCAGGCGACATCGGAACAAGTTGAAGAGACACAAGTGACAACAAGGGCTTATGACGATAAGTCCCCGACCATCGCCGTGTATGTAGAAACGAATGATGTCAATCCCCTCAACGCAGGTGACTACAAGATGTCAGACGGTTCAACATTCATCGACATCGTAGAATTGTTCGCTTCCAACATCCATAAGGATGGCAACGGTGACCCGACCCTGTACCTCAATGACAAGCTCACCAACGTCCTTGAGAATGGAGGCGCGGCCACTTACGTAGCACCTCTTCAGGAAAAGGGTATCAAGGTCCTCCTCACAGTCCTTGGTGACTGGCAGGGAATAGGTGTGGCGAATATGACCGACGCTCAAAGCACAAAGTTCGCCACCATCCTTGCCTATGCTGTCAACAAGTACGGTCTTGACGGAATTGGTTTTGACGATGAGTACGCCAGCTACAGCGGTTCGCTCGTGTCAAACTCTTATGCCCAGATCATCAAAAAACTTCACGCCCTGATGCCGTCTGACAAACTCATCACCGTTTTCGATTGGGGTAACACAGATCAGATTGATGCCGAAGCCTCAGCCTGCATTGACTATGCTTATCACGGATATTTCGGAAGCTACAACACTTCAAGTGACATTACCGGAATGACTACAGCCAAGTGGTCTCCATTATCTCTCAATCTTGGAAACTACAATTCAACATCAAGCGTACAAAGTTATGCCAGCAGGGCTCTTGAGAATGGTTATAGTATTCTAATGTGCTTCAATCTAAGGACAAGGAATGACCGTGATCCTCTCTCTGTCTTCCAAGCAATATCAAATGGTGTTTATGACGGAGACGAGATCTCTTGCTCAAATGGTAACAGAGCCAGAACCGCTGGTTCCGTAGCATCTGGTTATACCATCACATATGAGATGGCCCAGTAACTTGAAGCAAGCTTAAATAAAGGGATAGGGCAGCAACCGCTCCTTGCCCTATTCCTATCAATCCATCTCAAGGGAAGATATGACCCTTTCATATTCCATCCCCTCCCACACATCACCACGGCACAATGCACCCATTGCCCGTGGTGATTTTTATTATTCCCGAGTCATCAACATTCCCACCGTGGCGCTCTCCGGTGACAAAATCCCGCCAAAACGCTCCTCCAGAGGAACAAACGCCACTCTGCGGCATCATTTTAAGCCAAAATCGTCTCCCTTCAACCCCTTGGTGGCAGGCAAGTGCTGGTGCAAAGTGATGATTTTAATGTAGTCAGTTCCTCAATTGGAATCTTCCCGCATAGGCTTATCTATCCCAATGTTTGAAACAAGCAATATTACTTCAACACTCGTCCATAATCTCTCTATAGTAAATGCTGGTCATTCAATGTCAAGGAGTGGCAGACAACACATTGATTATTGGATAGTTAACACTTTACCTTAAGCATCAAACCGCCAAAGATAAGCAATTAAAATATTCATTAACAACGATTTACAAATCACACCCAATAAGTCATATCTGCTTGTGCGGGACATTGAGCCTCTTCATCGACTTCGGGTAAGGGAACAGGCTAAATGTTGAGAGATTGAACGACAATTTTGCAGCGAAGAGCCGTCGAACACCTCCACTTGTCGGTTTTGAACGACATTATAGTCAAAGAATGTCGTCCTAACCCTCCGTCACAGGAATGTCAGCCCGTCTCTTAGAAGCTGAATATCACCCGAATAGTTCTGAATGACTTCCAAGACGAACCAACTTGATGGTTTGTTCCGCCTCATCAACCCATATCAGCAGGAAATCGCTCTCTATATGACATTCAAACGCTCCTTTGTAGTTACCTGTCAAAGGGTGTGGTTTGTATTACTCTGGCACTTTTCCTGTCTCAAAAAGATGAGAAAGCACACTTTGTAATGCCAACAGTTTCTTCTTATTGTTAGAATACTTCTTGTAGTCTTTCTTGAACTGAGTTGTTTGGACAAATTTCCACATACTACAGTGACGCTACATATTTCTTGAACGCCTCGAAGTCAAACTCATCGAGATTTTTGCTCCCCACAAGTGATGGCTGACCAGGATTTTGGCCAGCCACCAACTATTATAAGCTTGTGATTATCCTAATTCAAGAACGAGGCGTGAATTCGCAGACTTACCGTACCAGGTGGATAACAGATTATAAGTTTAATTCAAGCCCCTTATCCTTGCGAAAGTGACTTTATCCGTTCAAGTGACAGGCCTGCGACTTGTGCTATCTGTTCGACAGGCATGCCTAGCGCAAGCAATGACTTCGCTACATCTATCATGGCGGCATCGCGCCCTTCGGCTCTGCCCTCGGCTCTGCCCTCGGCTTTTCCTTTTTCCACGCCATCCTTGAGACCAGATCTATAGC
>ERZ808277.152-NODE-152-length-31244-cov-5.096637_pt1 | contig 31244 bp, 26 predicted proteins | sample MGYA00521240_ERZ808277 | MGnify/ENA primary metagenome ERZ808277 (study PRJEB31516, sample SAMN03275599) | gut metagenome | biome: mammalia-associated habitat; material: feces | host: Papio cynocephalus | place: Kenya | collected 2012-07-17 ... | reverse complement strand
GTTCAGGCTATGCACAATTTTCGGGTAGCCTTCCACGGAACTTTGCTGGTGAGCCGTTATTTTTTAAGAATTACTAAGTGAAATCAATTAGAGTTTGTAAAAGAACATTCCGTGTCAGCTCAGCACCTTCCCCTCGGCTGATATTTCAAAAAACAGCAGACACCCATTTGATGGATAGATGCCTGCTTTTAAACTCTTATTGCCATTCACTTAATGACTTTGCTAAGATAATGCAAAATAATCAAACCTCCAAAATAATTTTGATTTCCAGTTTTTCGGCATTATATCAGAAGCCTGAATCAGGTAACGGAACGGCGCTCCACCACACCCCACGCACGTTGGTACTCCTCGCCGGAAAATCATGAACAGGTTGATTTTGTGATGAACCATGCGGTCAGGTGATAGATTCAATAAGAAAAAACACTCCATAATTCATAAAACATTTGATTCATGACAACAAATAGAATAGCCATCCGTTTTCTGGCAGGTACGCTGGCCCTGGCCGTGATCACACATGGAGCAAGATGGTTGACTTTCAGAAGGGTGGATAATCTGGTTTACAAGGCGCATGTGCTGGACCGGAACGGGAATGTGCTGGCAGGCTTCGAGCGCGGGGAAAGGAGAGGTAAGAAAGTGGCAGTGGAGAATTGCCCGAACAAGGTGACTTACCGTGACGGAGCGCTGGCGGAAAGCGTGCTGGGGTACTACTGTCCGGACATCCCGTTCAACAACAGCAGCGGACTGATCGGCGCTCATGAGGAGGAATTATATTCAGGGAAAGACGTCAGGACGACGATAGACCTTGGATGGCAGCGGCTGGCGGATTCATTGCTGTGGGCCAACGCCAAAGAAACCGACGGGTTCGATCAGGCGTGCCTTGTGGTGATGGATGTCAAGGACGGAGGGCTGCCGGTCGTCGTGAACCTAAGCCGCAAATCTGACGTTGGTTACGGCCTTGGAAACAGGGCGATGGAGCTGGATTATGAACCAGGGCCGGTGATGGAGCCTCTGGTCTGGACGGTGGCGATGAAGGATGGAATGTTCCGGCCGGACTCACCTATGGCGGAGACGATCCCGTCAGGGAAGATAGCCAAGACCTACAAGGCCATGCCTGAGCATTTCACCCGCTCACTCAAAGAATGCCTGCTTCAGGAAGGCTGCATCCGGGAGGACATCCATGACGCCAGTGATGTCAGGATCAATGGTCCCGAGTCCACGGACTGGTCGGAATCTGAGGTAGACGAACTTGCGCATGGGTGGGCAATGAAGATGACAGCGACTCACATCGCGGCCTTCTACAGCACACTCGCGACCGGTGTCAGGACCATCCCATATCTCGTGAAAAAGAGCCGTCACGGAGAGCCTGAAATATTTGGAGAAGAGAGGAATCTCATCTTGGAGATGTTTGATGAATATGGCACATCCGGTCTTGTCGGAAGAAGTTCAGTGTCAAGGTGGTGCGGCTATGCGGCGGAGACGTTCGCGGGAATATTTCCGAAAGAGGAACCTCGATTCGCCATTGTCTGCGCGGTTTTCTCTGCACGGCAGCCGGAGAGATTCCAAATGACAAGAGTCACGGAAAAAGTGGCGACCAAATTCTCGGAAGAGGCCACATCTCCAAGATTCAGAGGCATTTCGGTCATGAAGCGCGAAAGCAAGATGCCAGACCGGGAGACCACCATCGACTCTTGCTGGCAGAAAAAAGCCGACTCGCTGCTGCGGAACTCTCTCCGGGGCGACAGGCGGATCAAAGGAGCCTGCATCGCGGTGATGAACGTCTGGAGCGGGAATGTGCCCGTCATGGTGAATCTAAGCCGGAATGAGAAGACCAATGAATATCACAACTTCGCCGCCTGCCTTGGCTACGAGCCTGGCCCCGTGATGGAGCCTTTGACATGGACCGTGGCTCTTGATGACGGGCTGTGCCATTCTGACACAGACTTGAAGGAATCTATCGCCTCCGGAAACATTCCGGAAGCATACAAGAATATTCCCGGACACTATGTCGCAGCGCTTCGGTCGTTCCTTCCGGAAGATGATTGGAACACGATTGAAGTCGATGGCGTGAAGTATGTGGAGATTCCCGACCCCAAGAGCACCGGGTGGACCGGATCCACGATCTGCGATCTTTCGGAAGGATATTCAATGAAAGTGTCTCCTCTGCACGTGATGACACTCTATGGAGCGCTGGCGTCAGGGAACATTGTTGGCGCGCACATCGAGCTGGCGGGAGGCCGGGATGTTCCGTCCTCAAGGTTCGGCAAGATTGACAGGAAGGTAATCATCAGCGCGCTTGACTGCGACAGGGGTGGCAACCTCGTCGGCAAAGCGTCTTTGTCAAGATTCAATGAATATGGCAGACCCCCAAAAGCGGGCGAGTCATTCGCCGGTTTCTTCCCCAAGGATGAGCCTGAATATGCCGTCGTCTGCGCCACACTCACGGACCAACCATATTCCGGCTACAAGATGACGGGAGCGGCTCAGAAGGTTGCGGAGGAACTTTCCGGATTGATCTCCGCCGGAATGGAGAGAGAGACATTCCCAGACTATTGGCGGAAGTACGAGAGAACAAATCACCCTGAAGACGAATCCACGGCCAAGCCGAACGATACGCCACCTGAAAGCTGGTTGAGGCGGTTTCTCATCAGGCTTATGAAGCACTTCTGAGCCACTACTTCAAACACCCCTCTTCTGAGAGATCGCTTAGGCATGATGACCGTGACACCATATTTCGCCGTGGCACTTAATTCTTAAGCAGTCAATATGTTAGCATCATCATCTGGTGCAAAAACCCGTACTGGATGATAACGTTAATATATTCATAATTAACTAAATAGATACCACGGCCAAAATTTCGCCATCGGGTGATAAAGAATCTTTGGCTAATTGAACTTTGTCCGAAGCTCGAAAGAAAGTTCGTACTCGACTGTCGTCGTTTACAGATTGACAACCTCGGATTTGTACTTTATGTGGTAGTCCGTAGAGTCAGCGTCAAGGACGAAAACCTGATAGCTATCACCACCTGGGTAGACGCGCACGACGATGTGCCCCCATGGCTTGAACTTGCTCCAGAGTTCCTCACCGAGTTTCTTTCGGGCTTGATCCACAGTTATGTAATAGTCCCGCTCCCCTCGCCACACCTGCGGGTCGGAGATCCTTGCCATAGTGGAAGGAACGGGGTGATTCTGACTTCTGGCATCGATAATAATTACCAGAGGTGACAACGTCTGCATGAAGAACGCATTGCAGGTGTCGTAGTAGCCGTGATGGTTAGCCTTCATCACCGTCACCTTGCCGCACACCTTGGCTACTGGAGTCTCGAAATCCCTTTCCATGCACTTGAATATGGACGGCCAGTTGCCTCCGGAGAGGTCACCTCCGTTGTAGTAGGAGAATTTACCGTAACGCAGACGGATGGCGCATGAGTTCATGTTCTCGTCGAACAGGCTCGGGTCTCCACTATACATCTTCTCTGATTTCCTGCCGTGACCTTTCCACACCTCACCGTTGGCTGCCAGATTCCTGATTTCGAACTCCTTGGCGTATTTCTTCGGATTGTGGACCATCACGAACTGTTTCTTGCTTCCTATGGCGAACTTCTCCGCTTCCATACCCTCCCCTACAGAATAGTCAATGAAGCTCATGTAATGCTCAATGAACCCTTTGTTGGCGTTCAGGACATTCTCTCTGGACGGAAAGTCATAGTCTGGATAAGCCCTGTCAACCAACTTGTTGAAATGAATATGCTCGCCCACAAGGGTGATTCCCGAAAGCGCATAGCCGTGCGTGCCGGGAAGCGCATCTTTCACAGTGCCGATGTGGTCGTTGTGAAGGTGGGTTACCAACGCATAGTCAAGATGCTCCTTATCAGGGAGTTGTGCCATGAAATGCTTCATGTAGATAGCCTGCCACTCACCCGGTCTCTTAGTGTTGTCGGGATGTTGTGTGTCCTTTGCCTTGGCGTTGTCTCCAGCATCGATCATCATCGAGGTTCCGTCCGGCATCACGATCAACGCCGCGTCACCTCTCCCCGTGGCGATCGTGTGGATGTCAAGGTAGCCTTCTTTCCATTCCGGCAGATACTCCGGAGCCTGAGCGGACCCATTGAGCGAGTTCGCAAGCATAGCAAGTGCCAATAAAGTTCTTTTCATCATAATCTTTCTGTCGCGGGACAAAAGTACATAAAAACTTGCGTTTTTGAGCGACTGAAAACAATAACAGAGATGGCATCACAATCACAATTATGTATGCCGTGGCATCTAAATACTTGATAGTAAATAAGAATCTGCCATTGTCCTGTACTGAAATTCGCACCAGATTAAGGCGCTATCTAAGTGACAATCAATAAGATAAGTGCCACGACAGGATAACGATGCGAACATCTCATGGAATAATTACAGAACCAAATATTACCAAATAATCGCATAAATGGTTGGATAATAACAGTTAAATGCCTAACTTGCCACCGATAATGGGAGATGTCCATTCCTACTATGCCCTAAAAGGGCAGGAGAGAGATGGACAACAACTAACAACAAGTCTTAAACTATGGTTGGAACGAGGGGAAAGAGCCATCAGGAGAACACGGTGGCACATGTGTTTCAAAGAGCCAGATCAGGGTTCGTTGTGTTCTACAATGTAAAGGATTCACTGTTTTTCATCACATTGCTTTCCATGATAGCCAAACGGCACGGGATCAAGGTTCTGGGATTGTGTTTGATGTACAATCATATTCACATGCTTCTTGAGACGGATGATGCCGAAGTAATCAGAAAGTTTGTACGGGACTTGATGTCAGCCTTTACCAGGCACTACAATATTCGTCATGGGATTCCCGGCAAACTGTTTGACCGTCACGGAGTCTCGTTCAAGAGAGGTGACAAGGCGATTCGGACATCACTGGCGTACGTGAACAACAATCCCGTGGAGGATCACATCTGTTCCAAAGCGGAGGATTGGCGGTGGAACCTTCTATCATATTCGGTCTCCAAACATCCATATTCAGAGAAGATTGCTCTGGCAGTGGTGTCACGTCGGCTGAGAAAAGCAGTGGCAACGGTAAAATACTTCAAGAAAAACGGTAAACCATTGACCTACACAATTCTTGACGCTATCTTCAAGGGACTGTCAGTTGAGGAGGCCGGACAGTTGGTTGATCACATCATCAGCGAATATCCAATCATTGACTATGACCGAGCCATAAGTTATTACGGAGGCTATGGAAAGATGCTTTCAGCGTTTGCCGACAACACTGGCAGTGAATATGACATCAACGAACCGTTTGATCCACATTCAGGACTGGCGTACAGAAAGATGGCCCGCTACTTGGCGTGTGACCACAGATTCGAGGACATAGGTGATGTCCTACGGCTGCCGTTGCCTGAATTGACCGAATATCTTGCCGAAATCATCCAGCGGTGTGATGCCAGGCAGTGCCACGCAATGAAATTCCTTCACATCGAAGACGCAAGAAATCACCCATTTGTCGATCCGTGGCACTTAACTCGTTAGATATCAATGAAAAATTCCATACGTCCCCTGATAGAATTGAGACAGGACGATCTCTATTCCAGATTGATTTTCAACGCATTGGCTGCCACAGCCTTTCACCGAAACGCCTACAAACCTCTTTCTACCATGTCCAGGAGCTCAAGACGGTCTATTTACGGCATCTTGATCATGCACAGAAGTGATGCGGGTTGTTAATTTAAGGACTTATTGACTTTACTTGTTGCGATAAAATTGCTACTTTTGCACTGCATACACTGGGGCAGCTAATCACTCCTCTAACCCAAGTTTGTGACACTGGAAGATGAAATGTCAAAACCTAGGAGAAACATCCAGAATGTGGTTGAGGAGAAAATGTGGGGACTGGTATGGGTGAGGTGAGAATCAGGATGATGAATATGATAAAAGGCGTATGGGGCGGACTGTCTTGGTATGGAAAAAAAAGATATTATAACACTGTAATATTCAAAGAATATGAAAAAGATTGTTAAGGTTGCGGTGGTGGCTGCCATGGTTGCGCTCACCGCTTCGTGCGCTCCGCAGAAAATCGCGGTGACGGCGCACAGAGGATTCTGGAACTGCGAGGAGGCAGGATATGCCGAAAACTCAATCAAATCACTTGAGCTAGCGCAGCAGAACGGGCTGTGGGGCAGCGAGTTCGATGTACACATCACTTCCGATCTCGTCATGCTCGTGCACCACGATCCGGACATCGACGGGATGCGGATCTGGGATCACAACTACGCTGACTTCAAGGACTGCCGCCTGAAAAACGGAGAGAAAATCCCTACGCTGGATGAATATCTCACCCAGGGCGAGAAGAGCAAAAAGACCGTGCTGGTGTTCGAGCTCAAGAAACAGATCGACAAGGCCCACGAGGACTACATGGTTGACCAGAGCGTCAAAGCTCTCAAGGAGCACGGGCTGTACGATCCTAAGAGAGTGATTTTCATCTCATTCAGTCTGAATATGTGCGAGAGGCTAGCTGCCCTTTGCCCAGGCTTCACCGTCCAGTACCTAGAGAAGGACAAGAGCCCTGAGGAACTCGCCAAGCTCGGAATCAACGGTGTCGATTACCAGTACAAGGTCTTCGCAAAGAACCCTACCTGGTTCAAGCAGGCGCGTGACAACAAGATGAGCATCAACTGTTGGACCGTCAACAAGGAGAAGGACATCCAGAACATGATCGACCTCGGCGTTGATTGCATCACAACCAACGAGCCGCTCCTCGTCCGCAAGATGCTCGGCAAGAGGGAGAAGGTGAAATAAGCCTGAGGCCTTTTATGAATATTCCGCCCGCTTCCTTGTTGATTGAAGCGAGCGGAATTATTTTGAACTTATATTCATGTTATGAACTTAGGTCACTTCGACAGGCTCAGGGCCAAAACAGACCGGTCACTGAGCCTGTCGAAGTGACATGAAAAAACTCATGAACTCGTCAGAACGACCAGGCGAACATCGCACATGGCAGGATTTTCTTTCCATTGAACTCATTGTCATACGGCGAGGAATATTGCAGGCCAAGGCCAAGGAAAGAAGTTCTTTCACGACTGTTGCGGATCGCATAAGCGCACATCAGACGTCCCTGCCAATAATTGAAATCGTAATTTCCTACTGTAGCCAGACCGGTCAAGCTTACCTCAAGGCCATCCGTCCCATTGAAGAAATGACGGTAGGCCATGCCAAGTCCAAGTTTTGCCTGAAAATCGTAATTCTTGGTGGATGACGCATTGTAGAGACTTTCCGAAACCGTCGCCGGAACATAGACACCGAAATCATCACAGACCTTGAACCCCAATCTCTGCTCGACATCCAGCGACCCGATGTCCTTTCCGATCCTTGAACCAACCACATTGAAACTGTAATAGAGTTTATCCACAAATCTACTTTGGGCATGAATGGCTGGAGACAGCACAAAGAACAAGGCCAAAGCCGTCACCAATAGTTTTGCTGTTTTTTTCATAAGGCATTTATTTTTCCGCAATATACAAAACAAAATAGTTTCCACAAGCGTCATCATCCACATAATCCGCTTTGGGATAGCCATTTGTTCCTCCAAAGGCGTGAATCAGTCAGAATCTCGCCCGTAGAAATCACGTAAGAGACCATCACTTGATTTCCAGAAGATCCGACCAGGAGGTGGAGTAGAGGCGGGAGCAGAATTCGCGGCGAATGCCGTCGGAGTAGTGGCCAGGACGCTGGGTGGCGAGCCTCAGGACATTTTTGCCGGAGGTGTTGACCAAGTCCATGACCTTGGAGATTCGGTCGTCACGGTCACGTGTTTCCTGATCAAAATCAAACAGGGTGGTCTGAATCGCGTCGGACTCCACTATGTCGTAGACGGTCACGCCGGCCCTTTTATATTCAAAGCCATCGCGGAAGACCATCCTCAACGCACTCAACGCGGCGGCGACGACCTCCTGGGTGCTGCTGGCGGGGACATCAAGCCGGACGCTGGCGTTCGGGAAGTACTGCGGCAGGTCGTCCCGGAAGCGGTTGGTCTGGATGAACACACCCACTGAATATGCCGCCGTGCCGTCCTTTCGCAACTTTTCGGCGCATTTTCCGGCAAAGTCTGAGACCCTGAGTGTCATCTCATCAAGATCCACGACCATCTTGTCAAACGACCGAGAGGTGCAGATGCTCTTTCGCTTCTCGTTACGCTCGTCCTCAATCATACGATGTCCCTGAAGTTCGGCCCATGTCCTGACACCACCTATTCCCATCATTCCCCGGACCCACTCAGACGGCCTCTGAATGAAGTCCAAAGCGGTCTTGACACCGGAAGCCTCAAGTTTCGGAGCCCCTCGCCAGCCTATTCCCCAAACCTCTTTTATTGGGGTCAACTCCAAAGCCTTACGGATTTTCTCTTCGGAATCTATGACGCAGACACCGCGATACCCTTTGTATTTTTTGGCGAAATGATTGGCGACCTTGGCGAGGGTCTTGGTGCCGGCTATCCCGATACTGACAGGAATGCCTGTCCAGCGGCGAATCTTCGTCACGAGAGCCGAGCATATTCCAGGAAGACATTCGGACGCGACACCGTCCATGTCCATATATGCCTCATCAATCGAATACACCTCCAATCTCGGAGCGACCTCCGCCAGAATAGACATCACCCGCGCGGAAAGGTCACCGTATAGCGTGTAGTTGGACGAGCGTACCACCAGGCTCCCCTGCTCCACCAGATAACGGATCTTGAAGAACGGAGTCCCCATCTTGATGCCCATCGCCTTGCTCTCGTTGCTGCGGGCCACCACGCAACCGTCATTGTTGGACAGCACCACGACCGGAAGGCCTTCCAACTCCGGCTGGAATGCCCTCTCGCACGAGACGAAAAAATTGTTGCAGTCAACTAGCGCGTACACACTTTCTTTATGACATAGGTCACCACACCCCAGACCGTAAAATCGTTGGAGTCAGTCACTTCGATGGGAGGATATTTCTCATTGGCAGGCAGCAGCCATATTCTTTGACGCCGGAGAATATCATAGGACACGCCAGGTTTGGAAGCCTTGACGCTCTGTACTCCGGAAGGATTCTTGAAAGAGATGTACTTCAAGGCGAACTCTCCGTCGATGAAACAGACAGCCATGTCCCCTTCTTTAGGCTCGATCGACTTGTCCACAACCAACACGTCCCCATCGTTCACATCGGCGTCCACCATGGAATCCCCCACCACACGAGCGAAAAATGTCGCCGCGGGATGGCGCACCAACTCCTTGTTGAGGTCGATGAACGAATTTATGTAGTCCTGCGCCGGCGACGGAAAACCGGCGTGCACGCCACTTTCCATCATCGGGGCGAAAGTCCCTTTCTTATCCTCTTCCGCTGCCATTTATGAATATGTCCTCTCTATAGTTTCGGTACAATGTGCTTCCAAGCCAATTCCAACGGTGCCTTGCCGTCCACACCCTCGCCCAACAGCTCCATGACCTTTGACAGATCCTTAAGGATGTTGTCCGCGTCAAACGGCATGGCCGAAGTCAACGCAATCACGGCTTTTTTCTCCGGGATCACGACAATATACTGTCCGAAAAGCCCCACGGCCATGTAAAACGAACCGTCAGCCCTGGTTCTGATCTGGTAGCCGTAACCCGAAGTGGCATAGCCATGTCCGTAATTCATGGAAGCCTTGATCTGATCCTTGACGGCATCCTTGAGATAATCCTCCGGTATGATCTGCTTCCCATTCCATTTTCCGTCGTTCAGCAGAAGACGACCGAACGTCAGCATCTCGTCCGTGCTCAGATGCAGTCCCCAACCACCGGCGGTCACGCCTTGGATGTCCTCCCACTCCGGCCTATCCAATCCCAACGGCTTGAACATCCTTGTATAGAGATAATCGGCCATGGTCTCTCCCGTCTTCTTGGTGATGATTTCCGAAAGCATGCAAGAAGAGAAGCTGTCATAGCAGAATTTCTCTCCCGGAGCCGCATCGAAAGGATATTCAAAGAACAGCCCGGGCAGTGTGGACCCATACTTTTTCAGCAGCCCTGAGACATCCACCCATTCATTATGAATATACTTGAGCGAGCCCAACGGGTCCTTTTTGAAATATTTCTGGGCATATTCCATGGTCGGATCCTTTTTGTGACCGTTCGCCATGATCAGCAGATGCCTGACCGTCAAGGCTTCAAGGTAGACTTTCTGGGCATCCGTCATGTTCTTTTCCGCCTCCGCGACTTCCTCCGGGAACATCGGAGCGACCTTTTCCGCCAGGCTCAGTTTCCCCTCGCCTACCGCGATACCGATCGCCATAGACGTAAACGTCTTTGTTACAGACCACATCTGCCGACGAGTGGCATTGTCCGAACCTTTGGTCCATGCCCCTGACGGTGCGTATCCCTCCTGCCAGACCGCGACACCGTTAAGCGTAGCGTCCGTCATCTTGGTGGCTTCCGACATCATTGACTGCACCGCTGACTTCAGATTAGGGTTTTCAGCCAATTGCTCCTCCTTGTCAGGTTCCGGCAGTTCGGGCGCCGGATCCAGATTATCCTTTGAACATCCTGAGGCCAGCAAGGCCAAAGCCAGCAGTGTGGAATATAAGAATTTTATATTCTGTTTCATATCTATAATATTTTCAATTATTTACCAATATGAAGTCTTTGTGCCGCAATCTCTTTGCGGAACACAAAGATAGCGATTCTTTGCAAGTGACGCATCACCATCTAAGCGTTTAATGAAGATTTTTTATCACAGTCGCTTTGAGACACGCAGTTCCAACATATTCAACAACCTTCCGGCATATACCAAACGCAACCTTCCGGTCATTTCCCGATATTTCGGAAAATGAGTAAATTCGCAGACTGATTGAAAAGAAAAGAATACGATGGCGGAATCGAATCTCAGAACAGCCTTCATACAGTTGCACCTCAGCGTTCTGCTGGCCGGGTTCACAGGTCTGTTCGGCAAACTCATCACACTCAACGAGGCCACGCTGACGTGGTACAGGCTCTTCTTCACGACAGCCATACTCTTGTTATTCACAGGTTTTCCGAAAGTAAGCTGGAAAAAATTCCTGCAGATAGCCGGTTGCGGCACGCTGTTGGGTCTTCACTGGATTCTGTTCTACGCCTCCATAAAGGCGAGCAACGTGTCCATCGGGGTTGTGTGCTTCGCCAGCGTGGGGTTCTTCACGTCCATATTCGAGCCTCTTGTTTTCCACAAGCGGTTCTCTGTGGCCGAGATGCTTCTGGCGCTCATCACAGTGGCCGGTCTGGTGTGCATCTTCTCATTCGACTCCCGTTACCGGCTGGGAATCATTCTCGGAATCATCTCGGCGGCCGTCTGCTCCTTATATTCCATAACAAACAAGAAAGCGGGCGATGGTGTGAAGGCTCGGACGATGCTGCTTTACCAGATGGCAGGAGGGTTGCTCGGTGTTTCCGTGCTGATTCCGCTCTACCTATTGGTTTATCCTCCAACTCAGCCGGTTATGGTGATTCCCACCGGTTCCGATCTTTGGTGGCTGCTGTGTCTGGCGCTATTCTGCACGGCCGGTCTCTATCTGCTGCAGATACTCGTATTAAGGAAACTGTCTGCCTTCACTGTCAACCTCACGTACAACCTTGAACCCTGCTACACCATACTTATCGCCTTCATAGCTTTCGGTGAAGCGCGTGAACTCAATGCCTCGTTCTATGTCGGAATATCACTGGTGATTCTCAGCGTGCTGCTTCAAACAGCGCGAGCATTGAGGAGAAACTGAGACAGATACCGGACAAAATTTCGTACATTTGCCAAGCATAACAAATGAGTCATCATGGAATATCTATCCAAGGAACGATACGGCCAGATTGTCGCTGAGCTTAATAATCTTATAAACGTGGAATATCCCCGGATCAAGGAAGACCTCTCCGAGGCCAGAGCCCAAGGGGATCTGAGCGAGAACTTTGAATACCGAGCGGCAAGAAGGGCGCAAGCCAAGACCATCGGCAGGATACGTTTCCTGCAGAAAGTCCTGCAATATTCAAGGGTTCTCGATACGGCGGCTCTGCCCAAAGACCAGGTTTCGCTGCTCAGCAAAGTGGAGTTCACGAATCTGTCTTCAAACGCCAGAATGACATACACGATTGTGAGTCCTCACGAGATGAATCTTGAAAAAGGGAAAATCTCCTGCAAGTCTCCGATAGGCGCGGCCCTGATGGGAAAGAAAGTCGGCGATGTTGTGGATGTTCTAGCACCTTCAGGAAAGTTCCAGATCAAGATAGAGAGCCTGTCTGTCGAGCAGTGACAGACATACTCTACTTTTCCAGCAGACGGCGGAAGCCTTTGCCTATGCGTTCAAGACCCTGCTGGAGACGGGCACGAGGACAGGCGATGTTGATGCGCATGAAGCCGTCGAGGCCGTACATGACTCCAGAGTTGATCCAAACTTTCTCATTGAGAAGCAGACTGTTCTCGACGTCGTTCGCTGACATGTTCAAAGCACTGACATCCACCCAGACAAGGTAGGTTCCCTCCAACTTGCTGACAGGAAATTCCGGAAGGTTCTCCTCGAAGAACGAGAGCAGTGTGCGATAGTTGCCGTAAAGATATTCATTAAGTTCCTTGAGCCACGGTTCACCATCATTGTAGGCTGTCTGAAGGGCAAGGACTCCGAAAGGACTCACATCGCAAAGTTCATTGATGTTGATGACCCTGTCAATGAGCTTCTTCCAGTCAGGATTGTTCGTGATGATGTTGGAGATTCCGAGGCCAGCGATGTTGAAAGACTTGCTCGGAGAGTTCATCGTGACGGTGTTGTCTTGAGAGGCTTGCGAGAGCGAGGCCATCGGAGTGAAGTGATAGCCAGGCATTTCCAGTTCGCAATGGATCTCGTCGCTGATGACGATCACCCCGTTCCTGCGGCAAATGTCGGCCACCCTTTCCAGATCCTCGCGAGGCCATACACGTCCACATGGGTTATGAGGATTGCAGAACAGAAGAACCTTGGCCATCGGGTCAGCGGCCCGTCTTTCAAGGTCATCGAAATCAATGTACCACGTGGCCTGATCACCTTCCGTGTCGTAGATCAGCTTGTTGACCGAGAGCTCGCACAGGTTGTTCTTCGCGGTGGAGAAGAAACAGTTGTAAGCAGGACTCTGGATGATCATCTTCGGCAACTCTCCGTGAGGTCCACGGCCACGGTTCGGCTTCTCGACCACTTCACCGTCAACGATCTCGTACTGCGTCAAAGCCTTGACAACCACAGACATAGCCGGAACGACTCCCGGAATGTAGAGGTACCAGTCCTTTTCGGTGTGCCACCCTCTGCGGCGCTCCCACCAGTTGATGGCGGCATCGTAGTAGGAATCTGGCACGTGGGTGTACCCGAAAATCTCCTGATCGACACGCTTTTTCAGCACGTCCACGATCTCCGGAGCCACCTTGAAATCCATATCCGCCACCCAAAGCGGAATCACATCCTCTGAAATTGGCCCTACAGGGCTCTCGGCGTCCCACTTGACGCAGTTCGTGCCGCGCCTTTGCGTCATCTCGTCAAAATTATATTTTCCCATAATGTCACAAATAATCTGTAATATGCTCTCAGTTTCTCACTCGCCTGCCACAAGAAAACCGATGCCTGAATATTCAGATTTCCTCTACTTGACGCTGAGCAAGCAAAATTCCAAGGAACAGACTTCGAAGATAGCAAAAATCCATTAAATTTGCGATGGTATGAAAATCTACGAATATATTTTCTCTGCGGCAATGCTTGCGGCAAGTGTCTGCGGCTGCGTGCGGAACAGTGACGAAATGGCAGCATCAAATGAGTGCGAACCATTATTCTTGAATATAGAAACACTCCCTGAGGGAGGATATTCACTGATCTCCGTCTCGCCGTTTGATGGAAGCCGTGACACGTTGGAAATCAGCAAGCCGCTGAACAGGCTGATCGTGATGAGCACTTCCTACATAGGGTTCTTGGATGCGATCGGGGCGGACTCGTTGATTGTCGGGGTGTCGGGCGGTGAATATGTCTGCGACTCCTCCGTGGCCGCCGGCCTTGACAACGGAACTGTGGCCGACATCGGCTACGACGCTGGTCCGGACTACGAGAAGATCATGGCTTTGAAGCCGGATTTACTCCTAACATATTCAGTCTCCCCCGTCAAGTCGCAGTTTCTCTCAAAGCTTGAATCGCTTGGAATCAAGACGTTCACTGTCAACGAGCATCTGGAGCGGCACCCTCTCGCCAGAGCGGCCTACGTACGTCTTTTCGGAGCATTGACCGGGAATATGCCCGCAGCGGACTCGGTGCTGAAAGCCGTCTCGGAGAACTACATCTCCTTGTGCGATTCTGTCCAAGACCGATTGGGGGCAAATGATGCGTCTGGCAAAAGTGGATTGAATGCCAGCGAGACTGAACAGAAGTCCGGTGAAACAGAAATGAAGACTCAAAAGCCGAGAAAGATTCTGGTCAACATCCCGTACAAGGACCAGTGGTTCGTTCCCGGTCAGGAAAGTTACCTCACGACTCTGTTCAAGGATGCCGGCGGAGAGATTCTCGGAGCCAAGGCCGGGAGTTCAATCTCAGGCCAGATCTCAGTCGAGGCAGCATATTCATTGTCAAAGGAAGCGGATCTTTGGATGAATGTCGGCTGGTGCCAGACGTTGGAGCAGCTTCTTTCAGTCAACCCTCTGTTCGAAGACTTCCTCAGGAATATTCAAGGGAACGCCACCGCCGGAGGTTATTGTTCTGCCAAAGGCAGCACAGACGCAGCCTCTGCCCACGTTGTCTGGAACGACAACAAGCGCCTCAACGCCAAAGGCGGCAACGATTTCTGGGAAAGCGGCGTGGTCCGCCCAGATCTTCTCCTCCGTGACCTCGTCGGGATATTCAATGAAGACGGAGGCTATACTCCAATATATTACAAAGCGATCCAGTAACTTGCTTTATCCCGTGCGCCAAACGGACATATTCACTCACGAGCAGTTAAGCAAGTGACCTCCGTGCGCCACAAGGCCGGCTTCAATCACCGCCCAAGCAGAAACATCTGGGAGGCGTGGGTGCGGGGAAGGGTCTGGAGGTTGGTGATGTCTTTGGCGGTCAGGCCGGTGTCGATGCGGATTGAGCGGAGGGCTTCGGCGGCGGATTCGAAGGCGAGAGAGGGGGTGTTGTTGTTCTCGCTGAGGTGGCAGAGGAAGAGGTTTTTCAGTCCCGGATGCCAGAAACGGCGGATGGCTGAGGCGCACTCGTCGTTGCTCAGGTGACCGTTGCCCTGGCATATTCGCATCTTAAGCTCATGGGTGTAAGGGCCGCCTATGAGCATTCCGGAATCGTAGTTCGACTCGAAGACCACAGTGTCAGCCTTACGGGCATATTCAACGGCCTCATCTGTCACCCTGCCGGCGTCGGTCATCAGGAAGAAACTGACCCCAGACCATTCAATATAATAGCCAACCGTCTGGGTGGCGTCGTGAGGCACGATGAAATGACTGACGAGCGGAAGATCCTCTTCGGGGATGTCAACCCGAAGCCTTATCCTGACCGGTTCATCGTCCGGGAGCACGCAACGATAATCCGAAATGTAATCCTTTGTGAATGTGTGATGCGCAAGCGCCTCGTGAAGAACAGCCGTCGCATAGACCGGCTTTTTCAAGTGCTTGCAGTATGATCCGAGATGACGGATGTGATCCAGATGATCGTGTGTGACCAGCACAGCCTGAAACGAATCCGCATCAAGGCCGTGTTCCATCAAAGTCTTCTTCAGACGCCTTTGGCTGACACCGGCATCGATGAGAAGACCGGACTTGCCGTCCGAAAGAAAATAGCAGTTGCCGCAGCTGCCGCTGGAAAGGCTCAGGAACTTCAGCATCACTTCTTCTCCTCCTCGCAATATTTCGAGATCACACTGTAGGCGTCCCCTACGCCAAGTTCACCGGCGCGCGAAAGGTCGATGCAACCTTTCTCCTTGTCTTTCAAATAGATGAGAACCAAACCTCTGTTGTAGTATGCGTCCCCCATGTAAGGATATATGTTGATAGCCTTCGTGTAGTTGTCCACTGACTCAACGAACTTGGAGGACAGGCAGTAGAGATTGCCAAGATTGAAATAGACGTAAGGAACTCCAGGCAGGATTCTGTCTGCGGCGAGCATGTCCTCTATGGCCTCGGAATAGTCGTATGTCCTGCTCACCTGGTCACGCACGCGAGCCCTTGTGGTCCCCTTGTCATCCATTGTCAATGTCTGGACGTTGTTCTCGATGGATGAGATGAAGTCGATCATCTCGGCGCGAAGCACACCTCTGTTCAAATGGTAGAACGCTTTGTAATACTCTGAATATTGTCCCTTGCTGTCAGCGTTCACCGCCGCGTCGAACTGGTTCAAGGCCGATGTGAACTGCTTTGACTGCACATCGTAAAGTCCTTTGATGAAAGCCCTGTCTGCGTCAGTCAGAGATTTAGGATTGCCTGCGGCCAGATAGGAATCACCGTAAAGAGATGCGTCGATTCCGTGCGCGAACTCAGGCTTTGCAAGGGAATCGGAATTGGACACGGTCATAACTATCGGAGAATCTGAGATGAACTTGTCAATCAAAGGATTCTCGTAGCGATGTTTGAGGGCATAGTTCTGGTTGTCGCGCTGAGTCGCCAGACTGAACTTGTAGAGCGGCTTCAGACGGATGTTGATGTCCCTGTTCTGCAGAAGTTCGTTGTCGAAATCCTTCTTGGCGAAATCTGCGTCAAGAGCGATCAGGGAACTGTATTTCTTGGTTGTGTCCGCGAACGATCCCTCTTGCGCGGCATTCTTCGAACGGTACTCCTGAACCTTCTTCTGGGCAATGTCATAGTCCTGTTTCGAGGACTTTGTCCGGCCGAGCATATTCTTGACATAGGAGCGGTTCAGGTAGGCCTTGGCAAAATCAGGGTACAGTTCGATGGCTTTGTCATAATCGTCCAAAGCGTCAAGCCAGCGTCCCATCTGAACAAAGAAAGAGGCTCTGTTGTAATACGCAAGCACGTTCTCCGGATTGATGTTGATGACGTGATCCATGTCAGCAAGCGCATCTTCCATATTCCCGACCTGTGCGTTGATAAGGCTTCGGTTGTAAAGGGTCAGCGCATTCCCCGGCTCGTCCCTCAGTACCCTGTTCAGGTCGCCCATAGCGGCGTTGTAGTTGTTCTGGTCATAGTACATCAACGCCCTGTTGAAATAGGCGAAAGTGTTGGTCGTGTCCAGACCGATGGCCTTGTCCATGTCCGCGATGGCATCCTTATAATCTTTTCTCAACGCATAGACACGCCCGCGCCTGATGTACCCTTCGGGATCGAAACGGTCCAGTCTTATAGCTCTGTTGTAGTCCTCCAAGGCCTTGGTCGTGTCACCGAGAAACAGGTAGGAAGCGCCTCTGTTCAGATAAGCGGACGGATCCTTTGGCTCCTTCCTGATGTATCGGTCGAAATCCGACACGGCATTGTCGAACTGCTGAGCCAGGAAATATGTCACTCCTCTGCTGAAATACAATCCGTTGAGTCCGGGGCGCAGTTCCATAGCGCGGTCAAGATCCTTCAAAGCCTCATCGTATTTTCCGAAACGGCTGAGGGTAATGGCCCTGAAATGGTAGCCGTTGGTAAAGACCGGATTGAGGCGCACGGATGTGTTGAAATCGGCCTGCGCGCCACGGAGGTCTCCAAGGTTGTACTTGGCTATTCCTCTGTAGAAGAAGGTCCAGCAATCCGTCGAATCCAGGCGGGCAAGGACATTGAAATTGCCTATGGCCTCCGAATATTTTCCTTCCGAAAGGGCGGCGCGGCCTCTGAAGTTGAACACGTCCTTGTCGTACTGCGCGTTGGACACCAAAGCGAAGCACAATAGGATAAGAGACAACACTGACCTTTTCATACAAACATAATTTGCTTTATAACGGGAATATTCAAAAAATAAATTGCCGGTTCTGAGACAAATTATTTTTTTACCATTCCTAAAATTCCTAATTTTGTCATTTGCAAAGATAAACATTTATCGTGCCTTGAAGACGATTTTAAGTAAAATTTTCATATTCATCCTCCTCTCGTTGGCCGCCGGCGAGGTTCGAGCCCAGCAGTCCTCCGTGAAAATGGTTCCGTCCGGAGCCAATGCGGAGAAGGTGGTCTCATCCGAGAATCTGCGGATGCAGGTGGAATTCCTGACCGACACAACATTCAAGGGCAGGGCGACCGGCTCAAGAGGAGCGGCAGAAGCCGCGTTTTGGCTGGCAAGACATTACTCGGACGCCGGGCTGGTTCCGTTCGACGGAGCCTGGAGCCGTTCCTTCAAGGTCGGAGAAACCGTCGGGCACAACCTTCTCGGATTCCTTCCGGGAAAGAGAAGCGGATCCAAGGAAATGTACGTCATCGTCAACGCGCACTATGACAGCCACGGAATCATCGACGGGAATCTTTACCCTGGGGCAGACAGCAACGCTTCCGGAGTCGCGGCGATGGTGAGTCTGGCGGATATGTTCAACAGAATGAAGCGATTGGGGCGCTCATACGGAAAAAATCTTATCTTTGCCGCTACCGATGCCAAGGAAAAGAATTCAGCAGGTGCGGAAGCCTTGGTCGATGACATCAGGAACGGGAGACTCAAGGATCCTGTCAGCGGCGAGGCAATCACAATGGACAAGATCCACTCCACTGTCGTGCTGGATATTTTGGGCAGCACGCTTGCACCTTTGCACAAGGACAGGGAGGACTATCTTATCATGCTGAGCGGAGGTCAGTACACCTTTGATCTGACCAGAGCGAACGAAGGCAAGGGGCTTGGGCTGGACATCGCCACCAACTACTATGGCAGCAAAGGTTTCTCAGAGATGTTCCACAGCAGGTACGGCGACCAGAAAGTCTACGCTCAGAACGGTTTGACGTGCATTGTCTTCACGTCCGGCATCACGATGCTGACCAACAAGGTCACAGACACTGCGGATACCCTGAACTACGAAATACTACGTAAAAGAATATTCCTAATCTTCCACTGGTTGGAAAAAATACTCTGACAATGAAAGAATTCTGGTCAATGATCAAGCGCTACGTCGCTCCTTTCAAGAAATATCTCGTCGGCTCGATAATTCTGAATATCCTGTCGGCGGTGTTCAACATCTTCTCGTTCGCCATCATCGTGCCGATCCTGCGCATCTTGTTCAAGATCAACGAGACGGTATATTCATTCACCCCGTGGGACGTGGTTTGGCAGATGCCGTTCAAGGACCTCGGGGACGCGTTCATGGCAAATGTCTATTGGATGCTTGAGCAGCAGATCACCTCTGTGGGCGCATCCATGGTGCTGCTGTTCCTGTGCATATTCCTGGTAGTGATGACCGCGCTCAAGACAGCCTGCTACTTCGGCTCGTCGGCCGTGATGGTGCCGATCAGAACCGGTGTCGTGAAAAACATCAGAATGGACATCTACAACAAGATCCTCGCCCTCCCTCTCGGATTTTTCTCCGAGGAGAAGAAAGGTGACATCATCGCCAGAATGAGCGGGGATGTCCAGGAAGTCGAAAACTCCATCACAGGATCCATCGAGATGCTCATAAAGAACCCTATCCTTATCTTCTTCTATTTCGCCGCCCTGCTGGTGATCAGTTGGCAGATGACGGCGTTCACTATCCTGTTCGCTCCTCTTATGATGTGGGTGATGGGAGTCGTGGGGAAGAACCTGAAAAGGAAATCGCTTGAAGTCCAGCAGCTTTGGAGCGACGTTATGGCACAGGTGGAGGAGACCCTCGGAGGGCTTCGCATCATAAAAGCCTTCATCGCCGAGAGGAAGATGTCGGACAGATTCGACAACGTCACCGAGGCCATGAGAAGGAAGAACAACAAGGTGACAATCCGCCAGTCCCTCGCCCACCCGATGAGCGAGTTCCTCGGCACCGTGCTGATCATGATCGTGCTCTGGTTCGGAGGCACCCTGATACTCGGAGGGAAATCGACCATCGACGCTCCTATATTCATTTATTATATGGTGATCCTGTACAGCATCATCAACCCTATCAAGGATTTCGCCAAGGCAGGGTACGCCATCCCTAAAGGTATGGCTTCCATGGAGAGGATCAACAAGATTCTGGACGCAGAGAACGACATCGTGGAAACTAAGGAGCCGAAAACTTTGAACGGCTTCAATGACAAGCTCTCATTCGACCACGTGAATTTCCGCTACCCGGACGGGCACAGGATGATCCTTGACGATGTGAGTCTGGACATTCCTAAGGGTAAGACAATCGCCATCGTGGGCGCTTCGGGAGCCGGAAAGTCCACTCTTGTGGATCTGATTCCGAGATTCTATGATCCGACCGGCGGATCCATCACGATTGACGGCATCAACATCAAGGATGTCAGAATAGCCGATCTGAGAAGTCTCATCGGAAATGTGAATCAGGAATCCATCCTGTTCAACGACACGATATTCAACAACATAGCCTTCGGAGTTGAGAACGCCACTATGGAAAGCGTGATCGAGGCGGCGAAGATCGCCAACGCCCATGACTTCATCATGGAGAAGGAAGGCGGCTACTATTTCAACATCGGAGACAGAGGCGTGAAACTCTCCGGTGGACAACGCCAGAGGATCAGCATAGCCCGCGCGATCCTGAAAAACCCTCCTATCCTTATTCTGGACGAAGCCACCGCTTCCCTTGACACAGAATCCGAGAAGATCGTGCAGGAGGCTCTGGACCGTCTGATGTCCACGAGGACCACGATTGCGATAGCCCACAGGCTTTCGACGATCCGCAACGCTGACGAAATCATCGTCATGGACGAGGGTCACATCGTGGAGCGCGGAAAGCACGACGAGCTGTTGGCGCTGAACGGCTATTACAAGAAACTCAACGACATGCAGGCGCTCTAGCCTGAATGAATATATTCACGGAAGGAAATGAAAAACGTTGTCAGACAAATCAGGGTCCCTCTGTTGGAAGGGCTGGAGATGATGAATATGCAAGAACTTGATCTTGCGATGGAGAAGGGTGCGTCAAAATTCGCCGTCTGCGAATGCAACTGGCCAAAGGACGCTCCGTACACTCCTGACTGCAACGGATCTATAGCACGTACCAGAACCCATCTTGCGGTGATGTTTCATGTGCGCGGACTTGATCTCCGAGCCACGGCCCTTGAAGACAACGGAAACAGCTGGGAAGACAGCTGCTGTGAGTTCTTCGTCACTGATCCGTACGACGGAACGTACTACAATTTCGAATTGACCTGCATCGGATCCCTGCTGGCTTCAAAAAGGACAAGCCGGATCAACAAGACCCTCATTCGCCAGGATCTTCTGGCAAGTGTCATCAGACACAGTTCATTGGAGCGCAAGGCCGTAAACATCAATGACAGGATCTTCAGCTGGACTGTCGCGATGCTGATTCCGTTCGAGTTGATAGGAATCGACAGAGATAACCTGCCGGTCAGCCTTCGCGGCAATTTCTACAAATGCGGAGACCTTACGGCACACCCGCATTTCCTGAGTTGGAACCCGATTAAGACTCCTAAACCGGATTTTCACAGACCCGAATTCTTCGGAGAATTGATTCTGAGATAAACCGATGAATATGAACAAGAAACGAATTCCGGCCATACTACTGTTCATACTGTACCTTTGCGCAGTGGCATACTGCTGCTTCGGACATTTCAACGATCTGCCCCAGATAGGACAGGACAACCTGTGGGGAATCCCGATGGACAAGGTCATCCATTTCATAATGTTCTTCCCGTTCCCGATCCTCTGCTATGCGTCGTTCCGTCCGAAAAGCAAGAATGTTTGGAGGATTATCCTTGCCGTGGCCATCATCCTTGTCATAGGATGCGCCGTGGCGGCCGGAACGGAAATCGGACAATCATTCACCACCTACAGGAGCGGGGATCCGATGGATTTTATGGCTGATTTCACCGCCCTTGCAAGTGCATCGCTGCTCACATTGCTGGCGGAATTGCTGATGGTCAAGAAATAAACTCACAGATATGATCAAAAGACTAATAACCATATTTGCCGTCATCCTGTCGTCAACCGTCGGTCTCAAAGCTCAAACTGCCAAGGACTTCAAGGATGCGGTCGATTCTATTCAGACGTTGATTGTGGAAAGGACAGGGGTATCTGCTGTCGTAAAGGCCAACAAAGTGGTGAGAAGGGGCTATTCACTGGACTTCTATTTCACTCCGGCAATGGGAGATTTCCCTTGGAGGACAAATGATGTGGAATGGCTAAGGAAAACGCTTGCCGATCTGATGCCGGAAGCTTGTTCAAAGTACGGTATCGGGAATCTGTTCATAGGGAAGAACAGGCTGGAATCCTATGTCATGCCGCAGGTAAACAACGACGGATCGTCTGTTGATAACAAATTCAGGACAAAAGACTTTCGCAATGTCCATCCGTTTGTGACCCCGGTCGGGAATCCTGACTTCACAAAAGGGCTTGCAGGACGCAACATAGCGCTCTGGCAAAGCCACGGACGTTACTTCGAGGAGAAGACTGACCGCTGGGAATGGCAGCGGGCTCCGATGTTCCAGACCGTCGAGGACATGTACACACAGAGTTATGTGCTTCCGTTCCTTATTCCGATGTTGGAGAACGCAGGAGCCTACGTGATGACTCCGCGCGAGAGGGATCCTCAGACCAATGAGGTCATCGCGGACAATGACCCGGCATTCGAGGAAGGACGGGGAGAAGGTGTAAGAATCGAGGGAAGATATTCAGAGACTGGCACTTGGTCTGATGCAGGAGTGGGATTCGCGGATGCGAGGGCTGCATATTCGTCACTGGAGAATCCGTTCCTGATGGGAACCGCCCGCCAAGCCGAGTGTGCGGAGCATAGGAAAGACAAGGCGGCAGAGGCGCGCTGGATTCCTGACATTCCCGAGCGTGGGGAATATTCAGTCTACATTTCCTACAAGAGTCTGCCGCACAGCACTCCATGCGCCCATTACACTGTCAGGCATCTGGGCGGCGAGAGTGAGTTCATCGTCAACCAAAAAATGGGAGGAGGCACTTGGATCTACCTGGGGACATTCGAGTTCGACAAGGGTTCTGATGGATGCGTGATTCTTGACAACAGTGTTCCTGAAGGCTACAATGTGGCGAGGAATGCCGTCATCACGGCCGACGCGGTGCGTTTTGGCGGTGGAATGGGCAAAATCGCAAGAGGCATTAAAAGTCAACCAATCAATGAATATTCCACCTCCGGAATGCCGTCTTTCACGGAAGGGGCGCTCTACTGGATGCAATGGGCCGGAGTTGATTCCACAATCCTGAGCAAATACGACAACGACTACACGTCCGACTATGGCGACCGTGGAGCGTGGGTAGGCTGGATGTCCGGCGGGTCAAGGACCAATCCCAAAGCGGAGGGTCTGAATATTCCTGTAGACCTCTCGTTCGCATTCCACACAGACGCCGGAACCACGCCTGACGACTCGATCATCGGCACACTTTCCATCTACACCTTGATGTGTGACGGCAGCGACAAGTTCGCCAACGGGGAGGACAGGCTTCAGCAGAGAATGTACGCAGACTTCGTACAGACAGAAATCGTGAACGACATCCGCAGGAAGTTCAATCCGGAATGGAGCAGAAGAGGCCTGTGGGACCGTTCTTACAGCGAATCGCGCACGGCCACTGTTCCTGCGATGCTGCTTGAGCTTCTTTCCCACCAGAATTTCGCCGACATGAAATTCGGGCTTGATCCTTCGTTCCGTTTCACGGTCAGCCGCGCTGTCTACAAGGGCATGCTGAAATACCTTAGCGCGCGCTATGGGTGCGAATATGCCGTCCAGCCGCTTCCGGTCAATTCCTTCGCATCTTCATTCACGGATTCCGGTTCTGTGAGGCTGAGCTGGAAAGCCACTGTTGATTCTCTTGAGGCTACGGCAACCCCTACAGGATATATTCTTCAGACAAGAATAGATGATGGAGCGTTTGACAGCGGCCGTGTTCTGGATGGCGTCAAAATCTCCGGAAACGAAATCACGACTGAAGTCTCCATCACACCGGGACACATCTACAGCTACCGCGTAACAGCATTCAACGATGGTGGCAAGAGTTTTCCTTCCGAGACCCTCAGCGTCGGTATCCCTGAATCAGGCAACGGCAAGAGTGTCTTGATTGTCAACAACTTCACCAGAGTCTCCGCGCCGGCTTGGTTCGATTCTCCTGAATATGCCGGATTCAACGCAGACCTTGACGCTGGTGTACCATACGTAAGGGAAATCAATTTCATAGGCCCTCAGTACCAGTTCCGCCGCGAACTGCCTTGGCTGGATGACGACAACCCGGGATTCGGAGCCGCATGGACCGATGAGGCCGGAAAAGTCTTCGCCGGCAACACGTTCGACTATTGCGGGATTCACGGCAAGGCTCTGATGGCTGCCGGTTATGCGTTCCACTCGTCAAGCGTGGCGGCATTCTCGACAGACAGGACTTTGGCACAAAGCGATGTGGCTCTGGATCTCATCTGCGGGAAGCAGATAACCACTGTTGTCGGCACCGGAAAGGTTCCTGACAGATTCCAGGTGTTTCCTACCGATCTGCAGCAGGCTATCAAGCGCTACACCGCTGATGGCGGGAACGTGCTCGTCTCAGGAGCGAACATCGGCACAGACATCTGGGACGGAATCTACCCCGTACACAAGGACAGCGTCTACACCGCTTTGACCAAGGAATTCGTGGAGAAAACCCTCGGCTACAGGTGGATGACCAACTACGCCAGCCGGAATGCTACTGTGAAAGCGAAGAATAACGGGGCCATCACCATAGGCACACTGGAAATTCAGTTTCATAAAGATCGCAACCCGTTCATTTACTGCGTAGAGACTCCGGATGGAATCGTGCCGGCATCGGACAAGGCCCTGTCATTCCTGCGCTACAGCGACACTGAGATCTCAGCCGGAACCTGTTTCGAGGGAGAAGGCTACAGAACTGTCTGCATAGGCTTCCCGATCGAGGTCATAAAAGGTGAGCCATGCACAGTATCACTAATTAAGGACATAATGAAATTTCTTGACAAATAGCCAATTATGAATCCAAGAGAAGCCGAACTCATCGAACTCCTGCACAAGGAAGTCAAGCCGGCGTTAGGCTGCACAGAACCGATTGCCGTCGCGCTTGCCGCCGCCAAAGCCATGGAAATCCTGAAAACAGAAGTCCCCGCACTCTCTGAATATGAACTTGACGTGGATGTCAGCGGGAATATTCTTAAGAACGGCATGGGGGTCGGAATCCCTGGAACCGGAATGGTCGGCCTCTACATAGCCTCGGCGCTCGGAGCGGTCTGCGGAAGGAGCGAGTACGGTCTCGAGGTTCTTAAAGACCTGACAGACAAGGATGTGAAAGCCGCCAAAGGACTGGTTGACAATGGCAAGGTGCGAATCAAGGTCTCAGACAGTCCGAAGATTCTTTATGTCAAGGTCGCTGTGACATCTGTCGGGCACAAGTCTTGGGCGGTCATCGAGGACGATCACGACAGGATTGTGGAGACAGGATTTGATTCCACCGTCGCTGACTTCAGGAAAGGCAGTGACGGGGAAACAACACCTGTAAAGTGTACGTTGGATTACAACCTGACTGTCAAGGAAATATATTCGTTCGCCCAAAGCGCCGCATTCGAGGACATCAATTTCATTCTGGCGGACAGGGATCTGAATCTCGCTCTCGCCCGTGAAGGCCTGAACGGCGACTACGGTCTCAATGTCGGCAAGGCCATCCGTGAAAATCAGCAGGAGGTCTTCGGAGACGATTTCATCAGCTTCGCGATGGGGATGACGGCAGCAGCCTCGGATGCAAGGATGGCCGGATGCAAACTCCCGGCGATGAGCAACTCCGGCAGCGGGAACCAGGGTATCACCGTGAGCATGCCTGTGATAGCCTATGCGCTGAAATACGATGTCGATGACGAGCGGCTTGCCAGAGCCTTGATTCTCAGTAATTTGACAGCAATCCATATCAAAGGTTATCTTGGAAAGCTGTCAGCCCTTTGCGGCTGCGTGATCGCCTCGACCGGTTCTGCCTGCGGAATCGTGTTCCTCCGTGGAGGAAGCTACGAGCAGGTCTGTTCGGCAATAAAGAATATGATCGGCAACATCACCGGAATGGTCTGTGACGGTGCCAAGGTCGGATGCGCGATGAAAGTGGCCTCCGGAGTGGCCTGCGCCGTCCAGTCATGTGTACTGGCTCTGAGAGGGACCTGCATCAAGGAAACCGACGGAATCATCGACAGGGACATCGAGAAAACCATCAGGAATCTCGGCCGTATCGGCTCGCTTGGAATGCAGTCAACGGATCACCTCATCCAGCAGATAATGCTCTGCAAAGAGTAGTTTAAGTCTAAATAAAGCAGCGGGGCTATGTATAACATAATCCCGCCGCTCTGAAATCTTGCATTGAAATATTCAAAAACTTTAATTAACCACAATCTCGTCGATGAATATGAAGGCGTGGTTGCGGTTCTTGCTCACATCGTCACGTATAGCCCTGTACTTAATGTAACGGGCCTTTGCGTTGACCACAGTGCCCATAGTGTTCAAAAGGGCGCAGGAATCGTTGTCCGGGACCTGAAGGATACAGACGACAGGATCTGAATATGTCTTGCCATCCTCGGAGAAGCTCGCCTCGGTCCTTACCGGGAAGCCAACCTCGGCGGAGGTGTGCGAAAGGAATGTCGCGCCGACATAATGAATGTCCTTGACGGTACCGAGGTCTATTGTGACATCCACATCGCATAGGAAACCCTGCCAACGATTATCCTTATAGAACCAACCGCCGAGTTTTCCGTCAACAAGGGCGCTGTCTCCACCTGCGGGATAGCCACCTGAATATTTCTGACCGTCATAGGTGATTTTCGCTCCGGCGGCAAGGTGCTCAAGAGGTTTGAGCGACTCAGGTCTCGGACCGATTTCGTTTGTCAAATCAAAAGTGTTGTAACCCTTTGAGCGAAGTTTCTCTGCCAATCGAACGGCATTCTCCCTGAAACGAGAGTAGTCCTTGCTGTCGGCCGGACTCCAGCCAATCTCGGCGATGGCGAACGCGCGCGGATAAAGCAGGTACTCCATATACTCCCCTGTCGGCACAAACTCAGACCAAAGATTGGCCTGAAGGCCGAGAAGATGTCGGACATATTCATCAGCGATGCCTTCGGTCGGTTCGAAAGAATAGACCTGCTCCAACGGGCGGTAGCCGCTGAAAGATTTCGGCTGCGAGAACGGAGCGTCCTGACTGGAATCGAAGTAGCAATAGTCTCCCGGTGACATGATCACATCGTGCCCCATGCTTGCAGCGGTGACGCCGCCTTGTGTGCCTCTCCAGGACATCACGGCTGCTCCTTCGGCCAGACCACCGTCAAGAATCTCGTCCCAGCCTATGGCCCGTCTGCCCTTGGACTCCAAGAACCTTGTGATCCTGTTCACCAGGTAGCTTTGCAGTTCATCAACATCCTTAAGATGTTCGGTCTCCATCCTGTGACGACAGTCCGGGCACTCCTTCCAAGCACGTTTCGATGCCTCGTCGCCGCCGATGTGGACATATTCATAAGGGAACATCTCGATCACTTCGCCAAGGATGGTCTCGAACATCTCGAAAGTCTTGTCCTTGCCGGGGCACAGGTCTCCGGAGATCTGATGCCCGTTGCCATCAGAAGATAGGCAGGTCAACTCCGGATAAGCGGCCAGAACCTCTCCGGAATGGCCAGGCAGCTCGATTTCAGGGATAATGTTGATGTGTCTCGCGGCCGCATATTCAACTATCTCCTTGACATCAGCCTTGGTCAGGTAGCCTCCTGAGGCCAGAGGAGAGCCCTCTTCTGAATATTGACGGCCGAGTTCCCTCCATTCCTCGAAGTTTCTTCCGACCCTCCAAGCAGCCTTACGGGTCAATTCAGGATACGCGTCTATCTGGATCCTCCACCCGGCGTCATCGGTAAGATGCAGGTGCAGGGTGCTCATCTTTACAGCCGACATGGCATCCAACTGTTTCATTATGAAAGCCTTGTCACGGAAGTTTCTGGAGATGTCCAGCATCAGCCCTCTGTGACGGAACCGAGGGTAATCCAGAATGCCGCAGACTGTCAGCGTGGAATCCGAATCCAGCATCATCCTGAGGCTTGTCTTGGCACGGTACACACCAGTCTCAGAAAGGGCATATATCTCTATCCCCTTCCTGCCGACCACCAGTCTGTAAGCCTCGTCACGAGCAAAGTCCGGCAAGTCCAACGCATTGATTTCCTTGCGGAATCGCTTGTCCCCAAGATGTATGCGCACGTCACTTCCATCTGCCTTGGGTGAATATTCCTCATTGAAGGTTTCATACTTGACCGGAGCCGGGATGATGTCCTTTGGTCCGGATGCGGCTAACGCCGACGGCACAATTGCCATCAGCGTCGCAAGTGTCACAAAAGTCCTTTTCATAAGTTTGCAAGATGCAACTATTTGTCGATAAGCACACTCTTCATCCTTTTGAATATATCGGTGTTCTCCATCACCCCGCTGAACTTCCAGGAAGAAGCTCCGTACGCATAAAGAATGACAGGAGATGCCGTATGGCTTGTAGCCGAATATTTTATCTCAAGTCCGCTCTCACCTTTCGTGAAATCCTTGCTGCCGGGAACAAGGGCGATGCCACCGGTCTCATGGTCGGCTGTCACTATGACAAGGGTCCCTTTGTGGGTGTCCGCATAGTCAAACGCCGAGTTGACCAGTTTGTCAAACTCCTCCATCCACCAAAGCACCTCATCTGTGTTGTTGGCATGTGCCGCATGATCGATGTGAGAGCCTTCGATCATGGCGAAGAAACCTTTCTTGTTCTTTTCCAGAATCTCAAGCGTGTGCCAGGTCAAATCCGTCAGAAGATCAGAATTGATCTCAGCCTCGTCTACCTGTTTGTCCTCATTAAAAAGTCCGAGGACCGGGGTTGTCCAGGCGGAATAGAACTCCTCTGGAGTCTTCACGTATGTAAAGCCTTCGCTCACGGCCTTGTCGAGCAAATTCTCTTCAGTGTACTTTTTAGATGTGAAATATCTTCTGCCGGCGCCTACCACGACATCAGGTCTGAACCTGATCAGATCCTCCACAATGTCCTTTCTGTCCTGGCGGTTCTTGACGTGGGCATAGAATCCACCGGGAGTGGCGTCCACGACAAAGGATGTGACCACGATTCCCGTTGAAAGGCCTTTATCCTTCGCCAGTTCGGCAATGCTGGCAGGCTTGGATCCATCAGGCAACATTCCGAGCATGCTGTTGTTGGTCTTGTGACCGGTGGCGATGGCTGTGGCCGCCGCCGCGGAATCCGTAGTCCTGCTGTTTGCTGAATATGTCTTCACAACAGCTGCGTACTGGGCTCTGTCGAAACAGGTAGGTCCATAGTTCTGGTCGATCATCCATGAGGCCGTGGCCCCAAGTCCCATTCCGTCACCTATGATAAGAATGACATTCTTGACCTTTTCATCCTTGGGAGCCTTGACCTTGGCCACTGACGGAGCGGCAAACAAAGCCACGAGCAAAACGAAAGCGATTGTTTTTCTCATTTTAGTTATCATTATGTCAATTAATCATGCTAGTATCAGAAACACACACGGACGCTTTCCGATCTGGAAGCCCTTCCTCTGCCATTCCCTCACTGTCTTCGTCAGGATTGTCTCGCCGGGAAGCGTGATGTCGGCGGCTATGCAAAGGTGCGTCTTTGGCTGAAGAGCCGCCAGCAAGTCAGCCATCATCGAGTCATTGCGATACGGTGTCTCTATGAATATCTCCGTCTGGTTCAATTGCGATGATCTTCTCTCAATCTCGCGGATAGCCTTGCGGCGCTCGTCTGTCTTGGCCGGCAGGTAGCCGCAGAACGCGAAACTCTGGCCGTTAAGCCCGGATCCCATCAGCGCGAGCATCAGCGATGACGGGCCGACCATCGGCACGACCTGTATTCCATGAATATGACAGAGCGCGACAAGCTGCGCCCCCGGATCTGCAACCGCCGGCAATCCGGCTTCGGAAATCAGCCCTACATCGGTAGGGGATCCGTCCGGATCCGAAAACATCGACATCAACGCCTCGACCTCAACCGGCTTGGTGTGTTCGTTCAATTCCTTGAGTTCCAATTCGCCGATGTGCCCTTTAAGCCCTGCGGCGGACAAATAACGACGCACGGTGCGCACCTCCTCGACCACATATTTACGAATGCCTTTCAAACGCTCAAGCACCGGTGCAGGGATTACCTCCGAGGGATCATATTCCCCAAGAGGAGACGGAATCAGATAAAGTTTGCCTTTTGCCATAGAAGACAAAGTTACGAATTCATTTTGAATATAGCAGCAGGGGAATTGTGTCCAAACTGCCATATTTCAAGGATTTTTGTCTAACTTCGCACAAGAATATGATTTGAACATGAGCTACGACGGGATAATAGAACTTGATGGCATGGAGTTCCACGCCTACCACGGGTGTCTGGAGAAAGAACGCAGGGAAGGTAATACTTTCACTGTGGATTTTCATGCCGAGACCGAACTGAAAAAGGCGGTAAAGACAGATGACCTTGGCAACACCATTGACTACGGCAGAATCTACGATATCATTGCGGAACAGATGGCCATTCCTTCCAACCTGCTGGAAAACGTGGCTGGAAGAATTCTGGATGCAATCCGCAAGGAATTCGATGATATTCTCTTTCTGAAAGTCAGAGTTTCCAAGAAGAACCCGCCAGTGAACGGACCTTGTGAATGGTCCAGAGTGACTGTGATGTACGGAGAACCAATCTGGAAGTTTTAGGATGACTATAGCGTTTCTTACACTCGGCTGCAAGCTGAACTACGCCGAGACTTCTACTTACGAGAGAGGGTTCGCTGCGAACGGCCTCACTGTCGTTCCGTGGGAAGACAAGGCTGACGTCTACCTTATCAACACTTGTTCGGTAACAGAGAGGGCTGAAAAGAAGTGCCGGAATGTGATCAGGAAGATGCACCGCACTTCGCCTGAGGCAAGGATCATCGTGACAGGCTGTTACGCCGAGCTCCGCCGCAAGGACCTTCAAGCCATTGATGGAGTGACACTTGTATTCGGAGCCAAGGAGAAGTCACGTGTCGTTCCCGAGACAATGGCGCTTCTTCGTAAGAAGGACGCTGCCAGTGAGCCATCACGTTCGGTCGCTGAGCCTGTCGAAGCGACTGTTTCAGATGCAATCACGGACCTTCGACAAGCTCAGGGACCGAAAGATAGGAAACCGATGAGCGCGGCGGAGTACAAAGAGATCTCGAAGGAGACGATGGCGGCGTTCTCATCGGAGGAAAGGACGAGGTCGT
>ERZ808277.151-NODE-151-length-31601-cov-3.265359_pt1 | contig 31601 bp, 26 predicted proteins | sample MGYA00521240_ERZ808277 | MGnify/ENA primary metagenome ERZ808277 (study PRJEB31516, sample SAMN03275599) | gut metagenome | biome: mammalia-associated habitat; material: feces | host: Papio cynocephalus | place: Kenya | collected 2012-07-17 ... | reverse complement strand
TTTCAACACTAGTGATATCAAATAAGTGTGACATATGTTTGACAAACCTACAAAATAAATTAAAAAAATTACAATGTTCGCTTGTTTTTAATTAAATTATACTGTATAGTATATATTATAGGAAATGAGAATAAGCAGATGTTGAGTTTGCCACTTCACAATTAGAGTATAGCTCTAGGATTGGAGGTGGTGTTTATGATAGAATTCTTAGCTTACATATTATTGGCACTATATATTTCTATAGTAATAAACATAGCCTTACTTGTAACTATCGCAACGATATTAAACAATAAGGAATAAAAAACAACACATTCTGCTTTGACCCGTGGAATGTGTTGTTACAAAAAATCTGTGGCAACCACATTATCTGTGGTTCTCATTTTCTATCTTTATTATACACAGTTTTTGAGCATAAGTCAAATAATTTTATAAAAATACTCTTGCAAAATCCAAAAATTTATGCTAAGTTAATACTAGAAACTGATTGATAATTCTATCAATCGTCAATTGTGCCAAAAGTTGTAAATAACTACATCGTTGGCTCCATAAAAATAGCTCACGGACTAATTAAAGTTCGTGACTCTTTATTTTATATAAATAATTACTAAAAATAAATGTTCAACTGTTACTTCTTATAAACAACTGCCTCTTCGATGGCAGTTTTCGCTTCGGTAATTGCTGAATCAATTTTCTGAGAAGCTTCAAGTAAAGCAGCCAAATAGCCAATTTCAGATGCTCTTTTTTCGAACTTCTCATTGTGTCTGCACTGTCTTTCTCTTTCTTCCTTTGCCTCATACTCACTTCTTATTTTAACTGTCCTACAATTTCTTTAATAAAAATTTAAACTATTTTTATAAGCAGTTTGAAAATAGAACAAAAGTTTGGTATAATATTAAACAAAATATACATGCAAGGAGTGATGTTTCATGAAGAATTCTTATTTAAATTGTCTAAAAAAATTACGTGATTTCAGAAAGAGTTTAAAAAATGATACAGATATAAAAAGAGGTAAACTCTATTTTACTTGGATTAAAGATAAAACCGAAAAAATAAGAAATGAAACAGATGAAAATTATATATATAATAACTTAATAAAATATACATTAAAAAACTACAAAATTGATACATATATTTATGAAAGACTTAATAAGCCTCTAAAAAACATAGTTAAAAGCAATTATATTTTAAATAACAACAATTATATATTCAATAATACAGATATTCCAAAAAAAGATGCATTATTACTGGCTAAGAAAGTGCTATTAAAAAGAGGAAATGTTGTCTGGGTAGATTTTGGATTTAATATAGGAAATGAGTTTGGAGGAATGCATCCAGCTATTATATTGAAAAATTTTGATAGCGAACTATTTGTTTTGCCTATCTCTTCAAAGAAACCTAGTGAATATAAGAAAATAGAAAAAGAATTTAGCGAAGGGAAAATCACCAAAAAAGAATATGAAAAGCAAAAAAATAATATTATAGAAATTGTACAAATAGATGAAATATACAGATTTAAAGATATGACAAGATGGACAAATATTACAAGAATGAGAAAAATTAGTATATTAAGGTTAAACTTTAATGGTACTATTGGTAAAATAGATGGTAAATATTTAAACATTATAAATGAAAAAATCGGTCAGGAATTTTTCGAATAAAACATTGACTTATCGCGTAAAATATAGTATCATAGTATTAGAAAGTAATCTATAAAGATTGCTGTGGGAGGAGCGTAAGCTCCAGTTAAATTGCTATGGGAGGCACCTAATTAGAAATAATTAGGTGCCAGTTTATTTTGTGTGCAGTTAAATGTTTAAAATAATTAGAAAAAGGTCATAAAAAATCATTGAAAAAAAGTAACTAAATGGTATACCTGCTCCGTAATCGCTCCACTTAAAAGAGTTCTCATACACGAGAACTCCTAATAATTTTATTTTTCTGTTTCCTTCTTATTGTTTTTATCTAACTATTTTCTTTTATATCCTCATCCATATCATGTTTTCCGCATTTTCTTTTTTTCCTTACCTTCTCTAATTTTTTTAGCAATAAAATGGCAAATACCTCTTACAAGGCAAAAAGCAAAAAATGCCGCAAAAAAGCCAATTAATCCAAACATAATATCAGCAAACTCCATATTACCAGTATTAGTAACTTTTTGTCCTATTTCAATTGCAAAAGTTATAACTACCATAAGTGTAGTTACATATATCCATGAAATAACCATTACATGTTTTTTACTTAAGGCTTTAAATAATGGGTGTACAACAAATAATATTGCCATTCCTATTATTGCTATTACTATAAAATGTAATTCTTTATCTGAAAAAGTATATTCAAATGTATCATTTAAAGTTAATATTTTGTCATGGATTTTAGCTATGTGTTCTACTATAAAATATAAAACTTCTTTCATTAATAATCCTCCTCTTATTACATTACATAAGAGCCACTGTAATAAAATATTATACAGTAGCTCTATTTTTAATTAAAAATGTTTTCCTTTTTTCTTAGTTGATGTATCTGGTATATTTTCATCATCATCTTCTTGATATTGTGTTTTATCAAATATAGTAATATCATCATCTTCATTATCTTTTTTATTTTGTACATCACTATTTAATATTTGTGATTTAAAATTGCTTTGTTCTACCATTTCATCATTATATTCGCTATTTGCTTCATCAATAGCATCTTTCAAAGAATAATCGTAATTGTCTGATAATTCATCTTCGTTTTTTGCATCTTCATCCTTTTCTTTGTTTCCTGTTTTCTTTAATACTATAATAATAATTATTATTAATATTAATAGAATTCCAATTATTCCGCCTAATATGAAATAAATTGAGTTATCTGTATTATTTTTTAATGTAGTAGCTGGAGTGTTTGTAGGTTTTTTAACTGTTATTTGATATACTCCTGTTTTTGAACCGTTTTTATCTTCTAACATAATTGTTATAACTTTTTCTCCATTTTCTGATTGTTGATTTTCTGCTACTGTTACTTCAACATTTGCATCTTCTGCAGTTGCAAATACATTTTCTGTTTTTATTGTTGATGGATCTTCTACTGTAATAACATAACTTGTTATTTCTGGATCAAAGCTTGGTTCTAATGTTGCATTAGTAATTTCTAACTTTTTAAGTTTTAATCCATCAGTAACACCGTTTTCATTAGTTTTTGAAACTGTTATTGTATATATTCTTGTTGTTCCATCTTCAGCTGTTACAGTAATTTTTACTATATTGTTTCCTACTTTAAAATCTCCATTTCCTGTAATGTCAGTAGTTGCTTTTTCATCTTCTGGAGTTGCTTTTATATTTAATTTTTCATCTGTATCTTTAAGTGTTAAAGAATATTTTGTTGTTTGTGGATCAAAGTTAGGTGTTAATTCATAATTTTCAACTACTAATTCTTTTAAAGCTTTATTTGTAGATTTTTCTTCTTTCTTTTCTTCTGGTTTTGTAGTAGTTAAAGCTGAACTTATTACATAAGCTGTTTTTCCGTTGTATGATATTCTACTCCATATATAACCATTTATTTTTTCTGAAGAAATACCTGTTCTTGTTACACTATCTCCTTTTTTTAATGTTCCATATTGTCCACCTGATGCACTCCATGTTCCTCTAACATTAACTGAATCTGTTTGTACATAAACTGTTTCGTTTACTTGGCGGAATGTTGGTTCTGCCGGTGTTGATGGCTGAGTTGGTGTAGTTGGTTGAGTTGGTGTAGTTGGTTGTTCTACTGGTGTTTGCTTTTCTGATACTTTAACTGTTACAGAACCTGAAATATTAGATGGTGTTCCATTTGCATCTGTTACATCGCCAGATAATTTAACTGTATAACTTCCTGCTTTTGAAGTATCTAACTTATATGATTTATTTGTTACTTTATTAGCTAATTCATCTAAATTTCCACCTACTATTGAATCAGAAATTCCTGAACCATTTATTTTTAAATTCCATGCTATAGCATTAATATTAACATTAATATTAACATTATCTCCCACCTTAACATCTGTGCTACTTGCTGATATACCTGCTGTTCCGGCGTTACTTACCGATTTAGTCATAAATAAAAGTATTGCTGTAAAAAGTATTGTTATAATTACTTTATAATGAATCTTTTTCATTTTTTTCCTCCATCTTTTTTAATTAATGTTGTTTTAAATATAATATGATTTGATATAAATCTGTTGAATTTACTTTGTTGTCTTTATTAACATCATATCTTTTATCATATCCATCTGAATTTTGTTTTAAGAATTTTATTACATAATACAAATCTGTTGAATTTACATAACCATTACCATCTACATCGCATTCTGTGCTTGTAGGATTACCGTTATTTTCCTCATACCTCAAATACGTATTAGCAATATATCCTTCCAATCCTTCTGAAGTTACTATCTTATCCCAAGTAAACCCATTAGCTGAGCCTACTGCTTTTTGTAATACAGTAACTTTAGTGTCTTTTCCTAAAGATGTGATAATTGAATAATTGGTTCCAACACCACTTCTTATATTAACTTTTCCATCATTGTTACAATTTATGTATGCAATTGTATAATTTGTTGATGCAACTTCTGTTAAATAATCACTTACTAAATATCCTTGTGAACCATTGCTCAATTTTACTCTTGACCAATTATATCCATCTAATCCATTGTATTTTCCCGTTTCAATTATAGTAACAGGTTGACCAGATGTTAATGTTGTAATTACTCTTGTTTCACTTGTTCCTGGACCATTTCTTAAATTTACATTAACATTTGCTACTGCTGAAGTATTAGCATTTGTAACATCATTTATTACTTCTATAAAATCTCTAGCAATATATCCTTTTTGACCATTTGGTAATACTATTTTGTCCCAGTAATACTCATTTTCTTTTGAACCAGATACTTCAATTCTTAATAATATATCGTCAGAATTTACTTTAGCTATTTCTGAACAAGATGTACTTTTTCCATTTCTTACTGATACACCATCACCTTTTACTTTAATATTTTGTGTCACTATTGAAATCCCATCTGGTGAAGGTGATGCTTCTTGTGGCATATTATTATATACTGGTATTACAAAATTTATGTTACTATCTAACAATCCCATACCTTCATATGAGCTTCTAACCATGTTTCCTTCTGATAATGATGCTGAAACATTTTGCATATATTGATGATAATATAAACTTCCATCTGAATTATCTACATCAAATTTTTGTAAATATAAAGTTGATTGACCTCTAGCTATATAACTTGATGCTATAAAGCTTGCCCCACCTCTTATAGATTTTTCTGGATCGTCCCATCCTTGTGTTTTAGCATATGCCAATGCATTTCCTGTTACATCACCGCCTGTTGCTTGTATATTAAGAAAATTATAATATCCTATATATCCTCCATATGTACCACAACCTGTTGAACTTGCACTAGATTTTGCACCTTGTTCTTGTTTTATTCTTGCTGCTAAATGATATGGGCTTATTCCTGCATCTCTTGCAGCTTCCATTATTACTTGTGCATAAGATTTATTTATTGTTCCTGCTGAACCATCTGTTTTTGTATATGTAATTACATTTCCTTTTGCCCATCCAACTGTATTTAATATTTTATTTACACCATCAACATTTTGGATTTCCCCATTATATCCTAAATTTTCAAATTGAAAAATATTACTGTCATTTAGCCAATTCCTTGGGTCCATATAATATGCAACTGCAGTTTCAGAAGCACATTTCCATTTTCCTGTATCATATAATTGGTTACCACATGTAGAGCATACCCAGTTCCCATTGTTTGTATAATATATTAAGTTTCTTCCGTGTGAAGCAACTGTTTCATTTTTTATTACATCATTCCAGTCTAGACCAGTTTCTAAAATAGTAAAATTCCAATTTGGATGTTTAGATTGTAAATTTTGTATTAATGCATTATATCCTGGATAATTAGCTAATTTTTCTTGTGAGTATGAATATTTGATTTGTGCTGCAAATATGTTAGTTGGCAATAATATTCCAATACATATGTATGTTATTATATTTAAAATTATTATCTTTTTTATAAATCTTCTTATGTTTACCTTTGGTAAAAAGCCATTTTTCAACACCTTTTTTCCCTCCTTTTCTTTTGCAACATTATCTTACAAATACAGTATAACATTGATAGATTTTTCAGTCAACGAATTTAAAAAAATGTAATAATAATGTAATATTTTGACGAAAGATAAAAACAGCAGCCATTCTTAGATACTGCTAACAATTTTTGAGTAATATAAAAACTCCCTCCCTTTCTAATATAAAGGGAGGGAAAAAAGTTCTTTTATAAATTTTATGTAAATTCAAATTGGTTAAAACTGAATTTTTTCTTCAATCCACTCTTCTAATTCCTCAATAGAAATTCTAACTTGTTCCATAGTATCTCTATCTCTTACAGTAACTTGATTATCTTCTAATGTATCAAAATCTATTGTTACACAATATGGTGTTCCTATTTCATCTTCTCTTCTATAACGTTTTCCAATGCTTCCAGCTTCATCATAATCACACATAAATTTTTTAGAAAGCATATCATATACTTCAGTTGCTTTGTCACTTAATTTTTTAGATAATGGTAATACAGCCACTTTGAATGGTGCTAAAGCTGGGTGTAAATGTAAAACTGTACGTACATCCCCTTTGCTGATTTCTTCTTCATCATAACTATTGCATAAAAATGCAAGTGCAACTCTATCACAACCAAGTGATGGTTCTATAACATATGGTATGTATTTTTCTCCTGTTTCTTGATCTAAATATGTTAAATCTTGTTTTGAATACTCCATATGTCTTGATAAATCATAATCTGTTCTATCAGCAATTCCCCATAATTCTCCCCATCCAAATGGGAAAGCAAATTCAATATCTGTTGTTGCTTTACTATAAAATACTAATTCTTCTTTACTATGGTCACGTAAACGAATATTTTCTTTTTTAATTCCTAAACTTAATAACCAATTTTCACAATATGTTCTCCAGTAATCAAACCATTCTAAATCTGTTCCTGGTTTACAGAAAAATTCAAGTTCCATTTGTTCAAATTCACGAGTTCTAAAAGTAAAGTTACCTGGTGTAATTTCATTTCTAAAAGCTTTACCAATTTGACCAATTCCCATAGGCATTTTTTTTCTAGTTGTACGTACTACATTTTTGAAATTCACAAAAATCCCTTGAGCTGTTTCTGGTCTTAAATATACTTGTGATGTTGAATCTTCTGTTACACCTTGAAAGGTTTTAAACATAAGATTGAATTTACGAATATCTGTAAAATTTTGTTTACCACAATTTGGGCAAACAATATTATGTTCCTTTATATAATTAATCATTTTTTCATCTGGCCAACCATCAACTATTTCTTCACAATTATTTTGGTGCATCCATTCTTCAATTAATTTATCTGCTCTATGTCTTGTTTTACATTCTTTACAATCTATTAATGGGTCACTAAAACCTCCTACATGCCCTGTTGCAACCCATGTTTGTGGGTTCATTAAAATAGCTGCATCTAAACCTACATTATATTTATTTTCTTGTATAAACTTTTTCATCCATGCTTTTTTTACATTATTTTTTAATTCTACTCCTAAAGGTCCATAATCCCAAGTATTTGCTAATCCACCATAAATTTCAGACCCTGGGTAAATAAATCCTCTTCCTTTGCATAAACTTACTATTTTTTCCATGTTTTCTAACATATTATTTCTTCCTTTCCATAAAACCTGCTACTATTATATAAGCTTTTTCACTTTTTTTCAATAGGCATTGTTCACTTTTTCTTGCAATTACATTAAATAACTACGATGTTTAAATTTTTTAAACTCACCAGCCCAATAACTCTTTTATTACAATTTAAACTTTTCTTTAATCATTCTAGCAGTTTCTTCTGCTGTTATATTTGTATTATTTATTTTAATATAATTTTCATATGTAATTTCCCCAGGAATAGAATTTAATCTATGGTTTTCAAGAGTGTGCAATAATTCTTTATCACTAAACTCTATATTTCTTTTACTTGGCTTATTTGCTAATCTATTTTCAGTTACATTTCGTCTACGTCTTTCCTCAAGATCTGCTTCTAATTCTACCATATAAAATTCTCCGCCTGCATCTTCAAAAATATGTTTTATTTTAGTTAACCATTCTTTTTCTGATGGATTATCAAAAAAGCACATTACTGTAAATATTAAGCCTTTTAAATCACTTTTAGCAACTTCATTAAAAATTAGCATTCTAAACTCATCTGTTAATCTTTTTCTTTCTTTAGAACATATATCAAATATATTGGTTAAAACATCTATAGTTTCATGATTATGCATAAATTTCAAATCTGTAATTTCGGCTAATTCTTGCCCAACAGTCATTTTACCGACTGCTTGTGGGCCTACTATCATTACTAATTTTGCCATTAATACCACTTCCTGTTATATTTATTTTTCTATAATAAAAGCCTTGCAAAAGAACTCTTTTAAGACTCCTTTTGCAAGACTTGCATCTTACATTTTATAAAGTGTAAGTAATTTTCATTTATCACCCTTTACCGCTCGAACTTGCTATTCTAGGTAAACTCTTAAATATTTTTTATATTATTTAGTTTTATTGTATCTTTTAAATTTAATTGTAGCAACAGTTCCTATAACTGCTATAAATAGTGTCCCTACTAAAACTACTATATTATCACCTGTACGTGGACTGTTTTCAATATTTTCATTTTCTTTGTTAGTCTCATTTTTTTCTGTACCATTTTCTTCACTGCCATTTTCATTATTATTTTCTTGTTCATTATTGTTGTTATTTTCTTCATTTGTTTTAGTTTCTGCTAATGTATAAATACTAAAATGTTTTGTATTGAAAATAGCATAACCATCTTTTACTTCAACTTCGTATTCTTCTGTTTTACCATCACCTGTAACATAATATGCAATAAGTTTTTTACCTTTTAATTTTTCTGGCACTGGAATTTTTACTTCAAATGTTCCATCATCTAATTTTGTAATGTATTTTTCTAATGAATCTGAATATAATTTTAAATCAAACATTGCATTTTCTTTTACATCTAATAATTTTATTATTTTTTCATATTCAGTTCCACTTGTTATTTTTTCAGCTTTAATACTTGTATCTAATGGTATTGAAGATGAATTTGAACTAATTTCTATATCAGTTGTTATATCTGCTGTTTTATAAGATGGTGTTACCATTTTTGAAGAATCATTTTTTATAATAATATGGAAACTTTCTTGTTTGTTACCAACTTTTATAGTAGCAATAAAAGTTTCATCATTTTCTTTAAGTCCTTTAATTCCGCTAACTTCTTCAAAATCATTATAAGTTGGTATCAAGTCATTTCCTAATTCTAAAAATCTTTCGAATGTCATTTTTCCTTCAAATGCTTCATCTATTCCTGGCCAATATATTTCTCTGTTATTATATAATTCTTTTGCCCAAGCTTCATATGCAGTTCCAGCATATGATATAGTAACAATTCCTTCTTTTCCTAGATATTCATTAATTCTTTTTTGTGCAGCAGCCATCAATGCTTCTTTTGTGTTACTAGTTTCACTTGGTACATAAATTATATGTTCTGCTCTTGTTCCTAATGTATCATAAATATTATAAATAACATCATCATATTTAAATACTGCTATACCTAATCTTACAGTATAGAAAGGACCATTATCTCCTGCTCTATTATCAACATAGAATTTCATATTTTTATAATTTAAATATGATTTTAATTCTCCAGAAAACATATCCAAAGATTCAGTTCCATCTTTACCTACATTATTTACCCAATAATTTATCAATTCTAAATCTCTAACTTGAAAATATTCTATATCACTTGGGAAGTTTTTAATATAATTATCAAATTTTGTTTTTACATCATTATTATAATTATATACAATACCAACATTATGAGTTTCACCATTTACTGTAAGGTCAACAGAGGAAAAATCTTCAGCTAAATTTTCAAAACTTATATCATTTCCACTTTCCTCATCCATAAGTAAAAATTCAAAATATCTTTCAAATATTATTTCATTAGCAGGTTTTACTGCGTTCATTTCTATTTTTCCATTTTTATTTAAATAGTTTTTAAATTCTTCACTTTTTTCTGAATTACATGTAACTTCTACAACATGTTGTTCAACTGTTGTAGAAGAAGATTTACTTCCCATTCTTATGGTTACTTTTGTACAATCTTCATTTATTAAATCAACTGATTTTGTACCATCATAATAATTTGATATTGAAAATGTATAATTTGGATTTTTTTCTGACAAAGCCCTTAAACATCTACTAATTTTTTCTTTCATATTATTTTGATTAGAAGTTCTAATTTCTAATTTACCGTTTTTCAATATGCTCTTAAACTCTTCACTAAATTCCTCTTGAAATACTACCTCAATTTCATATTCTTCTGGAGTTCCACTATTAACTACGCTACGTGCTATTTTACAAGTAGAAAAATCTTCTTTATGATTAACTATATAAAAATTATAATTTGTACCATTATATTTTGAAAGATATTCATTTAAAACTTCATATTTGTTATCTCTCATTGTAGTATCTTTTACTACAAGTTTTCCATCCTCATTTAAAATATTTTTAAATTCCTCACTCATTCCTTCAGGAATTGCAGCAAGTACTTTGTTTGATGCTACTGTAAACATAGCAATCATAAATACAAATATAGTAATTAACAATAATTTTTTCTTTGTTTTCATCTTTTGTATTCCCCTTTCATTTTTTATTTTTATATACTACAAATTATTTATACCATAATAAATAATTTTAATCAATATTTTTTATTTTTTTAATTACATAATTTTAGTTTTCAGCCGGTTAATTACAAAAGCCCCAAACCCCTTTTACAAAATCTCAAAACTTTCAACCATTTTTTCAATAATAGGCCACATCATATTTTCAAATTCCAAACCACAATTAACCTGTACCACAAAATACCCATCATAAGACTTTATATAATAAGTATATATTTTTTCATCAGGCTTATTTTCCTTTTTTATATTAATATTTAGCCCATTAACCACCTTTTCTTCGACTTCATATTTTTCTGTATCTATATTACTTGAATTTGATTTTAGTTTTTCTATTTCATCTTCATAATTTCCACTACTTTTCAAGACACTAATTTTTACTGTATCAGAATACAATGAATTAAACTCATCCATACCATTTACATCTTTTTCAACATAAAAGCTATTAACATCATATTCCATTGTATATCCATAAGAACCTTTACAAGTTTTCATTATAATTTCTCTTTTAGCTCCTTGAATCATAACGTCTTCTCTAATTTCTTTGTTCTCATCTATTTCATTATTTTGTTCTGCCTGATTACTATTATTTGAATTATCATTTTTATTTTTTGATTTTGCTACAGCCATCACAACTCCAACAATAATAGCAATAATTAATATTATGACAAATATGGCACCTACTAAATTAAATTTAATCACTCTTTTTTCCATTTTTCATTTGTTCCTTTCTAATTTTTATTATTTATGTATATTTTCTTTTTTTACATACCCAGGTTTTTCTAATAAAGTAAACATATTTGTTTTATATTTTTCTACACCTGGTTGATTAAACGGATTTACTCCTAATAATAATCCAGACATAGCACATGCTTTTTCAAAAAAGTATACTAAGTGTCCTATTGTTTCTTCATCTAACCTATCTATTCTTATAAGTATATTTGGCACTCCACCATCAGCATGAGCTTGAATAGTTCCAAGCATTGCTTTTTCATTTACATAGTTTACTGTTTTGCCTGCCAAATAGTTTAATCCATCCAAATTATCTTCTTCAAAATTTATTTTGATATCAAATTCTTCTTTTTTTATTGATATAACAGTTTCAAATAAACATCTTTGACCTTCTTGTATATATTGTCCTAAAGAATGTAAATCTGTTGTAAATTCAACTCCTGCAGGAAAGATTCCTTTTAAATCTTTTCCTTCACTTTCACCAAATAATTGCTTTCAATATTCTTCTTTTTCTTATATAATACATTTCTAGCTGCTGCATATTTATAACAATCATTATATTTTAAATTTGGGTCATTATATTTTTCTTGTGCTAAACGTGCACCTGCCATTAATTTGTCTATATCAATTCCAGCAACTGCTATTGGCAATAATCCAACTGGTGTTAATACAGAATATCTACCACCTATATTATCTGGTATTACAAAAGTTTCATAACCTTCTTCATTTGCAAGTTGTTTTAATGCACCTTTTTCTTTATCTGTTGTAACATATATTCTTTTTTGTGCTTCACCAATACCATATTTGTCCTCTAATAAATTTCTAAATATTCTAAAAGCTATTGCCGGTTCTGTTGTTGTTCCAGACTTTGATATTACATTTATAGAAAAATCTTTATCTTGAATTAATTCTATTAAATCATTTATATATGTTGAACTTAAATTATTTCCAACGTAAAAAATTTGTGGAAATTTTCTTGTAGATTTGTCTTGCATATTATAAAATGAACTTTTTAATGCTTCTATAACAGCTCTTGCTCCTAAATATGAGCCACCTATGCCTATTACTATTAGAACTTCTGAATTTTCTTGAATTCTTTTAGCACATTTTTTTATTTTTTCGAATTCTTTTTTATCGTATTTTGTTGGCCAATTTAACCATCCTAAAAACTCATCTTTACTATTTGCCTTTTTATTCATCAGTATGTGTATTTTTTCTATTTTTTCTGAGTACTCCATTATTTCTTTTCCAGTTATTTTACTTTTTTTAAAATTAAGAATTATATTTGACATGTATATCACTCCTTCTTTAGTATATGTATTTCTTTTACACAATTTTATATTAACTTAAAAATAAATTCAATACTTCTTTAATTTTTTTACATTTCATTATAAATTTTTGCCAAATACTTCATACTATTCATACATTCTTCCAAAGTATTTCCTGTTGCACCAACCTCTATTATGCAAGCAGCTTTTGATACTTGATGATTATATCTAGAATTTCTAACAATAATTGGTTTAAATAATCCTGGATATAATTCATTTGCTTTTTGCTGTAATTTTATAGCAAATTTTAAATTTTCTCTCCAATTTTTATGATATAATCCTCCTCCATCAGTTCCTATAACAAGCATCATTCTTGCACAATATTCATCACCAATTTTAACTTTTGGTGCATATGTGTTATCACCAATAGCATCTCTATGTAAATCTATAACAACATCTGTATTTTGATATGTTGATAACAAATTTTGGACTGTAACTAATGAACGATTATATGAACCTGTGTATGCTGGATAATCATGATATGTTTTATCATGTACTACTGTGTACCCATAATTAACTAAATATTTTTCTAGTTCATCTCCTACTCTTGATACAGTATAATTTAAGTCTGTTGTTCTAAATGTTCCAGTTGCATCATATTGATATTGTTCAGTTGGTGTATAACTTTCACATGTGTGTGTATGAAAAATCATAATGTCTTGTTTATTTAACTCTATATTTAAATCTGTAATTTCATCTGACAAATTGTATGATGATTCGTTTCTCAATTTCACTCCAAATATTTCATACGAATTTTTATCAGGTATATTAGAAGGAATTACTTCCACATTTACACCTGTTTTAGCTTCTTCTAGCTCGGTAGTATTATCGTTTGAATTTTGGGCTTGTTGCTGTGAATCTATATTTGTAGTTTCACCTCCGCACATTATTGATATTGTCTTCACTATTTCCTAATTTAGTATTTGTTAAATTTGTTGTAGCTACCGCCTTAAACATGCTAAATTCATTATTTAATGTAGAAGAAATATAATTTTTAGGCTGAAATTTTATATTAATATTTTCATCTTCTCTTAAAAGCAAGATTTCTTTTTTTATAGTTGCTATACATTTGCTAGAATTAAATGCAAAACAATTATTTATATTTTTATTTGTATAAAAAAATTTAGCAAAAATAGCTATCATTCCAAACACTACAGTTATTTTTGCTAAATATTTAAATATCTCTTTTACTGTTACTACTTTTATTTTCACTTTGTTATTTTCTCCTTTGCATATGATATTTATTAATTACCTTATAAATATTATATGCAAAAGATTCTTAAGTAGAACTAATCTAATCTAGGTTTTAAATCTAAATAAATTGGTTTTTCTTCTCTAATCATTGTAGATTTTCCATGCCCTGGATATACAATTGTTTCATCTGGCAGAATAAGAAGTTTATTTATAATTGAATCCATTATTTCTTCCAAGCTTCCAGATGGCAAATCAGTTCTTCCCCATGTTCCTCTAAACAAAGTATCTCCTGTAATAACAAACCCTTCGCTTTCACAATATAAAGAACTTCCTCCTTTTGTATGTCCTGGTGTATGAATAACTTTAAACTCAAGGTTTCCTAAGTGTATTAAGTCATTATCATTTAAACGTGAATCTGATTCAAATTTTGTATCAATACCTATATATGTAGTTAAGCTTAATTTATCATTTTCTAGTCCTTCTGCATCAAATCTATGAATTAAAATCATTCCACCCTTTTTATTTTTTAATTCACATACACCTCCAATATGGTCTCCATGGCAATGTGTTAAATAAATATATTTCAATTTTGCCTCTAAAATATCAAGCATTTGAATAATTTTATCAACTTCTCCTCCTGGATCAACCACCATTGTTTCCTTACTAATTTCATCCTGAATTATATATGTATTTGTAAATTCTTTTAATTCAGTTAAAACTTTAATTCTCTTTAGTATCATTTTTTAATCATCTTCCTTTGCGTTTTTTTATTTACATTTTTCTATTTACTTCATATACATTATCTATTTTTCTTAAAGCTTTTAATATATTATTTAAATCTTCCAAGTTTTCTACTTCAACAGTTAAATCTGTAACAACAATTTTTTCTTTATTAACTTTTGAATTTACTCCAATTAATCTAGTTTTAACAGATGAAATTTGTTTGATGATATCTGATAATAAACCATTTCTGTCATTAGCTAATACTTCGATTTCAACATTATATGCAGATTGGGTATCATTATACCAATATACATCTATCATTCTATCTTCTTGTGAAATCAAGTCGTTTATATTAACACAGTCTTTTCTATGTACTGATACACCCCTTCCTCTTGTTATAAAACCTACTATTTCATCACCAGGAACTGGATTACAGCATTTAGATAATCTAACTAAACAGTTATCTATTCCTTTTACTACAATACCTACATTAGAAGGTTTTGTTTTTCTTGTTTTTTCTTTTGCCAATTGTTCTAATGTTTCTTCTATAAATTCATCTGGATTATCTTTTTTATAAATTTCCAACATTTTTGCTATTATTTTTGTTGGTGATATAGCTCCAAAGCCTACTGCTGAATACATATCTTCAATTGTATTAAATTTATATCTTTCTAGTGCTGGAGTAATATATTCGCTTTTGAAAATTTTACTATATGGTATACTTATTCTTTTTATTTCTTTTTCTATTAATGTTTTACCTTTTTCAATATTTTCAGCTCTTTGTGTCTTTTTAAACCATGCTAGTATTTTATTTTTAGCTGTAGTACTTTTTACAAATTTTAGCCAATCACGACTTGGTCCTTTTGATTGATCTGATGTAACAATTTCAACTATATCGCCATTTTTTAATGTTGTAATAATTGGCATCATTTTGCTATTAATTTTACAGCCTGTCATATGATGGCCAATTTCAGCATGAATTGAATATGCAAAATCTATTGGTGTTGCGCCTCTTGGTAATACTTTTATTTGTCCCTTTGGTGTAAATACATAAACTTCATCTACAAAAAGTTCTGTTTTAAGTGTGTTTAAAAATTCTTGTGGGTCCTGCATATCTTTTTGCCATTCTAATGTTTCACGAAGCCATGCTAATTTATCTTCTTTTACAGTTACAGATGTTTTCTTATCTTTATTTGCTTCTTTATATGCCCAGTGTGCAGCAATACCAAATTCAGCAATTCTATGCATTTCCCAAGTACGAATTTGAACTTCGAAAGGTGTTCCTTTTGGTCCTATCAATGTAGTATGTAAAGATTGATACATATTAGGTTTTGGTACTGAAATATAATCTTTAAATCTTCCTGGCATTGGATTATATAGTTCATGAACAACACCTAATGCTGCATAACAGTCTTTAACATTATCAACCAAAATACGTAATGCAAACAAATCATAAATTTGATCTAAATTTTTGTTATCTCTTTTCATTTTTCTATATATACTATATAAATGCTTAGCTCTACCAGTAATTTCTGCTTTAATTTTTTGTTTCTTCAATTCTTGACTTATTTGTTCTACTATTTGGTTAATAAATTGTAATCTTTCTTCTCTTTTTTTATCAATGCCTTCTACAATTTCTCTATATTCATCAGGGCATAAATATTTGAAAGATAAGTCTTCCAATTCCCATTTTAGTGAATACATACCTAATCTATTAGCAAGTGGAGCATACAAATCAGCTGTTTCTTTTGCTATAGCTATTTGTCTATCTCTCTTTAAAAATTTTAGTGTTCTCATATTATGAAGTCTATCTGCCAATTTAATTAAAATTACTCTAATATCTTTTCCCATTGCTAAAAACATTTTTCTATAGTTTTCAACTTGTTGTTCTTCAGCACTAGTATATTTAAGATTTCCTAATTTCGTAACACCATCTACCATTTCAGCAATTTCAGGTGAAAATTCTTTTGAAATATCTTGAATTGTAACATCTGTATCTTCTGCAACATCATGTAATAATGCTGCACAAATAGTAGCATCATCAAGTTCTAAGCCTGCTAAAATATATGCAACTTGTACAGGATGAATTATATAAGGTTCTCCAGATTTTCTAAGTTGGTCTCCATGTTTTTCTTTAGCAAAATCATATGCTCTTTTAATGAGTTTTAGGTCATTTCTTCTACTATTTTTTTTCATTTTTTCTAAAACATCATCTATGGTAACTTCTTTAACTTCTGACATTTGTATTATCACTCCTTTTGGATAATTAACTTTATTTTAGTAAGATTTTCTAATATCTTTCAAATTGATTTGTACATTTTCATTTCCATTAAATCTATTTATTTCAAGACTTCCAACAACATCAATTTTATCACCTAATAAGAATTCCTCAGTTAAATATCCCATATTAAATCCTATAGCATCTATAACAAGATTATCATCTTTTAATGTTAATTTTAAATGTTTTCCTTCAGATAATGCTCTAATAGAATTAATTTTTAAATTTCTATACATAAATAATGGCATTTTATTAGCTTCACCAAATGGTTCAAGTTTATCTAATTCTTGGGCAACTGCAACCTGCATATCTTTCATTCCTATTTCATCATCAACTTTAATAATTGGTATTAAATCTTTAACATTTGTAGTTTCTGCATATTCTTCAAAATCATTTTTAAATTTATCAAAGTTCTCTTTACTAACACTGATTCCAATAGCCATAGAATGACCACCAAATTTGTCTACATACTTATCACATTTTGATACTGCATCATGTAGGTCAAAACCAGCAACACTTCTGCCAGAGCCTTTTCCTTCATCTCCCTCAAAGCAAATTAATATGCTAGGTTTATAATACATTTCTGTAACTTTTGATGCAACTATTCCAATTACACCATGATGCCATTTTTCATCTGCTAAAATTATACAAGGTTTGTTTTTCTCGCCATTTTCTATTTTTTGTAATACTTCTTCAAAAATTTTCTTTTCTGTATCTTGTCTTTGCTTATTATATTCATTTAGTTTTTTAGATATATCTGTAGCCTCTACTATATTTTCTGTTAAGAATAATTTTAATGCATCTTTTTCATGTCCCATTCTGCCACATGCATTAATTCTAGGTGCTACACCAAAAGATATTGCTGATGAATCTATTTTTTTATATCCAATTGCATTCAACAAAATTTTTAACCCAACATTTTTAGTAACTTCTACCAGTTTTAGTCCAAGTTTTGCAATTACTCTATTTTCATCAACTAGTGGAACTATGTCTGAAATTGTTCCAACACATACTAAATCTAAATATTTCAAATATTCTTTTTCTTCCAAATTATATTTAATACCTATAGCTTGTATTAATTTAAATACAACACCAACACCTGCTAATTGGTTAAAAGGATATTGGTTATCTTTTCTTTTTGCATCTACAACTGCAAGTGCATTTGGTAAAACTTCTGCTGGCTCATGATGGTCTGTTACAATAGTTTCTAGTCCTAAACTATTTGCATACTCTATTTCTTCTATTCCTGAAATACCGCAGTCAACAGTAATCATTAAATCATATTTTTCTGAAACGATTTTTTCTATTGCTTTTTTATTTAGTCCATATCCTTCATCTAGCCTATTTGGTATATATTCATCTACATTTAAACCTCTGTCTGATAGGAATTTTTTTAGCACTGTTATACTTGTTATTCCATCAACATCATAATCTCCATAGATAATTACTTTTTCTTTATTTTCTATTGCTTTACAAATTCTGTTTACTGCAATGTCCATGTCTGGCATTAAGTATGGGTCATGGAAATCGGTTCTTGTTGGGTTTAGGAATATATTGATTTGTTGTTTAGTTTCTAAATTTTTATTTGATATTATTGTGGCTAATAGCCTACTTAGTCCGGAATTCTTTTTGTATTTCTTTTATTTTTTCTTCATTTTTTTCATAAAACTCCCATTTTTTATTCATCCTTTTTCTCCTTAAATATACGAATTTTATCTTATTGTATAACATTTTTGGGGATTTTGAAAGGGGTTTTGGAAAAATAGTTTGCTTAGGGGAAAATTTTGTTAATAAGAGCGGAAATTGGGGGGATTTTTTTGTTTTTTTACTTTTGTTTTTTTGGGTTGGTGCCGAGAGAAAAAATTTGTTACTTTTGAAAAAACAAACTCCTTCAAACGCGGTGGGGTGCGTGCTGGGGTGGGTGGACTTGTTACGATAATGACTGTAGTTAGATGTTGGAGGGCTCGGGTCGGAGCTTTGTTTTTTCAAAAGTAACAAATTTCTTTCTCCGAGTGGGGGTGGGTGGTGAATGATAGAAATTTTTGTGTGGATTTGGTTTTGGATATGATTGGTGAAACTTTTCTATGGATGTGGTAAATAGAGAGAAAATATGCACAATAAGGGGGTTAGGCCTTATTGTGCATTATAGTTTTAGTATGTCGTTGTATGTTACAAATATTGATAGGGTTATTAGGATTAAGAATCCTGCAGATTGTAGTGCTACTTCGAATTTTTCACTGAATGGTTTTCTTCTGATTCCTTCTATTATTAATAGTACAACTTTTCCTCCATCAAGTGGTGGGAATGGTAGAAGGTTTGTCACTCCTAGTGATAATGATATTACAGATAATATATATATGAAGTCTGCAAATCCACTTGTTTGTGATACTACATTTGAAATTCCTACTGGGCCCATCATTTGATCTATTGTTACTTTTCCTGTGAAAATTTGTACAATACCTTCGTACATATTTTTTATAAAGAAACCTACATTGTAAAATGCATTTTGAAATCCTACATAATAGGCAGATAAACACCAGAAAATTAGTATTGCAAAAATTATATTTACTATTCCTCCTGCTAATACTATAGCAATTCTTTTTAATATGCTTGCTTCACTAAAAGAGCCTTCTTTGGTTGAACGTTTGTCTTCGCCTTCCATACTTACAAACCCTCCTAATGGGATTAAGCGTAGTGCATATTTGGTGCTTTTTCCTTGTCTGCTCCATATAGTTGGACCAAATCCTATGGCAAACTCATTTACTTTTACTTTGCAAAGTTTAGCAACAAAAAAGTGGCCACTTTCATGTATTAGTACTAAAAAGCCTAATAGAAAAATAATTTTTAGTGCATTTATTATAAATACCAAAATAATCCCTCCTAGTTTTTTATTAATTGCCTATAGTTTTCTTTATTGTATCCAAAATAAATTTATTTAACATCATTCATTAATTTAATATATTTCACAATTAATATGTTTTATTAATTTAATATATTTGTTAGTAGTTTGTTATAGAATTTATATAAATTTTACATAAAATTTATATTAGCATTAATAAAAAGTATGCAAAAGGTGCAATAAATATTATGCTATCAATTCTGTCTAACATTCCTCCATGTCCTGGTAATAAGTTACTAAAGTCTTTTATTCCAACATATCTTTTTATAGTTGATGCTGAAAAGTCACCTATTTGGCCAATTATGCTTAATACTATTCCTATAATAGTTATAGTAATATAGTTAATATTCATATTAAAATATGTATTTAATATTATTGTATATGGTATTATGAATATTAAAGCTCCTATTGTTCCGCCTATACATCCTTCTATAGATTTTTTAGGACTTATTGGACTGAATTTATGTTTTCCAAATTTTTTTCCTATTATATATGCAAAAGTGTCAGTTCCCCATGCTGCAAACATTATATACCATACTAACAATTTTCCATCTTTTCCTCCCATTAATATAGGAATAAACATTAAGAAAATTGTTATATAACATATTCCAAAAAATGTTAGTGCAATGTCAACTATATTTGTTTTCATATTTGTTATTATTACATGTAAAAATAGTATTAGTATTGTTGTTGGAATTGTAGCTCCTATTATATATACTAAATATTGTGTTGGTATTATATGTATTAAACCTATTAAAGCACAAGCAAAATACCCTAACCATAATATTGGTTTAGCTTTTAGTTTAAGTGCATTATTATATTCGTGTAAACTTAATGCTGCAATTATAGCAAATAATATATCTATAAGATATTTATTTCCAAATATCAATGTGCATGCAACAATTGGAAAACCAATTAATCCTGTCAAAACACGTTTTATATTCATACTACTTTCCTCCAAACTTTCTATTTCTTTTGTTAAATACTTTTATAGCTTCTATTAGATCTTCTTTGCTAAAATCTGGCCAATATTTGTCTGTAAAATAAAATTCTGAATATACAAGTTGCCATGGTAAAAAATTACTTATTCGTAGTTCTCCTCCTGGTCTAATTAATAAATCTGGGTCTGGTTGATTTTGCGTATACAAATTTTGATTTATTAAATTTTCGTTTATATCTTCTATTTTTATTTCTCTATTTTCTAATTTTACTGCAATTTTTTTCATTGCATTTGTTATTTCTGCTCTTCCACCATAATTAAATGCTATATTTATTATTAATCCTGTATTATTTTTTGTTCTTTCTATTGCATCATTTATGCTTTTCTTTAAACTTGGTTCTAGTTTATCTATATCTCCTAAAATCCTTATTTTTATATTATCTTTATTAGCATTTTTAGAGAATTTTTTCAAATAGTTTTTCAAAAGAACCATTAATGCAGAGACCTCATCTTTACTTCTTTTCCAGTTTTCAGTAGAAAAAGCATACACTGTTAGTATTTTAACACCTAATTTATTACAATCTTTTGCAATTTTTTCTAGGTTATCAGCACCTGCTTTATGTCCTTCAGAAGTTTCTTTGCCTTTTTCTTTTGCCCAACGCCTATTACCATCCATAATAATTGCTATATGTTGTGGTATATTTAGTACATCTTCCATAAATCTCTCCTTTACTTATTCCTATTTGCTATATATAATGCAAGATCTTTTAAAAATTCATTATTATTATATGAATTTATTATTTCTATTGCATCTTTAATTAAATCATCAAGCATTTTTTGAGATTTTTCTAAACCATATTTTGTAACATATGTGCATTTTCCTCTTTCTCTGTCATTTCCAACTGGTTTTCCTAAAACTTTTTCATCTCCTATTTCAGATAAAATATCATCTTTAATTTGGAAGGCTAATCCTATTTTTTCTGCATATTGGCATAATTTTGCAATATCATTTTCGTTTGCGCCTGCAAGTATTGCTCCTATTTTTACTGAAGCTTTTATTAGAGCTCCAGTTTTATTTTCATGCATATATTCTAAATATTGATTAGATATTTCTTTTCCTTCATATTCAGTGTCAACATACTCTCCTGCTATCATTCTGTCAATACCATAAGAAAATTCTTGTAATGCTTTTAATTTTAATTCACTATATTCATTATTATTAACAATATCACTTATGATAACATTATATGCATAATTCAATAATGTATCACCAGCAAGTATTGCTGTAGCTTCATTAAATTTCTTGTGATTGGTTAATTTACCTCTTCTATAATCATCATTATCTATGCCAGGTAAATCGTCATGTATTAAAGAAAAAGTATGCACCATTTCCATAGCAACAGCAAATGGATAACAAATTTCAAAATTATCTTTAAATAATTCATATGTAGACATTATTAATATTGGTCTTAATCTTTTACCGCCTGCTAATAAACTATATTCTACTGAAGAATTTAATATTTTTTCAGGACATTCATTTTCTTTTATATATTTTTTTAGTTGGTTATTTACAATATCTGATTTTGCCTTTAATGTTTCTTTAAATTCCATTCTTCACACTCCTAATTTAATTTTTAAAAATTAAACACTCATTACTTCCTTTTCTTTATTAGCTAATATTGAATCTATTTCTTCAACAAATTTGTCTGTAATTTTTTGAACTTCATCTTCTGCTGATTTCAACTCATCTTCTGTAATTGTTGAATCTTTTTGCATTTTTCTAAACTCATCTATTGCATCTCTTCTTGTAGATCTTACTGCTATTTTTGCTTCTTCAGCCATTTTTCTTATATCTTTTACAATTTCTTTTCTTCTTTCTTCATTTAATTCAGGGAAAGATAATCTTATAACTTTTCCATCATTATTTGGATTTATTCCTATATCTGATTTTAATATTTCTTTTTCTATTTCTTTTAAAATGCTAGCATCCCATGGTTGAATAACAATTAATCTAGCTTCTGGAACAGATATTCCAGCTACTTGACTTATTGGAGTTGAAACTCCATAATAATCAACTTTGATTTTATTTAATATTGCAGGGTTTGCACGACCTGCTCTAACTTCTGCAAGATTTTCTGTATACACATTTACAGTTTTAGTCATTTTTTCTTTAATTTCATTATAATCCATAACTTTTCTCCTTTATTTTAATAATTTTATATTTTAATATTGCTCAATATTAATTATTTTTGCTTAATGCTATATATAAATTAATTAATATTATTTATATAAATCAATCAATAATATTTATATAAACTAATTAATAGTATTTTATTATTTTATGTTTTTAAATATCTAATTATTTTACAATTGTTCCAACTTTTTCACCTTTAACAGCTTTTAACATATTTCCTTTTTCACTCATTGCAAAAACTATTAATGGAATATTATTATCTTTACATAAAGATGTCGCTGTTGAATCCATTACTTTTAAATCTTTATTTAATATATCTAAATATGTAATTTCATCATACTTAACAGCATTTGGATCTACTTTAGGGTCTGCTGAATAGACTCCATCAATTGTTTTAGCTACTAATATTACATCTGCATCTATTTCAGCTGCTCTTAATGCTGCACAAGTATCTGTAGTAAAAAATGGGTTTCCCGTTCCTGCTGCAAATATTACTATTCTGCCTTTTTCTAAGTGTTTAGTTGCTTTTCTTTTTATGTAAGGTTCAGCTATTTCTCTCATTTCTATAGCTGTTTGAACTCGTGTGAACATACCTTTTGCTTCTAAAGCATCTTGTAATGCTAATGCATTTATTGTTGTTGCAAGCATTCCCATATAATCTGAAGTTGTTTTTTCCATATTATGTCCATATTTACCTCTCCAGAAATTTCCACCTCCAACTACTATTGCTACCTCTACACCTAAATCTTTTAATTCTTTTACTTGGTTAGTTATATCATCTAATACTTCTGGTGAAATTCCTGTTTTGTTTTCTCCTGCTAATGCTTCTCCACTCAATTTTAATAGAACTCTTTTATACTTAATTTGCGACATTTCTACACTCTCCTTTTAAATTTTTTTACATTTGCTATTCTATCATAAAACATTATAAAAAGCACCTATTTTTGAAAATTTTTCAAAAAATATGTGCTTTTTGTTATTATATTCATTCATATTTGTTATTAATAATTGTATTTTTTCATTTTTGTATATGCAATTACTATGGCAATTATTGTAACAGCAGCTATTGATATACAAACTGCATTGTTATATACACCTGTTTTTGGATGTGATGTAGTTGCTGTATCTGCTTTATTTTGAGTATTTGTATTTTGTGTATTTGTGTTTTGAGTATTTGTGTTTTTTGTATTTGTATTAGTATTTTTTGTTGTTGAAACATCTCCTTCAACTTCTTCATATCCGCTATAATCAGTTGTTTCAGCTGCATCAACATTTATTGTAGCTGTAACTACTAACATTATTATTAATGCTAATGAAAATAAAATTTTACTTACTTTCTTCATAATTTTTCTCCTTTTTCTTTTGAATATTATTTTATATTATAATTTTACAATTAAATATTTTTTTCGTCAATATATTTTATCCTTTTTTATAAAATTTATTCATTTTTAATCTAAATTTATTTTTAAACATTGAATCTAAATAAAACAATATCTCCATCTTTCATAATATAATCTTTTCCTTCTGAACGAACCAATCCTTTTTCTTTAGCTGCATTCATAGAACCTTCTCTTATTAAATCATCATAAGAAACAACTTCTGCTCTAATAAATCCCCTTTCAATATCTGAATGGATTTTACCAGCAGCTTGTGGAGCTTTTGTTCCTTTTTTTATTGTCCAAGCTCTAACTTCTGGTTCACCAGCTGTTAAAAATGACATTAACCCTAATAAATCATAGCTTGCTTTTATAACTTTATCTAATCCAGATTCATTTAATCCTAATGCTTCAAGCATTTCTTGCTTGTCTTCATTTTCTAAGCTTGCTAATTCTTCTTCAATTTTAATACATAATGGTATAACTTCTGCATTCTCATTTTTTGCATATTCTATAACTTTTTTAACATTTTCATCATTATTAATATTTTGTAATTGTTCTTCTGATACATTTGCTATATATAAACTTGGTTTCATTGTTAATAAAAATGTATCTTTAATTAATTCTTTTTCTTCATCTGATAAAGATAAAGTTCTAGCACATTTTCCAGATTCTAGAGTGTTTTTAATTTTCTCTAATACATCAATTTCAGCTTGTGCTTTTTTATCTGCTTTCAAAGTTTTTCTAGCTCTATCTAATCTTTTCTCAATAGTCTCAATATCTGCAAAAATCAATTCTAAATTAATTGTTTCTATATCTCTTAATGGATCGATACTTCCATCAACATGAACTACATTTGGATTTTCGAAACATCTTACTACTTGTGCTATACTATCTACTTCTCTTATATGTGATAAAAATTTATTTCCTAATCCTTCACCTTTACTTGCACCTTTTACTAACCCAGCAATATCAACAAATTCTATTATAGCATGTGTTACTTTTTCTGGATTATACATTTTAGCTAACTCATCTAATCTTTCATCTGGAACAGGAACTACGCCTACATTAGGCTCTATTGTGCAAAAAGGATAATTAGCACATTCTGCTCCTGCATTAGTTATTGCATTAAATAAAGTACTTTTTCCAACGTTTGGAAGTCCTACTATTCCTATTTTCATTTTTGTTTTCTCTCCTTCATTATTTTACTTTTAAAATTGCATTTGATTCATTAAAATTTAATTGAGTTTCTTTTTTTAACTTACCATCTATATATATCTTTACTGATACAATATTTATTCCTTTAACTTTTATATCTACATTTTCAGTATCTTCTAGAACTTCTTTATTATAAACTTCTTTATCATCAACATCTACTTTTAGTAATATTTTTTTAGGTGGTATAATATTTTCATCTTCATCTTTTTGTTGTATATACCCTGTTAATGATTTAACATTTATATTAATAGTTCCATCTTTTGTTTCTTGAATTTTGTTTATTGTTAATGTTATAGAAGTTCCTTTTTCTACTGAGCTTCCCGCCTTTAATGTTTGTGACAATACTATTCCATTGTTTTTTGTATTATCAGATTTGTATTCAATTTTTATTGTTAAATTTTCTAATATTTTTTTAGCTTCACTTTCTGTTTTTCCAACAACATTTTCAACAGTTATTTTTTCTGATTTATTTGTGTCAGGATTTGTATTAGTATTGTTTTCAGTATTTGTAGTATTGTTTTTATTGTTATCTGTATTATTATTTGCATTATTATCTTTATTGTTATTTGTATTATTATTTACATTATTGTTTGTATTAGTATTATCATTGTTGTTTTTATTATTGTTCTCATTTTGAGTTTTCCAAGGATTATTTGGATTAGGGTCAGTTGGATCCCATCTATTTAATGGTGAACCATAATCTGTTATTTTTTTGGCTGTTGGTTTTCCCAATGGTCCTGGATTTGATGATGAATAAAATTCAACAGATGTTCCTATAGGACAATTATCATATATCCATTTTGCATCTATAACAGTCAAGCGAATACAGCCTAATGAAGTAGTTATTCCTAATCTATCATAATATCTGGTAATTAAAGAATCTTCTGATTGTCTTTCATATGGTACAGAATGAAATAATATTTGACCTGTTATTCTAGTTGAATATTGACCATATGAATTTCCAATTAATAACTTCCATCTATACTTATTAGGTGTTTTATACACTCCTGATGTAGGAGTTGCTTTTCCTGTAGAGCATACCATTGCTCTTACAGGAACAGTATAGTTTCCATTAGAATCTTTTGAATAAACAGTTACAGTATTAGCAGTATAGTTTACTTTTATATAATATGGATAATTAGATACTCTATTCTTTTGTTCTTGTTTTTTCTTTTCCTCTTCTTGTCTTTTTCTTTCTTGCTCTTCTTCTTGTTTTCTTTCTTCTTCTTCAATTTTAGCTTTTTCTTCTTCAGATATTTCTATTATTTCTTCTTGGTCTTTTTCTAATTCTACTGAAATCGTATCATCTTCTATGTTTTTTTCTTCATTATCATTATTAGAAATAGTTTGTATTGATTTTATGTTATTATTGTAAAAAATATTGTATAACACAGTTGAAACTCCTGCAACAGCACCAACTACAATTATACATATTAACGCAATTATAACTCTATTTTTAATATTTTTATTTTTTGAATTTTCTTCCATATATAAATCCCCTTTAAAAACAATAACACTGTTTATATGTTTTTTCTTTTGTTTGGAGCTTCCAACCGGATTTGAACCGGTGACCTCTACCTTACCAAGGTAGTGCTCTACCTGCTGAGCTATGGAAGCATAAATTAATAAATCCCCATAATATTAATTTACAATAATCTCAACAAAAAGTCAATATATGAACAACATATATTGACCAATTTTTATTCGTCAGCAATATCCCTAATTGCTTTTTTTCGTATTCTCTGAATTGCATTATCAACTGATTTTACAGGAGTATTAAGTTTATTAGCAATTTGAACATAAGATTCACCTTTTGCAAATCTATTTAAAACCTTTTTTTCAAAGTCACTTAAAGATTTATCTATGGCATTTTCAATAGCAATATAATATTCTTTTTTAGTCAATGTTTCCAAAGGATCTTCTGTTAAGCTAGAATCGAAAACATCTATAACTGTTTCAGTTTCTTCATCCTCATATGCAGACATGTTTAGAGATAAATATGAATTCAAAGGCATGTGTTTTTGCCTATTTGATGTTTTTATTGCTGTAATCAGCTGTCTTTCTATACATAAATTAGCAAAGGTTTTAAAAGAATTTTCTTTTTCTGGATCAAAATTTTTTATAGCTTTATATAATCCTATTAATCCTTCTTGTACAATATCTTCCTTTTCAGCTCCTATAATAAAATATTTGCTAACTTTTATATTAACAACCTCTTTATATTTATGCATAATATAATCAAGAGCATTTTTATCCCCAGATTTTATTAATTTTATAACTTCTTCATCGCTTAATTTACTATAGTTTTCATTTGTATATTGCCATAAATTCATATCAGCCATATATTTTTATTCCTCCTGATGCTGTTATATTCTCTAGATACCTTATTATTATCATTAAAAATTTAATATGTCAATACAAATTACGCCATTTTTCAATTATTTTTGCATGTTTTGCAATTATTTTTTATCAATTTATGTGAATTATAATTAGTTACAGAATATTTGTAATTCCACTTGTTTTTTTTCTATAATTATGTAATAATTAATTGTGAATATTTTTAAAGGAGGAATTTTATGAAAGCACAAAAAATTATTATAGCTGTTATAGTTATATTAGTTGTTCTTGGTGGAACCTTTGCAGGATTATGGTTCTTTACTGGGATTTTTGATTTTTTAAAACCTGCAAATGATGTTTTCTCTAGTCAATTAGAAAAAGCATTAAATTTAGAAGGAGCTAAATTTTCTAATTATTCTAGTATCTTAAAAGAATATAAAGAAATGTCTGATAAGTCATATAAAAGTAAATTCAATATGACTGCTAATGTAAAAATATCTGAATTAGATAAAGAAGTTCAAGACATAATAAATAAAAGTAAACTAACAATAGAATCAAATGCAGATATTAAAAACAAAAAAACTCAAAATAAAATAGGTTTATATTCAAATAATTCAGAAGTTTTATCTTTAGATTTAGTTACTAATGACACTAAATTAGGTATTGGAAATAAAGATTTATATGACAAATATTTATCTGTTTCTTTAGAAGATTTAACAAACTTTATCGGTGAATATTCTTCTGATATTGATGACGAAGATCTAGAAAAAATATTAGATAGTTTTTCAGGTTCAAATATTAATATGTATGATTTACTATACATATCAGATGAAGATTTAAAACATTTTGATGAAACATATAGAGATTGTTTAACAAAACTAATTTCTAAAGATTGTTTCACAACAGAAAAAAAAGTTGAAGTTGATGTTGCTGATGACACTGTTAAAACAACAGCATATTATTTAACATTAACAGGTGAAGATACATACAATTTTATTTCAGAATTAGCTAAATTAATAAAAGATGATTCTGTTTTAGCTAAAATAATAACAGAAAAAGCTAATTTAATATTAGAAGCTTCTTCAGAAGAAAAACTTAGTGAAGATGATGTAAAAAAATTAATTTCTAAAACATTAGACGAATTACTTCAAGAAGCAGAAGAACTTAAAGATGAAAAAGATTCTGCTATACAAATAGCTATATATTCAAATAAATCAAAACCTGTTAGAATAGAATTAAATATTATAGAAGATGTTGATGATTTAGATGAAAAAGAAACTGTATTTTCTATTGAATATGCTAAATCTAAAAACATATATACTATTTACCAAAATGGAAAAGCATATGTTACTATAGTAGATGAATATACTAAAAATTCTGATGAAGAAAAAATCGGAAAATTCACAGTTAAAGCTTCTGGTATATCTGTTGGCACATTAGACTATGAAATAGTAACTAAAAATAATGAAAATAAATTAAACTTATCACTTAATGTTCCTTTAGCAGAAGTTTCTGGTAAAATTGAATTTTCTTCAAAAGGTAATTATAAAAAAGAACCAGTAAATTTTGAAGGACTTATGAGTTTCACATACAAAGAAGATTCTGCTACAGTTAATTTTGATGGTTCAGTTGAATATGGTGATGTTTCAATACCAGATTTAACATCTAGCAATTCAGTTGATTTCTTAAAATTATCTGAAACAGAAATGCAAAACGAATTAATGAAAATATTAACAAAAGCTTCAGAAATATTACCTGCAAGATTAAAATTAATTGGAATAGATATTAAATCTGAAGATATTTTACCTAAAACTGTAAATAATGATAATAATGCTGTAGTAGAAAATTTAACTACTAATGATGCTGCTTAATATTTTTAATTTTATCATTTTAAAAGTTATTTAAAACAAATAAAAACGCAAATATTAAATATTTGCGTTTTTATTTGTTTTATATGATTTTTATTTATTATTATTGATTGTTATTTTTATTATTACCTATCATTACTATTTATTATTCTGAGTAAATCTCCAAGCATCTTTACACATTTCTTCTATTCCTTTTTCAGCTGTCCAACCTAGCTCATTTTTAGCTTTAGTAGGATCAGCATAACATGTAGCAATGTCTCCAGGTCTTCTTTCTACTATCTTATATTTTACTTCAACACCTGTTGCATCTTCAAATGCTTTAACAATTTGTAATACAGAGTAGCCTGTTCCAGTTCCTAAATTATATGCTTCTACCCCATTAAAATTACGTGCTTTATCAAGTGCTTTTAAATGTCCTTTAGCTAAGTCAACAACATGTATATAATCTCTAACTCCTGTACCATCTACTGTATCATAGTCATTTCCAAAAACGCTTAAGCATTCCAATTTTCCACATGCTACTTGATTAATATATGGTAATAAATTATTAGGAATTCCATTTGGATTTTCTCCTATTAAACCACTTTCATGAGCACCTATTGGATTAAAATATCTAAGTAAAATTATACTCCAATCATTATCTGAAATATATACATCTCTTAAAATTTGCTCTATCATTAATTTTGTACTTCCATATGGATTTGTAGTAGATAATGGAAAATCTTCTTTAATTGGAACAGTCGCAGGGTCTCCATACACTGTAGCTGATGAACTAAATACAATCTTTTTGCAATTATATTTTTTCATAATATCTAATAAAATTAAAGTTCCAGTTATATTATTGTGATAATATTCAATTGGTTTTGCTACAGATTCACCTACAGCCTTTAGTCCCGCAAAATGTATTACAGATTCAATATCTGGATTTTCTGCAAAAACCTTATCTAAGTTTTCTCTGTCTAATAAATCAACCTCATAAAATTTAAAATCTTTATTTGTTATTTTTCTAATTTTATCAAGCATTTCTGGTTTACTATTAGAAAAATTATCTACAATAATAATTTTTTCTCCTCTATTTAATAATTCAACTACTGTGTGGCTACCTATATAACCTGCACCACCTGTTACTAATACTGACATATTAAATACCTCCTTAATATTTATTACTTTATATTATGCAATGTTAATTTTTATAAAGTTCAACATAAATTGAATAACTTTTTATTGTTTTTCTCACATACATATTTGTTTCTTTGTATGGTATATTTTCTATATTTGAACCATTTGAATCAAGAATACCTTTGTTAATCCATTCATCAACATTTCCAATACCTCCATTATATGCAGCTATTGCTAAATAGTAATTTTGGTTATACTTATTAAGTAATTCCTTAAAATATTTAGTACCCAACATAATATTAATTTCTGGATTATATAGCATTTCTCCAGTAAAATTTTCTAAATTCAAATTTTTAGCCATATCTTTAGCTGTTGACTCCATTATTTGCATTAACCCTTTTGCCCCACTATTTGATGTGGCATCTTTATTGAAATTGCTTTCTACTTTTATTATTGCATAAATCCACATAGGATCAATTTCATTTATTTCTGCATATTTATTTACATATTCTGAATACTCTTGTTTATAAATTTGTTTTCTAATTAAATCATAAACATTAAATATTTTTAATATTATCGCGATT